>ORMF012278897.1_pt1 | contig 26404 bp, 22 predicted proteins | sample 1779871 | NCBI WGS metagenome assembly ORMF01 (sample SAMEA104232316, study PRJEB22302) | groundwater metagenome | biome: forest; feature: aquifer; material: groundwater | place: USA | collected 2011-08-07 | depth 5.4 m | reverse complement strand
TCATGCAATCTTGTCTGTCCGACATGCTACGGCTTTTATGCCAGGGATTGCTTAAAGCTGAACTTAACAGAACGCGAGAGATACCGCGTATGGGACGGCTGTATGCTCGAAGACTTTGCAAAGGTTGCAAGCGGCCATAATTTCAGAAAAACAAGGGGAGAAAGACTGAGGCACAGGTTTAACAGAAAATTTCAATACCAGGTGGATAAATTCGGCGGATTATTCTGCGTCGGCTGCGGAAGATGCTCAAGGACATGCCTTGTCAATATAAACATAGCTGAGGTAACAAATGAACTTATCGAAGAGTCAAACAAACACCCTTGATATTTCCTCGCCTTATATATCAAGGCTCGCAAGAATAGAAAGGGTTGCAAGGGTTACAGAAAAAGAAAGACTGTTTAAGATAGCGATTGAAGACGGCAAAACCCTTGGTCATCTACCAGGACAATTTATTATGCTTTCCATTCCTGGATTTGGCGAGGCTCCTATATCCATATCATCTCCACCTGATAAGGGAAATAGGTTTGAGATATGCGTCAGGGCAGTCGGGAATCTCACGAATGCCCTGCATAACCTGACAAAAAGAGACAGGTTATGGATTAGAGGGCCTTATGGCAAAGGCTTTCCTGTTCAGGATATCATCGGAAAAGACCTCCTCTTTATTGCCGGCGGCATAGGTCTTGTGCCTATGAGGTCTTTAATAAAAACAGTTCTAAATGAACGGTCATCCTACGGCAGGATGAATCTGTTTTACGGCGTAAAAAGTCCGGATGAAATACTTTTTAAGGATGAGTTGTTGCAGTGGGAAAAGGCTGGAAATATAAATATTCAAATTACAACAGACAAACCTCATCCGGAATGGAAAGGGCATACAGGTGTTGTAACCACACTCCTCCCTCCCCTGAAGATAGACGAGACAAAAACCGCTGCGATTGTAGTCGGCCCGCCTGTTATGTATAAATATGTCATCTTAAGCCTTGGTGATAAGAGGATTGCGGGACATGATATATATTTATCGCTGGAAAGAAGGATGAAGTGCGGGCTTGGCAAGTGCGGCCACTGCCAGATAAACAGCATATATGTGTGCCAGGAAGGGCCGGTGTTCAGACTTAGCGACATACGGTATCTAAGGGAAGCTATTTGAAAAAACTAAGTTCGCTGGTTTTCAGATTTCACAAAGCCGTTCTTATATCAGCAATCTCCCTGACAATTTTAACCACTGCCCTTATATTCAGGATGGATATAAAGAGCGATATTCTGGATGCGCTGCCTGCAAAAAATCCTGCCATAGATACCTTTGTAAATTTTCTTAATGATTTTGGCAGTATGGATAACCTTATTGTAGCGCTTAAGTCAAAAGATAAAAAAGTGGATGAATATCTTGAATTGGCAGAGTCTCTTGCTAAAAGATTTAAAGATTCTCCCCTTATAGAATATGTAGATCATAATATCGTTCAGTCAGATAAAGAAATCATGGCAAAGAACTTCCCCCTCTATATGGACAAACATGCATTTGAAGACTTAAAGAAAAGACTCACAAAACAAGGAATAGAAAAACAGATAAAACAAAACAAAAACCGGCTCCTCTCGCCGGTCAGCACTCCGCTTGACTTTGAACTCATACGTCGCGACCCGCTGAATCTCCGCTCCATTATCCTCTCGTCCATGCTTAAACAAGGAGCAGGCAGAATCAATATGCAGCACGGTTATTACATAAGCAGCGACAACTCAATGCTTCTCATCTTCGTAAAACCAACCGGAAAAAGCAGGGATATTGGGTTTGTAAAAATATTAAAAGATGAGATTGACCGCATACTTGAAGACACAACGAAACAAATGGGGAAAAACTCTGATTTGCAGCTTGGACTTGTCGGCCCTTATGCCTTTGCCATAGAGGCCCATGCTACTATACAAAGGGATGTGATTATAAATGCAATCGTATCCGCAATGCTGGTCTTTTTTTTATTTCAGTTTGTGTATAGGAAAAGGTTTCTTATTCTTCTAATAGCCGCGATAACCCTTTTAACGGCCCTATCATGGACGCTTGGCTTTGCATATCTGATATTTGGAAGTCTCAACATGGGAAGCAGTGTTATTACCGCCATGCTTATGGGGCTGGGTATAGATTATATAATCCATATCTTCAACAGGTGTGAAGGCGAATATATAAAAACCGGGGACTTAAGACTTTCGCTTGATACTGCCCTTACAAAGACCGCCCCAGGCGTTGTTGCAGGCGCTGTAACAACAGCTGCCGCATTTTTCAGTATAGTGGTGACAAGTTTTAAAGGGCTCTATCAGCTTGGAATTATAGCAGGTATCGGCGTGCTTGCCTGTCTTGTTTCTTCACTCATAATCATGACATCGCTCTTAATATATATAGAATCCCGCAAGAAAGGGTTATTGTTCAGCAATAAAGAGCAAAGGATTGGCATGGAAGGCATAGGCAGGATAATAAAGGATTATCCAAGGGCTATTATTTTTGTAAGTGTATCCTTATTGGCAGTGTCCTTGCTTGGATTGTCCGGCATAAAATTTGACAACAGGCCTGAGGCCGTAGGCCCAAAAACAAGTCAGGTCATGCTTCTGGAGAAGGAGATTGCCGAACATTTTGGAAGACAAAAAAATCCATTGATGATTATTGTTGAGGCTGAAAGCAAAGAAAAATTGATGGGCCGGTATGATGAGCTTGAAACCCTTATCGGCAAATGGCAGGCAGGCGGGATTATATCCAGCCACAGCGGGCTTAATCTGTTTCTGCCGCCGCTGTCAAAGCAGATGGAAGCCGTCTCTGCCTTAAAAGAGATACGAGGCTCTCTCAATATAAATGAAATGACATTCTTCCGGGCATTAAAAGAAAATGGTTTTGTTATTGACGAACAATACAGAGCCTATATCAGCGGCGTTAGAGATGCCCTTGAAATCAGACAGCCGCTTGGTTTAGAGGCGCTTGAAAAGAGCGCTGATAAAAAGATAAGATATTTTTACAACAAGGATAGGTTGAAGATAGCCGCCTATCTTTATCCAAACAAAGAGAACTGGGATGACGTAGAAATAGAGCGGATACAAAAAGGGATTGAGGGATTGGGCAAAGGGATTGCCATTACAGGCGCATCCATTATGTTTGCAAATCTTAAAACCTCTATTATCAGGGAGAGTATAACTGCATCAGGCATTGCATTTATAATAATATTTTGTATCATCTACTTTTCATTTAAGAGCATAAAAAGGGTGTTCCTTGTCGAGATACCGCTCGTTGCGGGTTTTATTCTGACGCTTGGATTTATGGGGCTGGCAGGTATAAAGTTTAATTATATAAACATCGGGGCAATAACATTGCTGTTTGGCATAGGCGTGGACTACGGCATTTATATACTGCAGGACTATATTGAAGAAAAGCGGAAAAATTCTGAGGCATCTGTTAAACATGCAGGTCAAGCCGTTATAATGTGCGCTCTTACGACGATAGCAGGGTTCGGGTCTTTAATGACAATGCATTTTCAGGGCATCGCAACATTAGGCATTGTCATTACCATAGGCGTCGTATCTTCTCTTGTATGCGCCTTGTTTCTTCTGCCGGTTCTTATACACTATTTTGAAAAATGATGAAGGATTATGATGTCATAATAATAGGCGGCGGCATAGGCGGTCTGGCATGCGCTGGAATTCTTGCAAGCGAGGGGATTAAGGTCCTTGTCCTTGAAAAGAATCCGGCGGCCGGCGGCTATCTGACCTCTTTTAAGCGAAAGGGCTTTACCTTTGACAGCGCAGTGGATTGCTTCAGCGGCGGGGATAAAGACGGCGCGATTACCTACCTCCTTAAAAAGCTTGGAGTTGAAGATGATGTAAACCTTATTAAGATTGACCCTGTCCGGGAGAGCATTTTTCCTGGGATCCGTGTAAAAACATGGAGCAGTATAAATGCGTCTATAGAAGAGCTGAAGAGGCTCTTTCCGCAGGAAAAGGGGATAGATGGTTTTTTTGAAAAGGCGGCGGATATATACAGCGGGATAACAGGCTGGGCTAACGAGATGATGCAGAGCAGTAAGGACAAGCCTGCCTTGCCGTCTGTTTTTCTAAAATACGGCGGCATTACCTATAAAAGGCTAATGGATGATTATCTTTATGACGAGAGGCTTAAATCTGTTTTGTCCGACAGGTGTCAATTTCTCGGACTTCCGCCGTCCAGGACATCAGCGATCAACATGGCGTCTCTCGTTATGAGCTATTTTATCTCAGGGGCATACAGGCCTGAAGGCGGCTGCCAGAAGCTTGCGGATGCGCTGGTTAAAGGAATACAGCAAAAGGGCGGGCATATTATATTTAATAAAGATGCGTCAAGGATTATTACTGCCGGTAATACCGCCGCGGCCGTGGCTGCTGCTGACGGGACTGAATATACGGCAGACTTCATTGTATCCAATATTGATTACATGAAAACCTGCTCAATGCTGGGCGGTGGATATGTCTCTGCCTCAAAGGAAAGGCTTCTTGATTACGGGGTCTCGCCTTCATTTTTTATCCTCTATATAGGGGCGGCAATGGATTTGAGTTTTCTCGGCGGTTCTTCAAGCATCGGCTATTTTCCTTCATTCGATATGGAAAAGGTGTTTGATTTTAGAAGGACGTTTACAGAGGATACGCCGGTTGGCGTTGCTATACCAACTATACAGGATCATACAATGGCCCCCCCTGACTGCCATGCGCTCATGGTTCCCGAACTGACGGAGTATTCTTATGCCGGGTCGTGGAAGACGGAAAAACAGAGGCTTTCTAATATGCTCTTAAAAAAGGCGGAGAAGATTATTCCTGGGCTTGACAAACATGCGGTATATGTAGAGGCTGCAACCCCCGCAACCCTTGAAAGATACACTGCCAATTTCAGAGGCGCTGCATACGGCTGGAAACCGATACCCTGGTTAAGACCGATAAAGACAGCCGTGAAGAATCTCTATCTTGCAGGACACTGGGATGGTTTAGGCGGCGGCGTGATAACCGCAACATATTCCGGATTCAAGACCGCTCATGAGATATTAAGGCAGCTAATGGTTAAAAAAAGCTGATTTCTACCCTTTCTCTGCTTGAAACTTTCAGGGACAAGGTTTTTCAGCGATAGTATTCTTGGCGACCCCGGGCAGAAGAATCCTTCCAAAACTTAAGGTGTATGCTGTCTCTGCCAATATCCCGAAAAATGCGGTTACAGCCTTTATTAGACCTGAAGGCGGGCTCGTGGCGCCGCCGATATATGTGCGTATATTTGAGAAGCCTCCCTTTTTCAGGAGCGCTTTAACTGTCCGCGGAGAAAAGTCATTTAGATGGAACGGAGGGTCGTAAAGATTATTTTTAATGCCTAATATCTTCAGTATCCTTACAATCGGGGTTGTGTGCGGAACCCGCAGCAGCAAAAGCCCGTTTGGCTTCAATATCCTTTTTACTTCTTTAATGCCGTTCAGAGGGTCGGGCAGATGCTCCAGGACATAGAAAAGCGTAACAGCGTCAAAATAATTGTCGTCATATTTAACGTTGTCAAGCGTTCCGAGCGTTGTGCGGATGCCATGTTTTTCTGCATATGAGACAGCGGTCTCGGATACATCCACGCCGTATGCCTGCCATCCCCTTGCCTTCATTTGTTTTAAGAAGAAGCCGTAACCACAGCCGATATCCAGGACTTTCCCCCCTTTTGGAAACCGCCGCATCAAGATATTTGCAGCCTTTTCAAAGACATCTTTCATATATGCGTCCCACAGCAAAGGGTCAAGAATCTTTTCCGGCAGGTATTTTAAATAAAGACGCTTAAGTGTTTCGTTGTCCGGTCTCGGATTTACATATACAAAACCGCAGCAATTACACTTCACAATCCGATATCCATTTTGGATTGTAATAAGTTTTTCATTGGAAGAACCGCATATGTTGCAGGAGGCATGCAAAAGTTGAGTATCAGCGGGTGTCATAGCGCTTTCCATAAAAGACTTATAAAGCGGATTGTATCTATAAATTTGTTTATATGACTTTGCGAACCATTATAAATGGTTTTGACGGGAATTGATGAAATATTATACCCTGCCCTGCCTGCCTTTATAAGCAATTCTGATTCTGTGTCATAGTGCGAGGTTTCAAGAACAATACCTTTTAAAACCCCTGAACTTATTGCCCTGAAACCGCACTGGGTATCTGGCAGGCAGCAACCTACGAGCTTTGACAAGAGACGAGACATAAACCTATTTGTGATCCTTCTAACAGCAGGCATTACAGCAATATCCGCCATCCTTGACCCCACAATTATATCAGCGTTTTTTCTGGATATTGCCTCAATAAATTTATAGACATCCTGCCAGTCATGCTGGCCGTCCCCATCCATTGTAATCACCCAGTCATAAGCGTTTTCAACCGCGTATTTAAAACCGGCCTTAAGCGCCGCACCTTTACCCTGATGGTTTTGATGAATTACAGGAAGGCCTGATTCTTTCACTATCCGGTATGTGGTGTCTTTTGAACCATCATCAACAACAATAATATTTTGTGTAATGGCGGATAGGTTATTTAAGAGCACGGCAATATATCTTTCTTCATTATAGGCAGGGATTACTAACAGGTATTTCACGCCGTCAGAAACCTTCTCTATTACAGGCAAGCTGCTGGCGGGAACGAATATTTCCATAATGGGGGAGCTTTTGACGGGGTTCATTACATCATTCTACAATGGCAAATGCCACAGCAATATCCTTTGCATACGAGAGGGTTAATAAAACCTTTTTATTCTGCGAGAGCAGCGCCGCCCTGGAATGCAATAACGGTATCGGCTTGCCGGAAGGCATATTCACAATTTCAATATCCCGCCAGCCGACCCCTTTATCCCATCCCGTGCCCAACGCCTTCATAACAGCCTCCTTTGCGGCAAATCTGCCTGCAAGATGACGATACGGGTCTCTTTTGGTAAAGATATACTCTCTTTCCTTATCTGTAAGCAGTCTGTCAAGAAAGGCATTGTCATTCACGGATTTCACAAGCCTCGCAATATACACAATATCTATACCTGCGGAAAAAATCACTCTATTACCTTAATCTCCAGCCTTGGCCTTGCGCCAACCAGATGCCTCCAACTGCAGTATTTTGTGCATGGGAAAGAGAATGTGCCTGTCTTGTCTGCTGTGAATTCCAACGTGACAGAATCCTTTTCAGGTATAATAGTGTTTTTAAGGCCAAACTCATCAAGGTTGATGCCGTGGGCGACATCAGTGGATATAAATTTAATGCTTACCTTCTCCCCCTTTTTTATTGTTATGGACGTCGGCTCAAAACCTAGCTTGTTAGCCTTGATCTCAAAAGGAGAGTCTGAAAATGCAGCGCCGGAAAAGAAAAATATTAAAAATAAGATTAAAAAAAGCGTTTTCTTCATAATCATTCCTCCTGTGTGGTTTTTGCGGTTACTATAATATACTGCATATTATAGTCAGGGCAAAGAAATATTTTACGGTTTCTGCATTATAAAAATATTTATAAAGACATCGTTGTTTACAACTGCCTTGATTTTAACTACTTGGCGGAAACAGCGAGACGAAACCCGTAGTTGTAGTTCCGTAACGCAGGCCCGCGCCAGTACCGGCTGGTTGCCCGCGTGTTCTCCGGTAGGCCGTACCAAGAACCGCCGCGAAGCATACGGGATTGTCCGCTATCAGGCCCCTTTGGATTATTTTTAGGACTCCCGCTGTAATACCCCTCTCCATACCAGTCAGCAACCCATTCCCATACATTGCCGTTCATGTCATATAATTCTAACCCATTCGGCTTCTTCTGTCCTACCGGATGGCTCCTGCTGTCTACGTCTTCCTTATACCACGCATAATCACCAAGTCCTGATTCATCGCTTGTGCCTGCATATTTTTCATCCTTCCCTCCACTCCTTGCTGCATATTCCCATTCTGCCTCTGTGGGCAATCTGTAGTGCTCTCCTGTCTTTTGATTAAGTTTGTTTATAAATTCCTGGGCATCATTCCAACTTATCTTTTCAACAGGACATTGATCACAGCCTTTAAAAGTTGATGGATTGTCTCCCATTATTGCCTCCCACAGAATCTGTGTCACCTCATACTTCCCCATGTAAAAGTCATCTACACATGCTTCATGGACTGGTTTTTCATTATCCTTTCCATCTCCAAATGTGTCTCCCATCTGGTAACAGCCGCCTTTGACAAGCACCATTGACTTTTTTAATTCTTCTGATGCATTCCGCTCTTTTTCTTCTGCTTTTCGCATTTGTTCTTCTGCTTTTACGAATGCGGCTTTAGTATAGTAAACCTTTCCTGTTTTCTCATCCTTCAGCCCTTCTTCTGTTAATAGATAATATCTGACCGTCTTTACGCCCTCAACACTGGCTGCCACAAGCAACTTATCCCCTTTGAAGTCATACGCGGCAACTATTATATCTTGTCCTTTCTTGCTTATCTCCAGTTCACTGCTTGAAATAATTTCTATAGCCTCGTCCCCATCTAACGAACGGTAAACATCCCCCTTTTCCAATGACTTTGCCTCCACAAAATATACGTTAAGGACAACCAGAACAAACACGGCCATAACCGGAAACAACATCTTCGTGAAAAGTTTGCTCATATCCCCTCCCTTTTAGATTGTTTTCTCCTGCCGGTTCCTATCTATGCCGTGGCCATCACCAGTCCGCCCTCTGCCACGATATTATTGCCTACGCTTGCCTTCACAGAGAAACTTGCTATCCCCGAAAGATTCTGCTCAAGCTCAGCTTCTATTACAAGCTGGTCGCCAGGGACAACAACCGTTTTGAATTTTATATCCTTTACCCGCGCAAGATATGCCTTTGTTTTTCCTGTTTTCCCGCAATTCATTACAAGGCCTGAAATCTCTGCCATTGCCTCAATAATTAAAACCCCGGGGAATATCGGCTCTTCTTTAAAATGGCCCTGAAAGAACGGCTCATTTACACTGATATTCTTTACAGCAATCCCTTTTTTTGAATCCAGTTCGAGTATCCTGTCTATAAATCTGAACGGATATGAGTGCGGCAAACTGTCAAGGGCTTCGCTCTTCAAGTCTTTGCCCCTTCAATAAAATCAGCGATTGTATTTACAGAAATCAGAACCTTTTCCGCAACTGCCTTATCGTTTATGACAACATTAAATTCCTTCTGCAATCCTACAACAAGCTCCAGCGCATCTATGGAGTCAAGGCCAAGCCCGCCTTCGCCGAAGAGCGCCGTATTGTCTCCTATTGCCTTTGCCTCCATCTTGAGCTTAAGTCTTCTTACCAGCATTTCTTTGAGTTTTTCTTTAATGTCCGACACATCCGTCTCCTTAATCTTAAGTTATTACGGCAATCCGCCACTTACCACAATAGTCTCTCCTGTTATATAGCTTGCTTCAGGGGATGCAAGAAATTTTACGATCCCTGCAACCTCTTCAGGCCTGCCGAACCTCTTTAAGGGTATTGCCTCTAAAAATCTTTTTTTGACAGCATCAGGGATATCCCCAATCATCTCTGTATCTATTATGCCTGGCGCAACTGCGTTTACCAGTATGCCGAACTGGGCAAGCTCTTTTGCAATGGCCTTTGTAAATGCTATTACCCCGCCTTTGGCAGCAGAATAGCCGCTATGTCCTGAAAGGCCTGTAATCCCGCTGAGGGAAGACACATTGATTATAGCGCCCTTCTTCTGCGCAATCATCTGTCTGCTCGCAGCCTTACAGCAGTTAAAAACGCCTTTTAAATTTATATCAATAAGATTGTCCCAATCTTTATCATCCATAAGCATCAAGAGGCCCCCTTTTGCCATTCCTGCGTTATTAACAAGGACATCAAGCCTGCCATATTTTTCTACTACCGTATCCACCATTCTGGATACTTCATCTGCCTTTGAGACATCAGCCTTTATTGCAATGGCCTCGCTGCCGGAGTCCTTAATCCTTGATACAACCGACTCTGCCCTTTCCCTGTTTGAATTGTAGTTTACAGCAACAGCATCCCCGTTTTTACCAAATGCAAGGGATATGGCCTCGCCAATGCCGCGGCTCCCTCCTGTTATCAAGACGACACTCCTATCCATATTTTTATTGATACCATATCCTCATTAAAAAGGCAATTATGCTCACAGATTTGTGTATATTGTAAAATAAACCTGCGTCTCTCCGTCCTGATTAAACCCGCGTGCAATGCCAAGCGCAGGGGTTATCTCAAGCCAATAGCCTATGGTCATATCAAACCTAATCTCCATGCCGCTGCCGACCTTTAGCCTGTCTGATGAAAAGCCCTGAGCATCGCCCCATGCCTCTCCCACATCTACAAAAACTGCGCCGTGAAGCCTGTCTAAGAAAAAAGGTTTTGTGTTTATCCCCCGCAGGATATACCAGAAGGGCGCGCGGTATTCCAACGTGCCTGTGGCTGCATAATCCCCGGTTGCAAATCTTGACGGATAGCCTCGCAATGGGAAATCTGACTGTGATGAATAGCCACCTAATTGGAATGCCTGCTGATTTATCCTGTCGCCTTCTGAAGCAGCGCCCTTGAGTTTCAGATACACAGCATGATGTCTTGAATACGGCATGAGCAGATACTCTTCATAGGACGCAATATATTCCTTTGAATTCAGGTCGCTCCCGCTCTCCTTTCCGTAATATTTGTATAAAAGGCTTATCCGGCGGCCTTCTTCGCGGCTTATGGAATATGGATACTTGAGGCTGTTGGAAAATTCAATGCCCGCGAATATATTGTCGCGCCTCCCCTGAAATACATCTATGCCTTCAAATTTATTATTGACAAGATTGTTTAATGCATCCTGCCTTTGCAACTGATAGCCGATAATAAACTTGTATCTGGATTCCAGATAATTCACAGGCACGGACATGCTGAAAATAATACTCCTGTTCATCTCATAATAGTCGCCCTTCTGCATAAAGTCAGAATAAAGCGCCGGCTTTGCGTATGTCCTGATCATGAATGTAGGATATGTATAATCATTCAGATAAACCGCGTCATAGTATATCTCGCTGCTCGCAGCGCCATAGTCCATCTCAAGATAATAGGTGTTATAGCCCAGCACATCCTGGCCTGCAGTAAATGCGCCGATTACAGCGCCGTCGTGGTCGCCGGATAGTGTTGGCAGCCAGAATCTTGGGGCAAGTGTATTCAATGCTGAATAGGAATGGGATTCTTGTTTTATTTCGGATTGAGGATTTTGGATTTCGGGTTTTGTATTTGTTGCATCCTCATTCCAGTAGGGCTTGATGGTGGGACTTGGTATCTTCATCCATTTTTCAGGATTATATTCAATGCCGGCTAATTTGAATCCTCTGGAATTATAACTTGAGAAAACAATCTCTTTGCCGTTTGCGGAAACATCAGGCTGAAATGCGCCGCCAAGCACATGGGTAATCTGATAGCGTCTCTTTTCCTCCATTGAATAGGCGAAAAGATTATAAACCCTTGTCTCATCTGATGTATAGATAATATATCTCCCGTCCTTTGACCATACAGGATATGCGCTGTTAAATGTCCCTTCAAAAAGAGGTGTGTTTGTTTTTTCGTTTATATCGTAAAGATACAGGCCGCTTTTGCCATTATTGTCAGTTATAGAATAGACAATGAGTTTGCCGTCAGGAGACCATCTCGGCCCGGAAACACGCATGAGCTTATAATCATTTATCTTTTCCAATTTATAATCATTCCCTTCAGGCACGAGGATGGCAAGGTTCTGATTTCCCTTGTCGCTTACAACCGCTGCAATGGTTTTACCGTCAGAAGATACATCAGGCTCCTTTATGCGTAAACCGCGGGTAAGTCTTCTTAGTTTTTCATTCTTTATATCGTAAGAGTATAAATCCTGGTATATGTTAAACCCGTTATTCACCTCTCCCTGACTGAAATATATAGAACTGCCATCAGGAGACCATGAGATGTTGTGGTCTGAAAAAACCCTCCTTACAAGTTCCCTCGCCTCCGTGCCGTTGCTTTTGGCTATCATTATTGCCTCGTGTCCGTGGGGGTCGCGCTTGTTAAAAACCAGCATACTGCCGTCAGGTGAATATCTTGGATTTGTAAGAAGCTCTCCGTATATATTGACTGTCCTGAAGGGTGTTAAAGGTGTCTGCTTCAATATCTCTACCTGTTCTTTCTCTTCTCGTTTTAAATCTTCTACCATCTCGCGGTAAAGAGAAACATAGTTCTCTCTGCCAAATAAATTTTGAGGCGCGCCATTTAAAAAATACGGGAACCTTCCGGCATGGGCCATGTTCAGATCTCCCAGCGCCTCCTTGCCGTATTTATAGGCAATGTATTTCTGAAGCCTCAGGCCGAATATATAAGGCATGTGGCCGTCGGGCCAGTATGGCGGCTCTCCGTTTATCTTATCCACTGTAGGGATGTTATTTTCCAAAACTGCCATCCTGAGTATCATTTCATAGAATGTGCTCCTGCCCCTGCCCATCACTGTATGCTCTGTCTCAGACCATGTTGCAATACCCTCAAGCCACCAGCGCGGCAGGAATACATTTGGAGGACCTGCGGCAATAAACATGAGAAGTGAAAGAATGTTGCCAGAAGGGATAGGGATTGGCTTGCCGAATATGCTGCGCATTACATCTGAATAGCCCCGCGCAGGATCCATTGTGAGTATATGGCTGTATTCATGGATGATGAGTATCTCAAGCCAGTCCGCGTATTCTCCGATAGTCATGTCTATGGATGGAGGCACAACTTGTATATAAATCGTATTATATGGAAGCACACTGGCCCAGCCGTTTGTAAAATCTGAATCATCTATAAGAACCATCTGGGTCTTTTCCCTTGGCGCCCATTTAAACTCTTTTATGAGTGTATCGTGCGCCCTTTCCGCAATGAGCGCTGCCTTCTGCGCCACATCCTCAAGACCATGATGGAAGTGGATGGAGAAGTGTTCTGTCTCTATGGTGGAGAATTTAAAAGATGGGTCAATGTTTGCGGCATGAGAAAGGCCTGCATAAAGCGCTGCTAAAAAAGAAAAGCAAATAACAAGTTTTTTCATAATAACCTCTCTTTATTTCTCTTCTTTAGCATATTCCACAAAGGCCCCCTGTTGCCGAATTTTCTTAAGACAGCCATTGTCTCCTCTGAATTTCTTATATCCAGGCCAGGCACTATCCAGTTTGGCCGGCTGAGGGCATGGTCTCTGACTTTGGACAAAAGCCTTTTCTCGCCTATTGCAGGGGAGATGTAAAAACGGGGCTGGAGTATATCTTCGCCATTTTTTATAACCCCTTGAGAGAGGCTCATCTTTTCAAGCCCTGTATTTGGATATATTCTCACGCCTGTCATGGCAATTACAGCCCTGGGGTTAATCTCGTCCATGAACCTAAACGTCTCTTTCAGCGTTTCCTCTGTCTCGCCGGGACCGCCGAGTATAAGATAATGCGCTGCCTCGATCCCTGCATCATCGCACATGCCGGACACCTTTCTCACATCATCAAGGGTAAATGACTTCCCCATCCCCCGAAGCGTCTCTTCGCTTGCAGCGTCAGTGCCGAACTCAACGCCCATGCATCCGGCGTCTTTCATAAGGCCGAGGAGTTCCGGCGTCATGCCATTTGGTGTTGCAAAGCATGTCCAGTTTATCTTCAATCCCCTTTTTATGATACCCCTGCAAATGTCCATTGCATGACCAACAGGCTGGTTGAATATATCGTCAACAAAAAACACATAATCAATGCCGTATTTATTTGCCAGTTCCTCCACTTCATCCACTATATCATCCGCATCCCTGCACCTTATACGGTTCCCGTCCAAATACGGATATGTGCAGTAAACGCATTTAAACGGGCATCCCCTCTTGGTCTGGACATTCGCCATTCCGCCAAATTGAAAATATTTTTCATTATCCAGAAGCAATCTGTCTGGTTTTGAAAAGCCGCCTGCAAAAGCTATCGGGTTCTGAAAGAATCTGCCGCCTTTTAGATATGCCAGGTTAGGGATATCATAAACATCCTTGTTTCCTTCCTGTCTTTTTACAAACTCACAAAAGGCATTCTCACCTTCCCCGGCTATGCCGAATTCAAGCCCTGTGTATCTTAAAACACCCTCAGGGAAAAGAGAAAAACCAGAGCCTCCCATCACAACTGGGATAGCCATTTGTTTAATTTCATCAACTACAGACTTTATATAAGGGAGGTAAAAAACGCTCTTTGGATATGTGAGATTGTCTATGTTCCTGATGGAAAGGCCGATGATGTCTGGTTTGAATCTTAAGATGGTTTGTTTCAGGCTTGAAATAATATCTTCTGTAAAACAGAGGTCAAGGATCTCCACATCGTGACCGTCCCTGATAAGGGCTGACGCAACATAGGCAAGCCCGATGGGCGATACAGGATATGGGGTCTTTTCTCTGTTGGCAGATATGAGGAGGGATTGCAACTCTACCCTTCCTTGCATGAAACAGCGCCGTATTCCAGCATAGCGCCTGCATTCTGGGATTCAGGCATATCTGCTTTCTTCTCCCCCTTCTTTACTTTCTTGTTCAGCCAACATGCAGGGTCAGAGGCAAGGTAATTGCCGGTGGTCTGATAGGCATTTCCTCTGCAGCCATAACAATCAAAGGCAAATTCGCAGCCCTTGCATTCGCCCTCAATATTCGCGTATATACTCCTGAGCTTCTGTATTACAGGGCTTCTCTTTAGGATATCGGCAAGCCTTTCTGTCTTTACATTACCGACAGGCATATCAATTCCTGTGCAAGGCTGGATATATCCCTGCGAATTTATAAGACATGAATAGAGATGCCTCTTACATGTAAACGACGCAATGGTGGGATGGGGGCTCCATTTGTTGCCGAACCTCGTCTCGTCTATCTTCTCCATCTTTTCAAATACATCCCTTACCTCATTAACTGAAACCTGAAGCTCGCGGTGCTCCTTTGCCCTCCCCTGCGTGGTAAGTATCTCAAAATAGGGTATTATGCCCCGCTCCCGCGCCCATATCCACATGTCGGGAATCTCTTTAATATTCTGGCGGCAGATGACAGTCTGGATGCCAAGCTGACATTCCCCACTCGGATAGCCGGCTGCCAGCAAATAAAGAAGCCCCTGCCTTATCTTATTATATGCGCCCTTAACCCCTGCCAGCGCATCCTGAACCTCAGGGGTATTGCTGTTATTTTTTATAACCACAGATACCTTATGCCTGAATAGGAAACGGGCAAGGTCTTCTGTGAGGAGCATGCCGTTTGTAAACATGCTCTGCTTAAGCCCCTTTGAATGGATATATTCCACAACCTGCTCCAGCCCTTCATACATTAGAGGCTCCCCTCCGCCAAGGAGGATTATCTTTCTTGCGCCCAGTTCCTGAGCCTGGTCTATGACATCCTTTATATCCGGCAGTTCCAGCTCGTTATCCAGCGCGCTGCCTGCGCTTGCATAGCAGTATATACATTTAAGATTGCATCTCTTGCTGAACTCAAGCTCAAGGGATAAAAGCCCTCCCCGCATGAGGCAGGCAGCTATCTCCTCGTTTGTAAAATCCAAGCCGTGGATGGTTTCATAATTTAACGTCATGATTTTCCCCTTCTGTCTATAAACGTCATTGGTTTTCTCCTGCCGCCCTCGTATAAAATCTTTTCCACTTCCTGCGGCAGCATAATCTCAATATGCGGCGTAACCCTTACCTTTGCCTTAATATTTTCACAAACAGCATCTTTAAGGACTCTTGACTGAGGACTGAGATTAGATCCCACCTTTACGATAACATGGTCTGCATGGTCATCCCCTGTATATGCCTCAATCACATAATTCTCAATACCATCTATCTCCAGCAAGGCGTTCTCTATGGCCTTTGGATAGACTGTTGTGCCCTTCACCTTAAGTTTATGGGCCTTTCGGCCAATGACAGGCCCTATGCGGGCGGATGTCCTTCCACAATCACATCTCTCTGTTATCTTAAATGTTATGTCGCCCGTCCTGTATCTTAAAAGCGGCATACCCTCTGCCTGAAATGTGGTTACAACAAGCTCCCCTGTTTCCCAGTCCTTCAAAACATTGTCGTTGTCATCCACTATTTCAGGATAAACAAGGTCAGGGTGGGAGTGCAGCCCTTTATGATACCGGCATTCACAAAATGCAACCTGCGCCTCAGTAATGCCGTAAGTTGAAAACGATTCAACAGAACTTGCCTTTTCTATCATTTTCCCCAGTGTATTGGAAGAAAACTGTGGATTCCTTATGGCCTCGCCTATAAGGACAATCCTTTTGAGGCTTGATTTTTTAAGGTCTATCCTGTCCTTTTCCGCCTGCTTATAAATGGCGATTAGGAAAGACGGCACTGCCACAATGCCTGTGGGCTTAAGGCTCTGTATCAATTCCAACTGTCTCTTTGGACTGTGCGGCCCCATGCGGATAACCCCTGCCCCAAGTCTCTGAAGCCCTGAATAGTATGCCATCCCTGCGATGAACAGGTTGTCCATAGTAACTGACAAAAGGAAAAGATCGTCCGGTGTAACGTCTGTGTAGGAAAAACATCTCTTTTCATTCTCTGCAAGTCTCTCCATGTCTTTTTTAGTCAGGGCTATGAATACATGCGCGCCTGTTGTGCCTGTGGTTGCCACAATCTCCGCCAGATTGTTCTTAGGCACGCATAAAAACCCCCAGTTATCTCTCTGAAGGTCTTCCTTTGTTGTCAGGGGAAGCCTGCTGATGTCTTCTATGCCCTTTATATCCGGCAGACAGGCGAGTTTCTTTCTGTAAAACTGGGAATTTTTATAAAGATAGGAAACTGTTTCTTTAAGGAGTTCGCCCTGAATTGTTGATATCTCTTTTGTATCTTTTTTGTCTATATCCGCCGCATAGCCCATGGATATACTATAAAGATTTATGCCTTAAGTTTCAAGCCAAATAATGCGTAAAGGAATGGAAGGGACAATATCAAAAGTTGGTTTACACAATCAAAAGTTTTTGCATTGACAATCGCAGATGATGTATAATAAGGCATTCTTACAATATGCGGTCCCGCTCATGCGGGATTAGCGGAGGAGAGCGGTTTGACAAGGGTTATCATCATAGGCGGCGGGAGAGGCGGCTCTGCGATACTCCCCATCCTTTTAGAAAATCATGACATAAAGATAGTCGGGTTGGTTGACAGGGATAAAAATGCGCCTGCCATGCAGATGGCGGAGAAACTGGGCATACCTGTATCCACTGACATGGAAGGTTCCATAGAAAAAAAGGATTTTGATGTGGTCATTGACGTAACAAGGAATAAAGAGGAGGTATCCGATTTTTTAAGAAACAACCTTCCGCCGCATATAGAGATTCTGGGCAGCACCTGTTCAAGGATTGTCTGGGACATGGTAACGGAAAGACGGAGAATGGTGGAAGAAGTGAAGACAAGCCTTAAAGAGCACGAGGCGCTTTATAAAATCGGCATTGAACTGGCGTCTGCGGAAAGGTCTCAGAAGGTCTTTGATATAATACTTAGCAGCGCAATGGACCTAATCGGAATACCGGCCGGAAGCATTGCCACCTTTGATGAAAAGAGTTCTATATTGAAGATGGTTATGGCAAAGGGGTTCAGCCAGAGTTTTATATCCAGGTCTTCGGTATGGCTTCTGAGAAGAAACGGCTTTACCGCCAATATATTAAACAGCAATACCCCTACCATCATACCGGATATCTCAAAAATAGACCCAAAGGATATCAACCCCATGCTCATTGAGGAAGGCGTCAAATCTCTTATCGCTACGCCTTTAAAGATTCATAATAAGATACTGGGTATCCTCTATCTTGACGATTATCAACCGAGAGAATTTAAGCACAGTGATATTGCCATCTTAAATCTCCTTGCCACTCAGGCCACCATTGCCATAGAAAAGATGTATCTTCTGGAAAAGATGGAATCTCTTGCCATTACCGACGAATTGACGCAGCTTTACAATTACCGGTATTTTTTCAATACCCTCTCCAACGAGGTTTACCGGGCAGCAAGATACGGCAATCCATTGTCCCTCATTATGATGGATATTGACAATTTTAAAAAATTCAATGATGCCCACGGCCACTCGCAGGGAAATTTTCTCCTTTCTTTCATGTCGGAAATATTTAAAAAGAATGCGAGAAACACGGACACGGTTGCGCGGTACGGCGGAGAAGAATTCGTCATTGTATCGCCGGAAAACAATAAACAGGACGCTTCCATTCTGGCGGAGAGGATACGCAAGGATGTGGAAAAGTTTTGCAGACCTGAGGTAAATAAAGAGATACCCGTCCCTGTTACCATAAGCATGGGAATAGCATCCTTTCCGGACGATGCGTCCAATAAAGAAGGGCTTATTCAAAAGACCGATGAGGCGCTGTATAAGGCAAAACAAGCGGGAAAAAACAAGGTCTGTTGCGCGTAGTTGACTGCCTCCTGAGTTGCCAAACCGCCTGCCGTAGCTTGTTGATACTGTCTTGCCTGATAAAAGCAACCGTTTTTATCATTACCCCTTTTCCTTTTCATTTGTAAAAAATATCAAAAGTTGCTTTATCTTGACAAACAAATATGATTTTGTTAATATCATAACCATATCAGGCGGACTGATGGGCAAGATGCGGCAGGTTTATCTTATTTAACTTTTGACTGTTGACTCTTAACTTTACGTAAAAGGGGGTATTGTAGACATGAAAAGGTTTTTACTCCTTTCCGCTGGAACTCTGGTATTTGCCATAACAGCCTATCTTTATCCCTGGGCCGGTTTAAAAATAATCCCGGACGCCTTTGCCACAGGCGGCGCATTTATCTATAGCAAGCACGGCGGCGCCACAACAGATGGTCTTACACCCTGTGCCGGAGGCGTGAACAGGGGATTGGGGGCAGACTATGAGGGGGGCACTGCTGACCCTTGCAATACCCTTCCTGCCACAAACCCTTACAATAGCACCAACCCCGAGGCAGGCACATACGGCTCCGGCGAATGTCTCCACTGCCATGAACCTATGGCAAGCTTTGGCGGAAGCGAGCCACACCCAAATCCCTCTTCAACACCTGCTGATATAGCAGGCCCCACTGCCTATCTTCTCTTTAAGGGAGATTATAACTCTGCAACAACAAATGGGGCAAGCGCCGAACTTTGCTGGTACTGCCACGAAAATCAAAGAAATATAAACACTTCAGGAAGCCCTCTCCACATGGGCAGATGGAGTTTCTATCAGGGTAAAGATGTGTTTAAGTTATCCAGCCATTTTCTTCCGCCTTTCGACCCACAATTCGCAACAGGCCAATTTTACTGGCCTGGCACCACCGGCGACCCTGTCCAGATATGGCCGAGGCAAAATAGGTCTGCGCTCCCAACTGGCAACAGGGGAAGCTGCCTTAACTGCCATACGCCGCACGGCATAAGGGCAGCAGGCGGGCTCGCGGCCAATGCCTATGACACAACAGCCCCTGACGGAACCGGCGGCGTGCCTGCCGCCAACCAGATTGCCTGCACTGCCCCGAATACGCCGCCAGGGTGCAACCCTTCTGTAATGTCTGATTACATGATACCGAGACAGCTTATTGCATGGGAGGAAAACCTCTGTGAGGCGTGTCATAGCGCAACAGGCCCCTCATCAAAGAATATCCAGTCCGAGATAAACAAGAGACATCCGGTCGGCGGCGCCGGCAGCGGTCATCCTATTGATAATACTGCTCTGGCAGGCCGTCATACGGTAAGAGAGTCTATCCCTATTACCTTAGTGGAAGGGACTCGTCTTGTTACCACAAAACATGTAGAATGTTACGATTGCCACAATCCCCATGCAGTAAAACTCGGCGGGAATGATCCCCTTCTCTGGGACGATGGGGGCAGGTTAAAGGGGATGAGATATATTACTATCAACGGCACAATATGTGACCCTGTAAGTTCTACTAACCCTGCTGAGTGCACCACTATCACAGTGGCTGGCACTACTTTTACCAAGACCTCTGCGCAGCCGTTTATCTATGAACTCTGTTTTAAGTGTCATGGGGATTCTTACAACTCTTTTATTCCTGACCGGCCTTGCAGCCCCGCATGTCCTGATAGTAATCCACTAAGAACTACAGTTGCGCAGAATGGCTGCACAACGTTAACGCCTGCGTCAGTATGCACTGACGGCAGCAATAAAAGGCTGGAATTTAATCCAGCCACACTGGCCAACAGCGGTTTTGGCGCCGGCACCATTGGCACAACGAATCTTAATGGCGATACTACGAATAACAAGGCATATCATCCTGTGGCAGCGCCGGGCAGAAATACATCCCTTGCCCTTTGCTTACAGCTTAAGACTAAGCAAAACGGCAGCACTGCGGGCGGTCTTGCTGGTCTTGATTGCACAAGCGCTGCGGCAGCTGCAACTTCTTTGTTAAATTTAACCATATACTGTACCGATTGCCACAATAACAACGCTGCAGGCGCTGGGACATTTACCGGAACAACCGCAGCCCCCACTTATCCCGGTCCTATTACTGAATCGAGCCTCAGGACAACAGATAAGGCCTCCCCGTTCAATCTCCCCGCTGCTGTGGTTGGTCCACATGGGTCTGTAAATCCGAGGATCCTTCGAGCAACATATAACACAGGCTTCACCTGTCCTGACGGCACCGGTGCCATTGGCAACAAATGCACTCAAGGGTTCAACGCTGCAAATTTTGCCCTCTGTTTTCAATGTCATAATATTGACCCATTTGTCAGGGGTGATGGCACAGTGGAGTACCCCGTAGGAAGCTTTACCCGGGTCAGAGCAACAAATTTCTACAGTAATAAAATGGGTAGTCTTCATGAGCTTCATCTTGTTAATAGAACTAACAGCTCTTGCATCAACTGTCACTACAATATCCATTCAAATGCTGAACAGGCGCATACTCAATTTGGTCCGGCTACCGGTGTAAGCCTTCCTCCGGATAACGATACACATCTTATAAATTTTTCACCGGCGACTACGGCTAATGGCTTCGCAAAACCCGCGTGGTATACGAACGGCACGAATATGGGATGTAATTTAAACTGCCATGGCCAAACTATGCAGGGCCTCGGCGGCCCTGGCGGCGGCGGCAAGGATGCCACCTATGACCTTAATCCTTCTTAATTAAAACCTTGCGCACCTGATCCCGCCGTCATTTCCACCATGGTCGGGCCAGTAAAAGCTTCTGTATGATGACCGTGCAAATACCCTGATGAGCGAATAATAATGCCCGCTGAAATTCCCGACGCCCCCGCGTAGTATCCTGAATTTTTTGCCAAAATCTCCATTCTTCATCTTACTTCCTGGATATGGTTCATACCATGCATCAACCCATTCCATCAGGTTTCCACCCATATCATACACCCCATAAAAGCTTTTGTCTGTTTCGTATGAGCCAACTGGAACGGTATCTCCTGTGGTAAGGTTGGCCTTATTCTCATCATATTCCATTCCCCATGGGTATCTATTTCCCAATGGTCCCCGGGCAGCCTTTTCCCACTCTTCCTCTGTGGGAAGGCGCTTCCCGGCCCATTTGCAGTAAGCCAGGGCATCAAACCATGTTACATTATTTACGGGATGGTTCCCTCTGCCGTCAGGATAGACGCCCTTTTCCCAATCCCAGGAAGGCGGGAGGGGATACCCTGCTGCGTAAGTGAATATCTTGTAGCGCTCATTCGTTAACTCGTATTTATCTATGTAAAAACCCGGCAGGAATATATTTCTCACAGGTCTTTCATTTTGATAGAAAGCCCCTCCCCGCGATCCAACATCCTTTCCAAGACCCTCGGTGTCAACATCCTCGCTTCCCATAATAAACCGGCCTGAGGGTATATACACCATCCCTTCAATGTGCGGCGCCTTTTCCCCTGTGCAGGAAAAGAGAAAAAGCGCCGCGGCTATGTAAAGATATTTCTTAATGAAATATGACAAGCTTGTTTTTCCCTTCAATAAAATCTTCCACCATACTGAAAGACTCTTCTATGGACTTTATCATTACCTCTCCCTGCAAAAGAGTATCATTATATCCAATAACCTCTCTTAAGCAAACACCTTCTTCCTTCTTCTTTTGCGCTTCATCAGGGGTGAGGCTCTCCATTATAATAACCATTGCCCCATTCTCAGACACGCCGCCTGCAATAACCGCTTTCATTACGCCTCTATGCAGCAATTCATAGCCATATCCTACTGCCTTCAGGAATGAAAAAGCCCCGCCGGCAATGGTAATATCCTCGCCCTTTATGCCAAAGGCAATGGTTGCCTGGGCTGTTATGGCATTATGGCTTGTGTAAGGAAAAAGCAGAGGGCTTGCGCCAATAGGACCTTCTGCGAGAAGGCCTTTAAAAAATTCCGCCTTACATCTGTCTATGGAATTATCTATGCCAAAGACAATACCGGTGTCTAATTCCAAATTTCTAATTTGTTTTAGCGCCGCAGATACTGCGGCCAGAGCCAATTCCTCAGCCCTGAGCACAGTCTTAACTGTCTTCAGCGTCTCTATATGGGCTGGCGCTTCCCTGCATGTCCCTATGCCTGTTATGAAAATCCTGGTGTCCATAAAATTAGTTTTAAGCGGCCTTTACCCTTCCTGCCATCTTTAAAATAAAAAACATCATGACATCCCAGCCTGCTATTAAAAGCCTTTTAATCCCTGCCGGGTCTTTGAGCATGGCGATAAATAAAGAAAGGGTCTTCTGCGGTCTCCAGTAATATTTTGCAATGGCCTTTTTGTATTCCCAGTCTAATTCCTTTTCAGTCCATCCATGCGGGATAAAAACGAAATTCATGGCATTCATCTTTTTCCAATCAGGGGAGAACTGCCCATATTTGTGGGCGTCTTTATATATCTCTGTGCCTGGGAAAGGTGTAGATTTGCTGATATTGATGATGTCAAAAGGCAGCCTCTTTGCAAGGTCAATGGTCTCTTTAATGGTCTCGCGGGTCTCAAGGGGATGTCCTATCATAAAAAGCCCCTTTACCTTTATCCCTGCCTCATGTGTCCAGCGCACGGCTTTTTCTATTTCCTCCAATGTAATCCCCTTTGCCACAAGGTCAAGTATCTTCTGAGAGCCGCTCTCTATGCCGTATGCAATCTCCCAGCAGCCTGCCTTTTTCATCAGGGCAAGAGTTTCAGGTGTTACTGTATTCACCCTTGCGTCGCATGTCCAGCTTATGTTCAATTTTTTAGCCATAATCCTTTCGCAGATTGTTTTAATCCTTGATCCCGATGCGGCAAAGAGATCGTCATAAAATATAATGTGCCTGATTCCATATCTTTCCACAAGATGCTCTATCATCTTTATAACATAATCTGCGCTGTAGCATCTGTAGCGGTTCCCGAATACAGACCTGTCGCAGAATATGCACTGGAAAGGGCATCCCCTGGATGTAACCATGGACGCCACAGGGAGTTCCTTATAGCTCATAAGCGGCGGCTGATAACGTTCCGGGAAACCTTCCAGCAGATCCCATGCAGGTATTGGCAGGGTATCCAGATTTTCTATATACGACCTTTTTGGCGCAAGCCTTACCGCGCCGTCATGCCTGTCCACCAATCCCTTTATCTCTGCCATAATATCCACAACCCCGATCCCTTTTCCATTAACAACCTCAAGGAATTCAATAATGGTCTCTTCCCCCTCGCCGATTATCCCTGCGTCAAATTGCGGAAAATCCTGGATTGTCTCCATGGGAAGGGCAGTAACATGGGGGCCGCCGATAAGGGTTATAATATTTTTATCATATTCCTTTATCTCTTTTGCCAGAAACGCGGCATTATGAAAAGAGATCGTGGATGCCATGAACCCCACTACTTGAGGCCGCTCCTTTATTATATAGGCAAGGGTCTGCTTAAGGGTAAGCTGCAGCGCGCCTGCCTCCAATATCTTAGGCTCATACCCCTTCTCCCTTAAAACCGAGGCAAGACAGCACAGCCCGAAGGAAGCCGTTGTATTCTCCAGCGTCTTTGGAAGGGGAACAGATGTGTCCCATGCAGTATAGGGTGGATTGACTAAAACTATTTTTGACATTTTATTATCAGTTAATCCGTTGCGCTGAAAAGGAGGGCTGCGTTTTGCCCTCCGAAGCCGGCGGACAGAGAGATGGCTGTTTTTATATCAGCCTTTCTTGCTGTATTCGGCACATAGTCAAGGTCGCATTCAGGGTCCTTTTCCTGATAGTTTATGGTGGGAGGTATTGCGCCATTTTTGATGGCAAGGAGACAGGCTGCTGCCTCTATTGCGCCGCCTGCGCCGAAGCTGTGGCCTATCATGGATTTTATTGAGCTTACCGGTATTTCGTATGCGGATTTGCCGAATGCGAGCTTTATCGCCTTTGTCTCCATTGCATCGTTATATATTGTGCCTGTGCCGTGGGCGTTTATATAATCAGGCTTGGATATGCCTGCCTCTTTTAATGCCGCTTTAATGGCTGATGCCAGTCCCCGGCCCTCTTTGTCAGGCCCTGTCATGTGATGGGCGTCTGCCCTTGAGGCATAGCCTTTTATGCTTCCATATATCCGCGCACCTCTTTTTTTTGCGGCGCCAGCCTCTTCCAGAACAAGAAATGCAGCGCCCTCGCCAAGCGCTAAGCCATCCCTGTTTTTGTCAAACGGCCTTACCTTGGTCTTTGTCAGCGCTTTAAGATTATTAAAACCGCAGAATGCAAACTCGCTTAATGTGTCCGCGCCGCCTGCTACCATTACATCGGCCTTTCCCCAGAGGATATTTCTGTATGCCATACCAAGGGCATCTGTGCCTGATGCGCAGGCAGTGGACACAGTAAGGACAGGGCCTTTAATGCCGTATTTATCTATCAGATATCTTTCGCCGGAATAGAGGTGATATTCTTCAGGAAGAGTGGGTTTATTTTCTTTCCATGCCTTTTGGCCTGCAAGGATACCTCCGAGGACTGTGCCGATGTATAATCCAAAACCCCCTGCGCCCACATCAACCCCTGCATCGGCAAGCGCCTCCTTAAATGCAAAATCAAGAAAATTTATCCATCGTTTCGTCCCGGTATGCTCAAACCTCTTTACCTCGCCTGCTATTTTGCATTCATATCTCCCAGTATCAAAAGACTTAACCTCTTTGACAGCATCCTTTCCCTTCAGCAACTCCTTCCAGAACATTTCAAGCCCATCCCCTGATTCAAGGGGAGATACAACAGCCATACCTGTTACAACGATCTGTCTGCTCATGGCCTCTTAAACACCCATACAGCAGAGTCAAGCATATAAAAATTATTAACCACCGCGTTTAACCCGACAAACCCTATATCCTTAGCCATCCTGATAGTAGCGTCTATATCACGGAAGCCGTGCCATCCCTTGCATACGCTCTCTGCGAAATCGTGTATATATATCCCCTTCCTTACCCATTCATTCTGTATGTGCATTTTTTGCCTGTCAGGATACCCCCACGCAACAATACCCGCAGCGCCGCCGGGCTTCAAAATCCTGTATATGTCTTTATATACATATTCGCGCATGGGTTCCGGGATATAAGGGTCTCCACATGAGAAAAACACCATATCAAAAGTCATGTCTTTAAACGGGAGCTTTGAGCCAAAGCCGTTCCATCTGCGCGCATCAACCCAGCTTATCTTTCCGGAATTCTCTCCGAGCCTTGACATCACGAACTGCCTCATTGCGCCGGTAAAGTCTATTGCAGTTATTCCGGCATTTGGGAAATCCCTGCATATGGCCTTAAGCCCGTGGCCTGTCCCGTAGCAGAGATCCAGCATTTGACAATCCGCTGTTTTATCCGATGCCATCGCCTTTAAGAGTATATCCCTTGCTATGCTGAACTCATAATTCCCGAGGAACCTGTCCCATATATCCTCCAGGCCTTTGGTAAAATTATAAAGATGATCGCCGCCGCGCAGAAACTCGCCTGCATAATCAATGCACCTGCCGAAAAACTCCACCTCGCTGTAAAAACCCTCTTCCAGGGTCTTTCTCTCAATTAGAGAAAGCGCCGGCAGAGGTTTTACATCATCGTTGTATATGCAGCTATGCGCCGGGTTCTGCGAAACATACCCGCACTCAAGAAGAAAATCCAGCAGGATAAACAGCATCCTCTTCCTTGCACTGTCTCCTGTCTTGTATTTAAGCTGTCCTGCGGCCCTATCGCAGAATTCTTCTCTTGTAAAACTCTTCATCTCTTTTATGACAGAGAGTATCCCTTCCTGTTCCGCAAATTCAACAAGCCTTAATGTAAATGCCCTCGGGACAATAAACTGCCTTAATATGTCAATCCCTGTCTTTATGTCTTCAAAGACTGCTGTCATAATCCTCACCTTTTTCTAATACAAACGCATTAAATAAAGTAAAGAGCCGCTCCCCTCAAATCCGATTGAACTTATTAGCGCCATATCTGCCTTTACCTCTTCTGCTTTTGTGTTGGGCCTGCACCAATCCATCTCTTTTATCAGGCCCTTTCCAATGGTTGACGGAGGTATGATTCCTT
>ORMF011521741.1_pt1 | contig 26409 bp, 34 predicted proteins | sample 1779871 | NCBI WGS metagenome assembly ORMF01 (sample SAMEA104232316, study PRJEB22302) | groundwater metagenome | biome: forest; feature: aquifer; material: groundwater | place: USA | collected 2011-08-07 | depth 5.4 m | reverse complement strand
CGCGCTCACGGGGCACCTGGTATTTTCAACGCTGCACACCAATGACGCGGCCAGCGGCGTGACGCGTCTCATAGACATCGGCATACAACCCTATCTGGTGGCGTCCAGTGTCGAGGCGTTTGTCGCGCAGCGCCTGGTGCGCGTGATCTGCCCCAAATGCAAGGAAGAGGATAAGGGTTTCGCGCCTGAGATCAAAAAACAGATCGCACGCGAGCTGGGCGTGCCGGACGGGGCGCTCACTGTTTATCACGGCAAAGGCTGCAACCATTGCAACGGCACCGGTTTTTGGAGCCGCCTGGCTATTTACGAGATACTGCTCATCACAGAGAACCTCAAACAGCTGATCATGAAGCGCGGCACGGCCAGCGAGATACGTCGCCAGGCGCTGAGGCAGGGCATGCGCACGTTGAGGCAGGACGGTTGGCAAAAGGTCATGGAAGGGCTCACGACCCCTTCGGAGATATTCGAGGCTACGCAGGAAGAGGAGGGCGAGTTGGGCGTACCGGACGACTTCCAGGCGCGCGCCGAGCAAAACGAGGTATTCTCTTACGCTTTGAAAAACACGTCGCGCCTGTCCAAAGAATTCAAACCGCATACAGAGGAGCGCAGGGCGTTCATGCGCCTGGACTACGACCGCGTCACGGTGAGTTACCGCATCATCAAGAGCCCGCGCCATACCGAGGCGTCCACGGCCATCGAAGAACGTTCGCTGACCAAAAACATCAGCGCGGGCGGCGTGCTGTTTTACGCTAACGAGACACTCGGCACAGGCACCATACTCGAACTGCGTTTCCAGCTGCCGAACGACGATGAGGCCGTCGAATGTCTGGCGAGGGTGGTGAGAGAGGAGAAGGCCGAGAACGACCTGATCTATGAGGTCGCTTGCTGCTTTCTGGACCTGACCGTCCGTGACCGTGCGCGTCTTGAGAAGTTCGTGGAAAAGGAGTCAAAATAAAGCGCCATGCCCCCTTTCATTTATAAAGCCAAGAAAGGCCCTAAAGAGGTCGTGGATGGCGTAATCGAGGCTGCCTCGCAGGACGAGGCCGTCGAGAAGCTCGCGGGCCTGGGGCTTTTGCCGATACGCCTCGAGGAATCAACCAAGGGTGACGCGGAGGTCTTAGCCAAGCGCAGTCAAAAAGCCGCGGATCGCACCCCGGCCCCGAGCGCTACCACGGCCACGAGCGTGCCGCGCGCCAAACGGCCGCTGTTTAGCCGCGTGCGTTCGCAGGAGATCACGTTATTCGGGCGCCAGCTGGCCACATTGATCAAGGCCGGCGTGCCTATCCTGCAATCGCTATGGATCATCTCCGAGCAGTCAACCAACCCCCGTTTCAAAGCGCTGCTGTCCCAGACGCACGAGGAGGTCAAAAACGGCAGCCCGCTTTCAGCCACACTGTCCCAATACCCACGCTATTTCTCGCCTATGTATATCGCTATGATACGCACGGGAGAGGACAGCGGCACTTTGCAGGAGGCCCTGTTGCGCATATCCGATTACCGGCAAAAACAGGAAGAGATCTTTTCACATGTGCGCACCGCGATGGCCTATCCGCTATTGATGCTCTTGACCGGCATCGGCACCATTGTTTTCATGCTCACGTTCGTGATCCCAAAGCTGACCAAGCTCTTCTCCACCATGGGCGGCAACTTGCCGCTGCCGACGAAGATCTTGATGAGCATCAGCCGTATCTTTCAAAACCCATGGTTTTGGATAGTCTTCGCCTTGGCGCTGGTGGGGCTGGTCCTTGTTGTTAAATTGCGCCGTGAAAAGATGAAGCTGCTCTGGAGTCATGTGAGCCTGCGGCTGCCTGTGGTCCGCGGTTTTATCTTGAAGGTGGAGCTGGCGCGTTTTTCGCGGACGCTAGAGCTGCTCATCAAAAGCGGTCTGCCCATACTGCGCGCGATAGAGATCACGACGCCCGTGCTAAACAACGCGGTGCTGCGCGCGCAGTTCGTCAAGACGCATGACGACCTGGCCGGCGGTGGATCACTGGGTGAAAGTTTAAAGCAGAGCGGTAGGCTGCCGCTTTTCATGACGAACCTGGTTTTTGTGGGTGAGCAATCCGGCCATTTGGACGAGGCGCTGGGCGAGATCGCGAATTATTATGAGCGCGAGACCTCCGAAGCGATCAAGGTCATGACGGCGCTGCTCGAGCCGCTGATGATACTGGTCATGGGTCTGGTCGTCGGTTTCATCGTGATAGCGATGCTTTTACCCATGTTTGAATTGAATATGATGGTGAAATAAATTTATCCCGAACCATTGCGGTCCAGCGACGGCGAGGGGTCAAGGTCAACCGGTTGATTTCTCGCCTGCAAAGAGCGCAGGCTCGGAATGACAGTAATAAATGAAAAAGTTTATTTTAATGCTTATGCTTTTAGCGTGTTCAACACCGGTGCAAGCGGATAGCTGGTACGACATCAAAGGCGACCACTTCATCGTGTTTTATAAGACGGACGAGCCATTCGCGCGGAAGACGGCGCATAACGCCGAAACCTATTACGAGCGTATCGCCAACGAGCTGGGTTATGCGCGCCATTCCAATTTCTGGCAGTGGGAGAAGCGCGTGAAGATTTATATCTACGCCTCTCTGCAGGAGTTCCAAAAGGACACCGGCGAACCGGCCTGGTCGCACGGCGTCGCGAGGTATTCCAGCAAGGAGATACACACGTTCACCGGCAGTGAGCAGTTCATGCAGGGCCTCTTGCCTCACGAGATCGCGCATTTGATTTTCCGTGACTTCGTGGGGATGGAGGGGCAGATCCCGCTGTGGCTGGACGAAGGCGTCGCACAGTGGCAGGAGCCGGCCAAGCGGGCGCAGGCCAGGAAGTACGCGCGCTATCTGATCCATAGGGACAAGCACTATCCGATTTACGACTTGACCACGACGGATGTGCGCACCGTGAAGGACGAGGAGAAGGTGCATGCATTCTACATGCAGTCGGTGTCTCTGGTCGAGTACCTGGTCTCGACCTACGGCGGCAACGCGTTTACGGTGTTTTGCCGCGAGCTGCGCGACGGCAAGAAATTCGACGAGGCGCTCCGCGCGGCATACCCCAATTCCATCGAGGATTTGGGGGACCTGGACTACAAATGGAGAAAGTACGTGATGGAGACGCCGGTCCCGGCGTCCTAACTCTGAACGGAAAAAGGAGTATTATGAAAAACCAAAAGGGTTTCACGCTTATCGAACTTATGTTGGTCGTTATTATCATCGGCGCGCTGGTTGCCATGGTCATGCCGCGGCTGGCCGGACGCTCCGAGCAGGCCAAAGTAGGCGCGGCCCAGGCGGACATTTCCTCCAATATCGCCACAGGCCTGAAACTGTACGAGCTGGACAACGGCAAATACCCATCCACCGAGGACGGCGGCCTGCAGGCGCTATTCAACAAACCGTCCACCGCCACAAACTGGAACGGCCCCTATCTGGAAAAAAAGCCGATGGACCCCTGGGGGAGGGAATACCAATACAAGAGCCCCGGCAACCACCGCACGTATGACTACGACCTCTATTCGACGGGGCGCGACGGGCAGGAAAGCGCCGACGACGTCAAGAACTGGGATTGATGGGCCGCAGGGGTTTCTCTCTTATGGAAGTGATGGTTGCCGTCGTCGTGCTGGCGTTGGGGACGTTGTTTATCCAGCAGGGCCTGCTGCGCTCGGCGCATCTGTACGGGCTGTACGTGAACTCCTTCAAGGCCAAGATTTGGCTGGACGAGAAGCTCTGGGAGGCCAAGGAGGCCGCGCTTTATTCGGAGACGCCCGGCGGAGGAGACAGCGGAGCTTACACGGACCAAGGCAAGGACTTCAGCTGGTCCACCGAGGTGCAGGAGATAGGAAAAAATTTGTATTCCATCAAGTCGGCCATCGAGTGGGCGGAGAGCGGCCGACCGACGCGACTGGCAAAGGAAGTCTATGGTTACAGGCAGGACAAGACGCTCGCACCGTAACGGGTTTTCGCTGATCGAGCTGCTCTTGGTGGTCTCTCTGATCCCCATCATCACGTTCGTGGTGTATTCGAATTTTGTCGCAGGTATCTCAGTTTGGAAAAAAACACAGACCGAGTCCCCCTACGAGAATCTCAGCATCTTCCAGCGCAAGGCCGCGCGGGATTTCTCCCAGGCTTTTTTGTATAAGGGTATCCCTTTCAAGGCTGAAGGGCAGTCAGTCGCTTTCGCCTCGTTCGTCAAGGCGGTCCCGGCGCTTGGTGGCGACAGCGCCATAGGAGAGGTGACTTATTATTACGAAGCGGACAAAGGGGTTTTGCTTCGCAGGGAAAAGGATTTGAGCGCGATCTACAAGGAAAAGGAAGGCAGTGTCTCGATGCTGCTATCGGGGCTCACGTCGTTTCAAATCGAATACTTTTATTTCGACAAGGAATATAAGGAATACAGGTGGAACGACAATTGGCCCGCTCAAGAAAAAAAGCTACCGACCGCGGTGCGCCTCAAATACAGCGACGCCTCGGGCCCGCGCGCGCCGGTGTTTGCGCTGGCCGCGGAAGGCATCCCGGAGGGTATCCCCTCGTGAGATGGCGGCGCCAATCGGGAGGTAGTGTGCTCATCCTCGTACTTTGGTCGCTGTCGCTTTTGGCTGTTTTTTCTGTCAGCCTCAGTTACGGGATGAGGCAAAAGCTGACGCTGCTGTCCTCTCTGGAAAAGCAGGAGGCACTTTTTTCGATCGCGTTTTCGGGCATAGAAAGATCCAAAAGCGCGGTGCTCGAAGATGCGGACCTGGATTTTGACTCTTTCGCCGAACCCTGGGCGCAGCCGAAGCAGTTTCTCTCGGTCAAAGTAGAGGGTGGCCAGTTCAGCGTATTTTATACGGCCGACGGGCAGGGTGAGCGCTTCGGCGTCGTGGACGAAACGCGCAAGATCAACCTCAACACGGCGGATGCCGCGGTGTTGATGCAGCTTTTGAAGGTCGCGGCGGATCTGGACTCGGACAAGGCCGAAGAGATCGCTTACGCGATCATCGACTGGAGGGACAGTGATTCGACGTTTCAGCACGCCCAGTACGGCGCTGAAGACGGCTATTACGATGACCTCCTGATTCCCTATGAGGCCAAGGACGCCAAGTTCGAGCTGCCGCAGGAGCTGTTGCTTATAAAAGGCATAACCCCCGCAATTTTTGATAAAATACAGCCGTACCTGACGGCGCACGGGTCCGGACTGGTCAATCTGAATACGGCGCCCGAAGAAGTGTTTGTGGCGCTGGGCATGCCGTCGGGCCTGGCGGGAAAAATAATCGCGTATCGCGCAGGCCCGGATGGCAAAGAGGCCACGGCGGACGATTATTTTTTCAAATCTGTGCAGGTGGTGGTCACACAGTTGGACAACAGCACGCCGCCGCCGGACCAGAGTGAGAGGACAATTTTGAGCGATCTAATTTCGGCCGAGAAGCTCGCCACCGCCTCCACCATATTTTCAGCCCGGAGCCGGGGCGTGCTGGAAAAGGGGGGTCAAAGCATGGAGATCACCGCCGTTTTCGACCGCAAAGGCAATACCGCGTATTTGAGGGTATCCTCCATCCGATGAAAACCAAGATCAAGCTGCCGCCTCTGGCTATCCCCGCGGTGTCCCGCAAAAACAAACAGGACATGGTCTGCTTTGAGATCGACGAAGATCATCTCAAAATCGCCCACGTCCACAGCACTCAACTGAAGCGGGAGGTCATCAACCTCGTCAGCCGCGAGATACGCGGCATGGGCGACGAGGAGATCGTCGCATTCATCGTCCAGACCATGACCGGTTTCGGCCTCAGGGACCCGCGCGCGTTTATCTCAGTGCCTCTGTACCAGGTGATCACGCGAAGCATTGAGATCCCTTCTCAGGACCCCGAGGAAATACGGGAGATCGTCAACCTGCAAGCCAGCCGTCATACGCCTTATGCGCGTGCCGACATCATCATTGACACTTTGAACCTGGGCCAGGTCCGCGAAAACTACACGAAGGTGCTTCTGGTGATCGTACCCAAGGAAGTGGTGGGACGCCAGATCAAGATGCTCGAGGCCGCGCATCTGAAGCTGGAGAAGGTCTTCTTCCCGCCCGAGGGCATCTGCCAGGCGTTCTCGAAGATACTGAACGCCGAGTCCTCGGACACGGTCAACGGTGTCGTACACATGGATTGGGGTTTTACGAGCTTCATCGTGGTGCAAAAAAACAAGATCCTGTTCGTGCGCGGCATCGCGATCGGCGCCAACCACCTCTTAGAGGAAAAAGAGGTGTACCATGACAGGTTTGTGGACGAGCTGCAAAAATCGCTCGAGAGTTATGCCGGCGACGAGATCGGGCCCGAGCCCAAGACGCTGTACCTGACCGGCGTCGTCGCCGAGATCACGGAACTGGACGAGCTTTTCACCGAAACATTTCACATCCCGATCAAGCATCAGGCCTATTTCAACTATTTTTCGATCTCCCCGGCCGCCAAGCAGACCGCCACCGCGTCTCAGCAGACGTCGTTCTTCAATCTGATCGCTCCGCTTTTATTGTACGACAAGATGCAGATCGACCTGACATCCGAGGAAAAAAAACTTAAGATCCAGCTCGAGCAGCGCGGGCGCCAGATGCTGATGACGGGCGTCCTGTCGCTGCTCCTAGTGACTTTGTTGTGCGCGTCTTTTTTCAGCAAGATGTACTTCAAGGACACCTACCTGGACAGGCTGGCGGCGCGCTACGGGCCGGTCAAAGAGGATGCCAAGGGGCTGGAGAAGGTGTTCGCCAAGACACAGCTGGTGAAAGACTATCTGGCGGTGCGCGGGCGCTCTCTAGAGGCGCTTACGGGACTCTACGACACCATCCCCGACGACGTGCGCGTCAGCAATGTCAAGTATGACGGAGGCGACAAGTTCACCATCAAAGGCACTTCATCGACGATGGCCTCGGTGTTCACTTTCGTGACCAACCTCGAGCGCTCGAACCAGTTTCAGACCGTAAAGACCAAATATGTCACTAACCGCAATGAAAGCGGCGTGGACTTGGCCGACTTTGAGATTGCCTGTAGCTTTCTGGGCTCAAAAATCAAATGATGAAGAAACTGCTTGAAATCTACGGCCGTATGTCCAAGCGCGAGAGGATGGTGCTGTACGGGGCCACGCTGGTGCTCGCGCTGCTTTCAATGGACAGGCTGGTGGTTGGGCCGCTAATCCACCGTATGGTGCGTCTGGATACCGAGATCCGCGACCAAGAGGCCTCGATTAAAAAAAGCCTGCACGTGTTGCTGCAGAAGGAACGCATCCTGGCCGAGAGCAAGGAATTCATGGCCTATTCGGTTGAAGGCAAGAACCCCGAGCAGGAGATGGTCTCCCTTTTAAAGGAAATCGAGTCGCTGGCCGACCGCGCTGGCGCCAGCCTCTTGTATGTGAAGCCGGCCAAGGAGGAGGGGGAGGGTGAGATACGCAAGTATTTCGCCAGCGTCGAGGCCGAGGCGCAGATGGAGCAGGTGGCCGATTTCTTTCACGCGATAGAAAGCTCGACCAAACTTCTTAAAATAGAAAAATACGATATCCAGCCCAAGAGCAAGGATTCCAGCATCGCGCGCTGCGTGGCGACCATCTCGAAGACTGTACTCTCAAAATAATTTAGAATGAAGAATGACAAATGAAGAATCTTGTGTCTCTAAAGAGACCTATATAAAGGTCACGGAGTGACACTAGATTCTTCATTTTTAATTATTCATTCTTCATTACTTGATTTTGGATTTTGATCTAGGATGCGGGCTGTGCGGGTTTGGCGGAGTCGCTTTTCTTCAATTCCTTGACTTCAATCCATTTGGCCAGGGCATCGGCTTTAACCGTTTCGTTGGCCGCCTTTAATTTTTCCACTTCTTCCAAGGCCTTGGCCATGTCGCCGTGCCAGTAATAAGAGCTTCCCAGCCCCAGACGCGAGTCCGTATAGCTTGGATTGAGCTCAAGCGCTCTGACGAAGCAGTCGATGGCCTTCTTGAAGTCCAGGTTCGCCTGATGCACCAGCCCCAACTGATGCCAACTGCGAAACGCGTCAGGGTTCATGGACAGCGCCTGCTCGTAGGCCTTGATGGACAGGTCCATTTTCCCCTGGTTGGCGTAGATCATCGCCAGGTTGTTGTAGGCACTGTAGCTGGACTCTTTGGCGATGGATTTTTGAGTGTATTTTTCGGCGGTGTCCAGGTCTCCGGTGGTGGCGTAAACCAGGCCCAAGAGAAGGTTGGTCTTCGCGTGGTCCGGCTCGATTTCCAACACCGACTCGTACTGCTTGATAGCTTTTTTATAATCTTTTTGCTGGATGTACTGGTTGGCCTTGGTGATGCGGTCTTCTATGGGGCCGGCAGCGGCCGGCGTGGCCGACACGCACAGCGCTGCAGCGAGTATTACAGAGAGCGTTGATCTTTTCATGAAAACCCTTTTAAATGATGCGCCCATTATACAACAACAACCGCGTCGGTCCATCTCAATTCAAAGAAGCGCGAACAACGCCGTTGCTTGCATCAATCTTACTAAAAACATATATTTTTGTCAAATAATCATCATTTCTTAGCCATTGCAAATGCCCGACGTTTGCTTTAAAATGAACGGAAATTGTTGTGTATAAGGAATAGTCCGCCAAAAAGTCCGCCACAAGGCACCGGCGGATTTGTCCACAAAGCGTAAGGGACGGATTCGCCGACGCTTTGTGGCGAACGCGACGGATTAAATTCGAACTATGATTTAGCTCGCGAAGGACACTCGCTAAATCATGTTCTCATTAAAGAAAACAGCGGCCATGAAGCAGGTATTGATCCTCTTAACCCTTTTAACCGTAGGCAGTAGCGTCGGTGCTGCGACGCCTGAAGAAAAAAAGGCCGCTAATTTTGAGTACCAAACCACCACCAAGGAAGGGCTCACTTTCCGCGTGCCCGAGGATATGCCCATAGAAAAGCGCGACGGGATCATGGCGCCCATCCCTTTCGACGAGTATATGTACGGCAAATTCAAACAGCTTGAAAAAAAGATGCAAGGCCTCGAAGAAAAAATCGCCCAGTTGGAAAAGATGTTGACGCAGAAAGACGACAAGCAGAAAGCGGTGTTGACCAGCCAGTGAGTCGCCGCTCGTGTCAACACGCTCTCCTGCTACTGGTGGCGCTTTTGATGGCCAACGGTTGCGCGACGCCGCACAGAAAAGCGGCGCCGCTGCCGGTGGCGGCCCCGTTCCCGACAGCAGACTCAACCTCCGGTTTTTATCACACCGTCGAGCGCGGGCAGACGTTTTACCGCATCGCCAAGGTCTATTCTCTGGACCCCAAGGAGCTGATGCGCGCCAACGGCGTCTCGGATCCGGGGAGCCTGGAAATCGGCCAGCGCCTGTTCATCCCCCGAGAGTCGGTCCGGCATCTGGCGCCGACGCCGACTCCGCAAAGTGTCGAAGAGATGGAACGGTGGATAGGCCCCAGGCAGTACGTCTATCCCTGGCGCACCCTCACGGTGCATCACAGCGCCACCACTCAGGGCAGCGCCAAGCTCTTCGACCGCGACCATAGGCGTCGCCGCATGGGAGGCCTGTTTTATCATTTCGTCATAGGCAACGGTTCCTATTCCAAGGACGGCGAAGTGGAGATCGGGTGGCGGGGGAAAAAACAGGTGAAGGCCAACCGACACTACGACGTGCAGATCTGCCTGGTCGGCGATTTCAACAGGCAGCGTGTTTCCGAAGCGCAGTTTCACTCACTGACGGCGCTGATACGCGTCTTGAGAAACCAGTATGGGATCCCCGTGCAAAACATACGCAAACATGAAGACATTAAAGGCAAACACACCGAGTGCCCGGGCAGGCATTTTCCGTTCGAAGAGATGCTGTCCGCGGTCGACGGCTGAAAGTGACGAGCATGAAAAATGTCTTTGACGCGCACGATCCCGCCAACATCGCGAAGGCGGCGGAGCTCATCAAAAAAGGCGGTGTTGTCGCGTTTCCCACAGAGACCGTGTATGGCCTGGGCGCTGACGTGTTCAACGAGAAGGCCGTATGCCGCGTTTTCGAAATAAAAAAGCGCCCGGATTTCGACCCGCTGATCGTCCATGTCTCGAACGCCGCGGAAGCGGCGCAGATATTCAAGGAAGTGCCGGCCGAGGCCGTGCGGCTGATGAAGCTCTTTTGGCCGGGCCCGCTGACGCTGGTATTGCCTAAAAAAAATACCGTGCCCGACCTGGTTACCGCCGGCCTGGACACCGTCGCCGTGCGTGTGCCGCAGCACGCGGTGGCTCTGGACTTCTTGCGCGCCTGCGGCTGCCCGGTGGCCGCGCCCAGCGCGAACCTGTTCGGTCATACGAGCCCCACGACGGCGATGGCTGTGTTCGAGGACTTGGGCGACGCGCCGGACATGGTCCTAGACGGCGGACAGACGTCCGTGGGCATTGAGTCGACGGTGGTCAAAATAGAAAACGGTTGCGCCGTGATCTTGAGGCCCGGTGCCGTCACCGCTGAGGACATCAAAAGGATAATGCCGGTTTCGCCGGCCGCTGGCCCGTCGCCCGCCAAAGGGCTTGAATCACCGGGTCTTTTGGCCAGCCACTACGCGCCGTGGACGCCTTTGGCGTTAATGGACAAGCCATTCGAGGCCTTTTGCACCCAGCTTCAGGCCACGCACGCCGGCGGCGAGGCTGGTGAAAAACCCTGGCCGCGCATGGGGCTTTTATTGTTTGGCGAGCCTCCCAAGGCCTCGATGCAGAATTTCTCCGGGCTGTTCGAGGCCATAGAAATCCTGAGCGCTAAAAAAGATTTGAGCGAAGCCGCTTCAAATCTCTTTAAAGCTATGAGAAAACTTGATAAAATGAGCCTCGATTTCATCATCGCCGAGCCGGTGACGGATGGCGGTCTCGGCGTTGCTATCATGGACCGGCTGTTCAAGGCGGCGGCCGGACATGTGGGTACGGCGCATTTTTTCGATCAATGGGCGGGGAGCGGACAAACATGAGCGAGGTTATGGCAATGAGACCGAAAGGGACAAGTACTGTTTGGGAGACGTCACTTCCTTTACCTCTGGTTTCTCGGGGAAAAGTAAGAGACATCTACATGGTGGGCGAAGACAAGCTTTTGATAGTGACCACGGACCGACTCAGCGCGTTCGACGTCGTGCTGCCGACGCCGGTGCCCGACAAGGGCAAGGTGCTGAACCAGATATCGCTTTTTTGGTTCAAAAAATTCAAGAAACTGGTGTCCCACCACGTGATCGCCGACAAAGTCGGCGCGATGGGGCTGGGTAAGGATTTCTTGCGCGAACACGGCCCGTCGCTGGAGGGTCGCTCAATCCTTGTGCATCGCGCCAAGCCGTTGCCCGTGGAGTGCGTGGTGCGCGGCTTCATCGCCGGATCGGGCTGGAAGGACTATCAAAAGACCGGACGGATCTGCGGTCACCGCATCCCCGCCGGCATGCAGCAATGCCAGGAGCTGCCTGAGCCCCTTTTTACGCCGGCCACCAAGGCTCAGGTGGGACATGACTTGAACATCGATTTTAACGAGACTGTGAAGCTGGTGGGCGCCACGACAGCCACGCGCATCCGCGACCTCTCCATTGCCCTCTACAAGGCTGGCGTGCGTTACGCGAAGACACGCGGCATACTCATCGCAGACACCAAGTTCGAGTTCGGAATCTTCAAAGACAAACTGATACTCATAGACGAAGTGCTCACTCCGGACAGCTCGAGGTTCTGGCCCAGCCGCAGTTACAAGGCGGGGCAGGACCAACCGAGCCTGGACAAGCAGATCGTGAGAAATTATCTCGTCGAGTCCGGCTGGAACCAGTCGCCGCCCGGCCCGGCGCTCCCCGAAGATATCCGGGCCAAGACATCGAGCGCCTACAAAGATGTTTACCGTCAACTCACCGGCAAAAAGCTCGGCTAATTTTCAGCGGCGTTTCGGCCCGGCCGCGGTGCTGGCCGTCGCGCTGTGTTTTTTTTGCAGTGATGCCCTGGCCGCTGCGACACCGCATCATTTTGTGATCACGGTGCTGAAGGTGGAGCTCAAAAACAACACGGGTGAGTGGATCACCGTGATCGAGCCCGACCTGCGTGTGGACCTGGTGGAAAAAGACCCCAGCGTCTCCTACCTCAATAACGCGGGTCGCATCCCGTCGGGGAATTACATCAATTTCAGGATCACCATCTCCGAGAGCGTCAAGGTGACGGGTACGGATCACGGCAACAAGACGCGCGCCGGCGGCGAACTGGAAATCGGCGGCAATGCCCGACATACCAACGAGCTGCCCGGAAAAATCACCGCCTTCAAAGAGCTGGCGCCTACATGGACCGAGGCGGCGGAGGAGGTCGAGGGTCCGGTACGTATTCACTTTAACTTCGACGATCAGGACGCAGACCAGATCATGGAGATTACCCGAAAGCGGGATTTCCCCGAGCCCATCGAGGTCAAAAAAAATTCGTTCATTTACGTGTGGTTCGCGTTCAATCTCGAAGGCATCCTATCTTTCGCGGAGTACGGCATGCTGGGGCCGGGGATACCCGAGACGGCGGCGATGGTCAGCGCGTTCCCGAGTAAAATCGAGGTGCTTTTGTCCGTGGACAAACAGGAGTTTTCAAGTTCCAGCGTCGGTGCTATGGCCGACCTGATACTCAGTTTTTAGTCCACCATCCGTCAACAAGGAGGTTTTTATGGTGCTCACACCGTCCACCATGACCGCGCTAGGCAGTCAGGCGCCGGATTTCAGTCTGCCCGATGTGGTTTCAGGAAAAGCAGTTTCGCTGAAGGATTTCCAGGGTAAGAAGGCGCTTTTGGTGATGTTTATCTGCCGGCACTGCCCGTATGTGCAACACGTGAAAGAGGAGTTGGCGCGTATAGGACACGATTATGAAAATAAAGACCTGGCTATCGTGGCGATCAGCTCCAATGATGCCGGTAAATACCCCGATGACGCGCCGCAGGGCCTCAAGGACATGGCCAAGGAGCAGCATTTCAATTACCCACTGTGCTATGACGAGAGCCAGGAGGTGGCCAAGGCCTACGGCGCGGCGTGCACGCCGGATTTTTTCCTGTACAATGACCGACGCGTGCTCGTGTACCGCGGACAGCTTGACGACAGCCGCCCCGGAAACAACAAGCCGCTCACCGGCAAGGACCTGAGGCAGGCGCTGGACGCGGCGGCCGCCGGACGGCCGTTGCCCGCCGTGCAAAAGCCAAGCATCGGCTGCAACATCAAGTGGAAGCCGGGAAACGAGCCGGATTACTTTAATAAGTAGGCATTCGCGGGCTCGAGAACGGTGCTCAACTGTTATTGAGGTGAAGGGTGGGGTGGTGCCGGGGCTTAGTTGAAACCGAGCGTTGTTTCGACGGACATGCGGTGAAGCCAATCCCAGAACGCCGGGTTCTCGCGGAAGATCTTTCCGGCTGCCAGCGGCGCGACGATGCGCGAGATGCCGAACACGGCGATGTCCGCGGCGCCCGGTTTGTCCCCGCCCATGAACGGCCGGCCTTGCAGGCCCGCGGCCCATTCGCCGGTCTTCTGCCGCAAAAAGGCCGCCGGGTCCTCGATGGAACGGCGCTTCTTTATTTTTTTGGCTACCAACGTCATGACGAACGCGCCCGAGTATTTAATCAGAAGTTTTTCATGCCATTTGAATTTTCCTACACGCGTCACGTAACTGAAAGACTTGAGCGAGCTGGAGAGGTCGCCGTAAACCACCGTGGGCAGGCCCTGCACGTAGTCCTCGGACCAGGTCAGCCAGCGCTCTTCATTCTCTTTCTCCTGGGCGGTCTGGCCGAACACGCGCCGGGTTGGGAATTCCTCGTCGATATGGCGCATGATCGGCGTCGAGTCGTTGATTTGCCGCCCCTGGCCATCGATATAAATGGGCACGGCCTTGTAGTCCACCGAGAACGTGATCTCTTTTTTCTTTAGTGGGTGCACCTCGACGGTCTCATAGGGCACGCCTTTATAGGCCAACAGCGATGCTACCTTGGAGCAAAAGGGACAGGCCGCGTACTGGTAAAGTTTCGGTTTCATGGGGGTAGTTTAACATGGTTTGAGAATTCCCTCAAGGGACAAGCTTGACATTTCTCTCTTTCTCTAATATCTTATAATGCAATAACTTAGACTATCAAAGGAGGCCGTCCCATGGGATTCAACGGCAACAGTTCAGACAAAAAAATAAATGAGGCGCTGGAGCTTTTGAACGAAGCGGCGCTGGAGAAAAAAGACGAGATACAGCGCTTGCTGAGCGACAAATACCAGAACGCCAAAGAGATTTTCCAGGAAGCGGCCGAGCAGGGGCGCGACCGTTTCGACCAGGTCAAGGAAGCGGCCGAACAGGCTCTGGAAAACAGCGGCGACGCGCTCAAGCAGATCGCCGAAGACATCGACAAGGACGCGCGTAAAAACCCGTGGGCCTACATCGCCGGCGCGGCTGTCGTTACTTTGCTTTTGGGATACATCCTTGGATCCTCGAAGAAAAATTAACGAGATGTTCAAGCAGTTCTCGGACCTGGTGTATGACGCCACGTTGGGGCTGGCCAAGCAGTACCAGACCAAGGCTGTGGACCTGGTGAAAATCGAAGCGGCCGCGTTGTACATCAAGGGAGTCAAGGCCCTGCGCGAGCATTGCCTGGCGCTTCTGATGCTGGCGTTTTGCTTCATGGTGCTGGCCTTCGCCGTGGTCGTGATGCCTCTGGCGCTGGTACTGGCGCTGGATCTGGGCCTGAGGGCTAAAATGCTGGCCGTGGTTTTATTGGGCATAGTGGATATCTGCGTGCCCCTGGCCGTGATCAACCGTTATCTCTCCGAAAAAACCTGGATGCAGGCGTCCAAGTCCGACGAGCTGCTGGAAAAAGTCATCAACTCCTAAGCTTTCCCTCTATGAAGCGTTTTTCTCTATGGACGGGTTTTGTGTTCGCCGGTTTTTTTACGGTGCAAGGCGCGGCCTGCGCGGACACGCTTGAAGCGACGGTGGTCAGCGTGGACACAAACAGCCAAACTTTGAGCGTGGAGCGTAAAGGTTCCGCCGCACAGGGGGAGGAGCTCAAGGTGACGCTGAGCGGGCAGACAAAGATGAGCGGTGTCCAGGCTCTCGCCCACATCAAGCCCGGCGACCCGATCACCGTCGAAGGCGAGCAAAATTTTTTCACGCGCGCCTGGAAGGCCAGGGCGCTGCAAGTCCCCGGGGCGCCCTCCGTAGAAACAGTCAACTCCGACAGTCTGGCTCCGTTGGACCCTTCACCATCGCTAACGCCCGAAGCCGCGACTTTGACCGCGGCTGAGACCGTCGTTACCCCCGCTATAGCCACGCTGTCGGATGCCGGAGCTTCCGCGGGAGGAGACTCTGTCGCCGAAACCCGCAACGAGCAAAGCGGGGACGTTTCGCCCGGCTAAAGCCCGTTGTCTTTAGAGCGACCCGGGGCGGGCCTGCCACTATCAGTTGCGCGGCGCTCCGGGCCGTGTTATCCTTAAGGGCATGACTTTCAGTGAGTTAGTCCGCGATATTGAGGCGCTGGACCTCCACGAGGTCCGGAAAAATAGCGACGGATATTTTGAATTTGTCATCAGCGTTTCCGCCGAAAAAGAGCTTTACCCTCTGTTCGAGAGTTACTTTGGTCCGCCTTTCAAGCCCCGTCACGTCGCTCCCAACAAGCTCGCCCAGGCCTACACCTACGATTACGGTGGCATAGAAAAACACCAGGTGCTGTACTATATCGAGCGTCAGGGACTTTCTCACTGCGCCATGATCTGGCCCTGGAACAACGGACAGCTGGCCACGGTGAAGGTGGCGCAGGGTCAGATCAAAAAATGACGCCTCAGAAGACGGTGCTCATAGCCGACGACGACTACGATAATTTTTTGCTGACCATGGACGCGATGAAGCAGGCGGGCCTTGACTGCGAGCTGTATTGGGTGAGGGATGGGGAAGAGCTGCTGGACTATCTGCGCCGCCGCGGCGCCTATCAAAGCGCCCAGGCGGCTCCCCGGCCGAATGTGATACTGCTGGACTTGAACATGCCGAAAAAAACCGGACATGAGGCGCTGGAGGAAATCCGCTCTGAGCCGTCGCTTTCCGAGATCCCTGTGATCGTGCTCACCGTTTCCAACCGCCAGGAAGACATACGCCGCAGCCTCAAGCTGGGCGCCCAGTCCTTTATCAGCAAGCCCAGCAGCTTCGAAGTGCTGGTGGATTTTATGAAAGTCCTCAAGAAATACCTCTGACCCGTCCGGCAAGTCCCGCCAATTTAATCAAATTTTATCAAAAGCAAGCTTTTAACAGCACCTCAACGTAATTCTAAAATTTTATGGTATAATCCATTAATTCCACTTCAAAAATATATAACCATGAAGAAAATCCTCGTCATCGACGACGACAAAGAAATAGCCGACTGCATCACCGGTATCCTGGGCCGCGATTATGAAGTCAGTCACGCGCCCAACGGCCTTTTGGGCTTCGAGCAGTCGCAAAAGCAGCACATCGACCTGATACTCATGGACATCTCCATGCCCTTTTTATCAGGTTATTGGTATTGCCGTGCCTTGAAGAAAAAGGCCAGCACGCGCAACATCCCCGTGATCATGGTCTCGGGCCGCGGCGACGAGGACAGCATCAAGAAGGCCTACAGCTTCGGGGCCTGCGCCTATCTCAAGAAGCCGTTTCGCGCCGAAGAGTTGAAAGAGCTGGTAGAAAAGAAAATCAGCTAAGCGATTCTCCCTATGGCGGCCGGCTTATTTATTGTATAATTGGCCGCATGCCAAATCCCTCACTCAAGTTAAAAAGTCCGGCCGATTTCATCGGCAAGCAAGGTCCCGGCGTCATCAGTTTCGGTTCCGGGCAGCCGGACCTGCCGCCCCCCAAAGAGGCGTTCGACGGCATAGACATCAAACGTGACCTGCGCTACGGCCTGATCCAGGGCGAACTCAAACTGCGCGAGGCGCTGTCTCTGGAGTACGCCGGCTCGACGGCCGCCAATTTTGTGATCACCAACGGCGCCTCCGAGGCGCTGGACCTGGTCTTTCGCGTGTGGGGTAAGGGGAAGGTGCTGTTGCCGCGGCCGTATTATTATTCTTACCTGCCCCTGGTCCGTATGGCCGGCATGACACCGGTGTTTACGGACCTGGTCGAGGGGCGCATAGACATCCGCGACTTCAAGAAAAAAATCCGCGGTTGCCGCGCCGTGCTCATCAATTCACCGTCCAACCCCACAGGCCGTGTCGAGGCCATCGAAACGCTGAAGGAGATCGAGCGGCTGACGCAAAAGCTCGGCGTGTATGTGGTCTCCGACGAGGTGTACAAGGACCTGATCTACGAGCGCGAGAATTATCACATCAAAGGGGATCACGTGATCACCATCAATTCGTTTTCAAAGACCTACTGTATGTGCGGCCTGCGCGTGGGGTATCTGTGGAGCGCCGACAAAAAGGTCGTGGAGGACGTCTGCGAGATGAAGACGCACACTTCCATGAACACCAACCTAGTGGGCCAGGATATGGCGCTGACCACGATGAACGCGCCCAAAGAATACATAGAGAACCAGCGCCGTATCTGGCGCCAGAGGCGCGACCTTATCTACAAGGGGCTTTTGGAGCTGGGTTTTGACCTCTGGAAACCGGAGGGCGCTTTTTATGTGCTGCCCCGCTGCAAAAATCCGCGAAAATTTCTCACGACGCTGTACCAGGACCACAAGGTCATCACCTATCTCGGCGAATGGTTCGGCGCGCCGGACAGGATACGCCTGAGTTACGCGCTGGACGTGAAGCAGATCGAAGAAGGTCTCGGGCGCATCAAGCAGGCGATGAAAAAAGTGAAGGCCGTCTAAAGGCTGGTCAAAGTGAATCGATGATCAAAAAAATAATCAAATCGGTGTTCAAGTTTTTCGGCCTGGAAGTGAAACGAAGGCCCGCAATGGGGGGATCCATGCCCAGGCGGTACTTGACCCGGCACGCCGACCGGCTGCTCTACTATGAGACGCCGGCAGGGAATTATTATTTGCCGGAAGGCCACGGCAACGACGCGATCGTTTACGCGATGAGCCGGGGCGATGTCTTCGAGCCGGAGGTCGTGGAAATGGCCAAAAGGCATATCCGCAGCGGCACGGCCGTGCTGGACGTCGGGGCCAATCTCGGCCAGATGTCCGTGATCTTCTCAAAGCTGGCGGGCGAGCGGGGGTTGGTTTACGCGTTCGAAGCGGATGATTTCTTATTCGAGATTCTTAAAAAAAACATAGACGCCAACGGGTGTAAAAACGCGGTACCGGTGTTCGGGGCCGTGTGGTCCGAGAACTCACGAGAGCTGATCTTCCCGAGACCCGACTTTATAAAATCGCATACCTATGGAAGCTATGGCATCAGTCCGGACGCGGCCTTCGGAAGAAAAGTGAATTCGGTCACCATCGACAGCCTGCGCATCGAGACGCCCATCAGTTTCATGAAAATAGACGTGCAGGGCAGCGACCTGCATGCCATGAGAGGCGCCGTGCAGACCATCAAAAAGCATCAGATGCCCATACTGTTCGAGTTCGAGGAGGAGTTTCGGGGCGAATTCAAGACGACGTTTCAGGACTACGTAGATTTCGTCGACTCCATCGGTTACAAGTTTGAAGAGGTCATTCTGTCCATAAATTATCTGGTGGTCCCCAAATAACGTGGGCGATTACCTGTATTGGGACAGGCCGAGGGTTGTTTCTGTGGTCATCGCGCTGGGTTATGTGGTGCTGGCGTTTATCAAAGGCGGGCCGACCTTCTCTCTGAACGTTGTGGCCGCCGCCGCTTTCCCTTTGGCCTGTATTTGGTTCGGAGATGAGATTGGCTCTTACACTGGCTTTATACATATGATACCTCTAAGGGAAACGCCCGGGCCCATTGTGCGTTTTGTCGGCTGGTTTCTTCTGCTTGTGCCGATACCTTTTATGGCGATCTTTTCCAATAAATTATGCGTTCTCAAACCATGAAACGAACGTACGCGATCAATCAGGCAGGAGATATTCCTAATAAGTACCGCAATACCCCCATAGGTTTGCTGCTTGAGTATCACAACCTGGGTCGTGCGTTTGACTCCTACGCCCAGGCGCAGCTTTTGGTCGGGATGTGCATGGACAGCCGAAAGCATCTTCACATACCGGACAATTTCGCGTTTATCATTCGGGCGGGAGGCGGAAACCTGAGATACAGTGAGTTTAAGGTGTCCTACGCCATCGGCGTCGGAGGGGTTTCTCACATCGTGCTGATAGGGCACAACGAATGCGGCATGGTCAATCTGGCGGCTAGGAAAGAGCAGTTTATACAGGGGCTGGTCGAGCGTGGAGGCTGGCAGAGGAAGGACGCGGAAGAACATTTCACAAATTTCGCGAAGAAGTATGAAATCGGCAATGAAACGGACTTCATCTTAAGCGAGGCGAAAAGACTGCAAATGAGGTATCCAAAAGTCGTTGTGGCGCCGATGCTTTATCAGGTCGAAGACAACCGGCTTTATTTGCTCAAAGAGGATGAATAAGTGCTGCGAAAGCTTTACATTGGCACATTTGGATGCCAGATGAACGAGCGGGATTCGGAGACAGCCGTTATTTTGTGTGTGTCCAATGAATGAAGAAATTGAAGTTTTGAAAATTGTTTGCCGGAAACTGGAAAAGCACGGAATGGCGTATATGATCACCGGGTCTATCGCCTCAAGTTTTTATGCGGTGCCCCGAATGACGAGGGACATCGATATTGTCGTAGAAATCAAACAGGAAAACGCGGAGAGCCTCGTCGACGCTTTTCAGAAAGATTTCTATGTAGATGTTGAAGCCGTGCGCGCGGCTATTCAGACGCGCGGGATGTTTAACATCATTCATAACCAGCGAGTGATGAAGGTCGATTTTATTGTCCGAAAGGATGACCCCTACCGGAAACTTGAATTCGGCAGACGGCAACAGGTCAAAATGGATGGGACGTCAGTATGGATTGTGAGCCCCGAGGATTTGATTTTATCGAAGCTGTTCTGGGCTAAGGACACTCATTCCGAAATGCAATTGACGGACGTGCGGAATCTGTTAAGGACGGCCAAGGCATTGGACAAAAGTTATTTGCAAAAGTGGGTCAGCGCTTTAGGCCTTAAGGCTGTCCACGAGAAGGCGGCGCTATGAATGACACTTCTGCCCGCATGCAGGAAAGCTATGAAAGGATGTTGTTAAACAAAAGTCCCGAGGAAAGGGTGAGGATGGCATGCAGTCTTTTCGATTTTTCGAGGGAGTTGGTCGTCAGTTCCATCAAAGCGGAAAACCCGACTATTTCCAGAAAAGAACTTCAGAGTCAAATTTTCTTAAGGTTTTATGGGGAAGACTTTGATACCGAAAAGAAACAGAAGATAACGAGTTATTTTTTAAACCATGAATAAAAAACTGTTTCTCCAAACTTTTGGATGTCAGATGAACGAGCGAGACAGTGAGGCGGTGACCGGACTCATGCTGGGGCGCGGGTATGAGACCACGGCTTCGGTGGAAGAGGCGGACGTGTTGCTGTACAATACCTGCAGTGTGCGCGATCACGCGGAGCAGAAGGTGTTCGGGCGCATGGGGGCTTTCCGTAAACTGAAAGAGAACAATCCCCAATTGGTGATAGGCATCATAGGCTGCATGGCCCAGGAGCACGGCGGAAATTTCTTCAGGAAAAATCCCGAGATAGATCTGATCTGCGGACCCGGAAATCTGAGCCAGATCCCGGACCTGGTGGAGGAGATCAGCGTCAAGCGCGGGCCGCGGCTGGCCATAGACCGTTTGAACGAAGAATACAGCCTCGGCGACGGGGACTACCGTTCGGGGACGCTGAAGGGGCTGGTCACCATCATGACAGGCTGTGACCACCGCTGCACCTATTGCATCGTCCCCTACACGCGCGGGGACGAGCGCTCGCGGCATTCGGAGGGCATTTTGAGGGAGATGAAAGACCTCGAGAGGCGAGGTTTCAAAGACGTGATGCTTCTGGGGCAGAACGTGAACTCCTACGGCAAGGGGCTGGAGGAAGACATTGATTTCGCGGGGCTTCTTGAAAAGATTCAGAGGCACGCCCCGGATATCGGGCGCCTTCGCTTTATTACCAGCCATCCCAAGGACGCGCACACGCGCCTGTTTCAGGCCATGCGTGACCTGCCTATGGTCTGCGAGCATCTGCATCTTCCCGTGCAGTCGGGCTCGGACCGCGTGCTGAAGCGCATGAAGCGCGAGCACACGCGCGACTGGTATCTCGACCAGATCGCCGAGTACAAACGCTTTCTGCCCGAGGCCAGCCTGACCACGGATTTTATCGTCGGCTTTCCCGGGGAGACAGAGAAAGACTTTTTGGATACAATAGATCTGGCTGAGCGTGTCGAGTTCGACAGCGCCTTCGTTTTTCAGTATTCGCCGCGGCCGAAAACGCCGGCGCTGAAGCTTGAGGACGACGTGCCCGCGGAGGAAAAGCACAGAAGGCATCAGGCGCTTTTGGCCGCACAAAAGGCCGCCAGCCTCAAAAGAAACCAGGCGCTCTTGGGCGCTCAGACAGAAGTGCTTTTCGAATCCAAATCACAGAGGGACAGCGGCCGTTATGTGGGGCGCACGCGCCAGTACAAGCGCGTTGTCGTCTCCGCCGGCGAAGACTTGAGAGGCTGTCTCCGTCAAGTGTTGATTACCGGGGTCGCCGACGAGACTCTGCTCGGAGAGCTCACGCCGTCCGCCGTAAGGGGAGAGGCCGCTTAAATTGCGTAAACACATTCCTCTGTTTCTCTTGATCGCTTTCGGCTTGTGGGGCACCGCGCGCCCGGCGGAGGCCGATTTTATGCACAGGGAGACCAAGAAAGTGCGTCTCGAGCGCGAGGCCGCGCAGTCCTTCCCGACCCAGCCCAAGTCCCTGTATGAAAACATCTATGAAAGTTTCCTTAAAGAGGACCACGCCGCAGTGGTCGAACAGGCCGGGCGCTATCTCTCCGACGCGAGAAACCCCCACGCCGAAGACATACTGTATCTTCAGGCGCTGAGCCTCTTGAAACTGGGACGCGCCCAGGAGGGACGCGAGAAATTGAAGGCGCTGGAGGACGCGTTTCTGGCCCATGACGGCAAGGCCCGCGCGGCGGCGTCTATCGGCGACTCTTATTTTTACCAGGGTGACTACGCGCTAGCGCGTGAGAGTTACCGCCAGGTGCTGGAGAAATACCCGCATTACGAGGAGACGCCGTACATCCAGGAAAAGCTTTTGCACATGGAGCCGGCGCAGGCGCCGCGCGCGGCGCTGAGGCAGGTGTCTCTCGAGGAAAACCCCTTCTTCAGCGTGCAGGTCGGTTCTTTCGCCAAGCAGAGAAACGCCACAGCGCTGATGCAAAAGTTGAATTATTACAAGTACGAGGCCTATGTCGAAGAGGACGCGGCCGGCCGTTTTTACCGCGTGCGCGTGGGCAAATGCGCGACCAAAGATGAGGCCGGTCAGCTCGAATCCCGTTTGAAAAAAGCGGGCTATCCCACCAAAATCATTTCCTGATGAAACAAAAAAAACCGAAATGCCCGTTCACCGAACGTCTTTTGGTGCTGGCGGGTCCCACCGCTTCGGGCAAGACCGAGGTGGCGTACGCAATCGCCAAGCGAGTGGACGCTGAGCTGATCTCCTGCGATTCCATGCAGGTCTACCGATCCATGTCTGTCACCACGCAGGCGCCACGGCGCCGCAAGACGGGGTCGAACGTGCGTCTAGTCGCTTTCATAGACCCGGCCCGCGAATACAGCGCGGCGCTATTCCGCAGGGACGCGGAAAAACAGGTACTCGCCGCGTTTAAAAAGAAAAAAACGCCGGTGGTGGTCGGCGGCACAGGGCTTTACTTGCGGGCGCTGCTGAGCGGACTGTTCGAGCCGGAGGACGGCCGACCCTCGCATGACGAAAGTCTGAGGCGAGCTTTTTTTAAGGATGAGGCGGACGCCCCCGGTTCGCTGCATCAAAGATTGCAAAAAGTGGACGCGGCCGCCGCCGCCAGGATACATCCCAATGACACGCGGCGCCTCGTGCGCGCGCTCGAAGTTTTTGAGCTCACAGGAAAACCGCTGTCGGCGCAGAAAGAAAACCGCAGCGGACTACGCGACCGCTATCCAATGGCGTTTTTTTTGCTGGACAGGCAGAGGCAGGATCTTTATGAGCGCATCAACCGCCGCGTGGAGGGCATGCTCACGCAGGGTCTGGTGCCGGAGGTGAGGCGCCTGAGCAAAAGAAAGTTAAGCAAGACGGCGTCGATGGCGCTGGGTGTCAGGGAAATGAAGTCGGCGCTGAGCGGTGAGCGGCCGGTGGACGAGGCCGTCGAGCTTTTGAAAAAGAATACGCGCAATTACGCCAAGCGGCAGCTTTCATGGTTTCGCGCCGAGACAGGCGTCCGCCGCGTGGAGGTCGCGCCCGGCGAGAAGCCCTCTGTGACGGCGGCCAAGATCATCAAGGCCTGGCGGGAGACGGCATGAAAGAACGCGCGCTTTTGGTGACGGCGGACTTCCAGTCTTTGCCGCGCGATCATGAGGTCCGCGACGCGGCGGCCGAGCTCGAGGACCTCTGCCTCTCGGCGGGGCTCCAGATCACGCGCAGCCTGGTGTTCAGGCAAAGAGCGCCGCAGGCGCCGCTGCTTATCGGCAAAGGAAAGGCCGAGGAGATACGCGCCCTGGTGGAGAAAGACGCCGCCGACACCGTGGTCATGGAAAGCGAGCTTTCCAGCTCCCAGCAGCGCAACCTGGAGAAGCTGCTGGGCGCCAAGACCATAGACCGCACTCAGCTCATCCTCGACATCTTCGCCCAGCGCGCCAAGTCCAACGAAGGCAAGCTGCAGGTGGAACTGGCCCAGCTCAAATACCTTCTGCCGCGCTTGTCGGACAAAGATGTGGAATTGTCCCGGCTCGGCGGCGGCGTGGGCACGCGCGGTCCCGGCGAACAAAAGCTCGAAGTCGACAGGAGGCGCATACGTCTGCGTATCGCGCGCCTCTCCGATGAGCTGAACGCTCTGCAAAAAAGGCGTCTGGCCGGCCTGGAGAAAAAGAAAGAAAAAGACATGCCTCTGGTCGCGCTGGTCGGCTATACCAACGCCGGAAAATCCAGCGTTTTCAACCGGCTCACAGGCTCGGATGCGCGCGTCAAAAATCAGCTTTTTTCCACGCTGGACACGGTCACGCGCGCCATGGAACTCCAGGCGCGCCAAAAGGCGCTCTTGGTCGACACCGTCGGTTTCGTCAGACACCTGCCGCATCACCTGGTCGAGTCATTTAAAGCGACGCTGGAGGAGACTGTGCATGCCGACCTCTTGCTGCATGTGATTGACTCAAGCCGTGCGGACAGCGCGCTTCTGGAAAAGGCCGTGCAGCAAGTGCTGGAGGAGCTGGGGGCCGAGATCAAAAAAACACTCTTGGTATACAACAAAATTGACCTGGTATCCCCGGAGCGCAAAGCGGCGATTGCGCGCAACATGCCCGAAGGCGCGGTACTGGTTTCGGCATTGACAGGCCAGGGGATGGAGGAACTGATCTCTAAAATCACAAGGACGCTTTTTCCCGGCCTTTACGAGAAGGAGTTTTTTCTGCCCGGGGACCGCATGGGCCTTTTGGATTTTCTCTATGAAAAAACCCAGGTGCTGGCCCGGCGCGATACCCCCGATGGCTGCTACCTCACAGTGAAACTCAGTGCCAAAGCGGAGGAAACGCTTCAAAAGCGCCTGACCGCCGGTAAGGGGAAGCTTAGCGCTTGACAGGGGGCAGTTTTGTGCTAAACTAATTTTAGCACTCTATATGGCCGAGTGCTAAACCCCTAAAAATCGCCGGGAAACGGAGACAGCAGTGAATAGGGATATGACCGAGCGCAACGACAAGATATTCGATATTATCGTACAGTCCTATATAGAAACCGCCGAACCCGTCGGATCAAGGACGCTGTCACGGCATTTTGATCTTGGCCTGTCTTCGGCCTCCATACGCAATGTGATGGCCGACCTGGAAGAGCAGGGGCTTTTGATGCAGCCGCATACCTCCGCCGGCCGCGTCCCCACAGATAGAGGCTATCGTTACTGGGTGGACAGTCTGATGCAGCCCGCCGAGCTCACAGAGAGCGAGAAGCAGTGGGTGTCCAAACAGCTGGAGAAGGTGAAGACCATCGAAGGTCTGGCCGACAAGGTGTCCAAGATCATCTCCGAGCTCACGGAAAACGCCGCTCTGCTCTATATCAAGAACTTGAAGAGGATCTCTTTCCTCAACCATTTGCTGGACGAGCTGATCGATGCCCACACGATAGGCGATTTTCTCGAAGAAGAGCCGGGGATATACATCGAAGGCACCGCGCGCGTGTTCGAGCAGCCCGAGTTCCAGGACCTTCAGAACATGCGGCGCCTGCTGAGGGCGTTCGACGAAAAGTACGCGCTGCTTGAGATTTTAGTGAACGATTTGCAGGAGGTAGGCGTGCAGGTGCACATCGGCAGCGAGAATATCCCCGAGAACCTGGGGCACGTGAGCCTGGTGGTCAAGGACTGCTATCTGGCCGGCGTGGCCATAGGCGGCGTCGCCGCGGTGGGGCCGACGCGCATGAAATACCCGAAGGTGGTGGCCGTGGTCAATTTCGTCGCGGATACGGTCTCGCGCACCGTCAACAAATTTTAATCAGCGTAAACGATTCTAAGCGAGGTAAGCGATGAAAAAAGAACACCGTGAAAACGCTGACGCCGAAAACGCGGGTGCCGTGAACGGGCAGGACGAGGCCTCGGCCGCGCCGCAGCACGGCGGTCCGGGTGATCCTGAAAAAAAGCTCAAGGAAAGCCTGGAGCAGGCGCTGCGGATGCGCGCGGATTTTGAAAACATGAAGAAGCGCATGGAAAAAGAGAGGCTCGACGCGATCAAGTACGCGAACGAGGGTTTGCTGGTGGACGTGCTCTCCGTTACCGACAACTTTGACCGGGCGATGGCCAGTCTAGCGGAGGGCCACGACGTCGAAAAGGTCAAGCAGGGGCTCGAGATCGCTCAGCAGCAGCTGCACAAGGTGCTGGAACAGCACGGCGTGGAAATCGTCAAGGCGCAGGGAGTCGATTTCGACCCGCGCGTGCACGAGGCCGTGGCCGTGGTGCCCACCGATGAGTTTAAAGAAGGGGCGATCGTGGACGAGATACAAAAAGGTTATCTTTTGAACGGGCGGCTCATCCGTCCCAGCCGTGTGCGTGTGGCCCAGAAGAAATAAAATTTTATTTTAAATGGAGGTATAAAAAAAATGGCTAGCGAAAAAGTAATCGGTATTGATTTAGGCACTACGAATTCATGCGTCGCAGTGATGCAGGGCGGCGAACCGGTGGTCATCCCCAACGCCGAGGGAGAGCGCATCACCCCGTCCGTGGTCGCGTTCACCAAAAGCGGCGAGCGCCTGGTCGGCCGCGCCGCCAAGCGGCAGGCGATAACCAACCCCGAGAACACCGTTTTCTCCATCAAGCGCTTCATGGGCCGCAAGCATCACGAGGTGCTGAGCGAAGAAAAGCT
>ORMF012437246.1_pt1 | contig 26425 bp, 29 predicted proteins | sample 1779871 | NCBI WGS metagenome assembly ORMF01 (sample SAMEA104232316, study PRJEB22302) | groundwater metagenome | biome: forest; feature: aquifer; material: groundwater | place: USA | collected 2011-08-07 | depth 5.4 m | reverse complement strand
TCATGCGGATCCCTTGCCTATTGGCACTCTTTGTGCCGAAAACAGGACACGAGGTGGTCGTTGACCATTCCCGTCGCCTGCATGTGAGCGTAGAGCACGGTCGAGCCGACAAATTTGAAACCGTCCCGCTTCATTGCCTGACTCATCGCGTCCGATTCGCGCGAGGTGGCCGGCAGTTCTTTGAGCGTCTTCCGGCGATTGGCGATGGGCCTGCCTCCGATGAACCCCCAGAGATACGCGGCGAACGATCCGTGTTTTTCACGTATCGCGAGAAACGCGCGCGCGTTGGAGACAGCCGCCTCGATCTTTAACCGGTTACGGATAATGCCCGCGTCCTTCAAAAGTCGCTTCACATCCGCCGCGTCGTAGCGCGCCACCTTCTTGGGATCAAACCGATGAAACGCCTTGCGGAAATTTTCGCGTTTGTGAAGCACACAGCGCCAGCTCAAACCCGCTTGCATGGTCTCGAGAATTAAAAATTCAAAAAGCTTTCTGTCGTCGCGCAGCGGCACGCCCCATTCGGTGTCATGGTAGGCCTGCATCAGAGCATCGTCGCCGGGCCATTCGCAGGATCGTTTTTTCATAGCTTATTTCCTATCTCCACATCTATGACAGGTATTATTTTACGCCCCAAAACAAAAAAGTGACAGAGGATTTATCGACCACTATTTATTTAATAAAAGATCCCAAGCTTCCCGGTATTGACCTGATCTCGGCGATCTTTGCCTAGAGACTTTTCCGGCAGAATCCGGCAGAATCATTGACTTGCTGATGAAGAAGTTATATACTTCTTCCCTATCGCGGGGAAGAGCAGCCTGGTAGCTCGTCGGGCTCAAGTAATGGGCTGCTTAGCCGGTAACGGTTGAGTGATTTCCTGTCAAACTCGGTGAACCCTTTAGAATGGCAATACCGAGCCAAGTCTGCCGAAGTTTTGGCGGAAAGGTGTAGAGACTAGATGGCAGGCATCCGTAAGAACAACGGATGAAGGGATAGTCCAGACCACGAATGCACTAGCAGCGGCGAAAGCCGAAGTGGTAAGCATAACCCGAAGGTCGTTGGTTCAAATCCAACCCCCGCTACCAAATCTACAGGCCAGCTGGAATCAAAACCAGCTGGCTTTTTGATTTGGTAGCCCCAGTTGGATTTGGCCTTGCGCCAAATCCCAGCCGAAGACCCTGTCTTACTCTCTGTCTGAGGACTGATGCCGTGGAGTTTTTGAACAAATCGGCCAACCCCCGCTACCAAATCTACAGGCCAGCTGGAATCAAAACCAGCTGGCTTTTTGATTTTGGAGGGCTTATTTTTATGGTGTCTTATCGTCTTCACGCACAACCTTATAAACGATCTCGCCTTGCCGTGCTTTGTTAAACTTTTCCCGTGCGACCTTCTCGAGGTAGGTCGGGTCTTCCCTCAAAAGTCGCAGCTCATGTTCAAGTTGCCGATTTTGCGCTTTGAGCTTCTCAAGCTCCGCGTCCAGATTTCCTCTCCGCTCCCGAAGCTTCCATACTTGGACGGCGCGCGGTGCCGTGATCACAACAAAGAGCAAAATCAAGAAGGCGTAAATGACGCCTGACGGCGGCCTTTTCATGCAATTCTCAAGCCAAACCGTAGCGGGCTTTTTTACCCAGCGCTTCCTCGATGCGAAGAAGCTCGTTATACTTGCAAATGCGGTCCGTCCGGCAGGCGGATCCGGTCTTGATCTGGCCGCATCCTGTCGCGACAGCAATGTGAGCGATCGTGGTATCCTCGGTTTCACCGGAGCGATGAGACAAGACGGCAGTGTAGTCATTTTTATGGGCCAAGTCAATCGCGTCGAGCGTCTCGGTGAGGGTGCCGATCTGGTTGACTTTGATGAGGATGGAGTTGGCGACCTTACGGTCGATACCCATTTGAAGGCGTTTGACATTGGTCACAAAAAGGTCGTCGCCGACAAGCTGTATTTTTTTGCCTAAAACCTTGGTCAAGGCCTTCCACCCGCCCCAATCGTCTTCGGCGAGCCCGTCTTCGATCGAGAAGATCGGATATTTCTCGACCCATTTGGCGTAGAAATCCACCATGTCCCCCGCGCTTTTTTTGGGCTCCGGCTCCGCCTCGAGCCAATAGGCCCCTTCTTCATAAAAAGAACTGGAGGCGGGGTCAAGCGCGATCTTGATATCCCGGCCGCTCTGATAGCCCGCTTTTCCGACGGCCTCTAAAATCAGCTCAATGGCTTCTTCGTTCGAACGCACATTCGGCGCGAAACCACCCTCGTCCCCGACCGAGGTGGACATCTTTTTGTCATGCAGAATTTTTTTTAGATGATGAAACACCTCCACACCCATCCGCAGCGCCTCGCGAAAGCTTGGAGCGCCTCCGCCAGAGGCGGACCCGCCGCGACTTGTGGCGGGAAAGGGCATGATCATGAATTCCTGAAGATCCACATTATTGTCCGCGTGAAGCCCGCCGTTTAAAATATTCATCATCGGCACAGGCAAAAGATTCGCCTTCGAACCGCCGAGATAGACATATAAAGGCACACCCTTCGAATCCGCAGCCGCCTTCGCGACGCTCAAAGAAACACCGAGGATCGCGTTCGCGCCCATGGCCTTTTTATTTTCCGTGCCGTCGATCTTGCAAAGTTTGTCGTCTATTTTTTTCTGGTTAAAAGGGTCGGCGCCTTTCATTTCCTTGGCAAGAATCATGTTCGCGTTCCTGACCGCTTTTAAAACACCTTTGCCCAGATACCTTTTCTTGTCGCCGTCCCGAAGCTCGACTGCCTCGTGCTCGCCCGTGGACGCGCCGCTCGGCACCGCGGCCCTTCCCGACGACCCGTCGGACAAAAGACAATCCACCTCGACGGTCGGATTGCCTCTCGAATCCAAGATTTCCCGCGCCTTGATTTCCTTAATGACCGCTTTTGACATCATTTCCTCTCTAAAATTTTTAGGTAGCGCCGGATGGCGAGAGGATAAATCTCGTGTTCGACGCGGTGGATTTTGGATTCGAGGGATTTTAAGGTGTCGCGCTTGGAAATCTTGACCTTTTTTTGGAGGACGATTGGGCCAGCGTCCACTTCTTTCGTGACCCCATGGACCGTGACGCCTGTCTGTTTCTCCCCCGCCTTAAACGCGTCGCGGATCGCGTGGGCGCCTTTGAATCTCGGCAGAAGCGACGGGTGAATATTTAAGATCCGGTCCCGGTAGGCACGGATAAAATAAGACGTCAGGATCCGCATGAAGCCGGCCAGGACGACCAAATCCACTTTCTGATTTTTTAGAATCCGGACGATGAGCTTTTCGTAGCCCGCGCGGTTTTTAAAAAGATTCGGATTGAATAAGAAAACAGGGATGTCGTGTTTGTGTGCGCGCCGGAGAGCGGTGGCCTTAGGATTGTCGCAGACCATCAGCGAAACTCTAGCGCGCAGTTTCTTTTGACGAACCGAATCAATGATGGCCTGAAAATTGGATCCGAAGCCCGAACAAAAGACGGCGAGATTCAACCCGAAAGCACCCGGTCCAGTTTCTTCTGAAGATCGGCCTTGCTCATGGCGCCCACGATGCGCTCGGATTCCTTGCCGTTCTTAAACAGGATCATCGTCGGAATGTTCATAACGCCAAATTTGATCGGCGCATCCTGATTTTCATCCACGTTGAGCTTGCCTATCTTCAGGCGGCCTTGATAGCCCGGCGCGATCTCGTCAAGGATCGGGCTCATGAGACGGCAGGGACCGCACCACTCCGCCCAGAAATCGACCAGCACAGGCACATTGGATTTACTCACCTCGGAATCAAAATTGGCATCCGTGATTTTTAAGGTATTCCCACCCATTTTCTCTCCTCTTATTCCATATATAAGCTGGTGGTCAGAATTGAACTGACGACCTGCTGTTTACGAAACAGCTGCTCTACCAACTGAGCTACACCAGCGAAATCTGCAATATCTTATTTAATTGTTTATGGCCCCAAGCCGATTTCCACTGACGTTCTTGCCATCGAGCTTCGCTCTGAGTCATAAATTCTTTAAAATATAAAAGATCAAAAGGACGACGATATTTCGTTGATTGAACTTTACCAAAGTTATGTTCAATCAAACGTTTATTCACGTCAGATGAATGTCCAATATACAGCTTCTTATCTATTCTACTTCTTAATACATAAGTATAGAACACTACCAACTGCCTCCGGCCCTAGCTCCGCTTCTACGAAGCGATAGCTTCGGAGAACGGGCCGTAGGTCCGGAGGGAGCTACACCAGCAAAAACTTATTCAAAAATTTATTTCTTCTTTCCTTCAATCCTTTTGCCCCAAAGCAGGGAATACTCGGTCAGCGTATCGACGAGGACTTGAGAGGATGACTGGATCGTCACCGCATTGCCCAGCAAAATGTCTCTTGAGGTGACATACTTTCCATAATAAGCCGTGTTGGAATTGTTGTCCTGAGTCAGCACGGCGCCGTCGAGCGCGATGCCGGCAAAAAGACCGCGGGTGCGGGAATAAGAAAAGATCCCGGCGCGTAAGGTCAGGTCCGTGCTTGCTGCCGAAGCCCTACCCACGGGCCCCGCCGCCACGTCGGCACCGGCGCCCAACGTAAAGTTGTTCGACAAGAGACCATTCATTCCCCTTTCATTCATAATCACAAGAATCAAATCCGTAGCCGAGCCGCCAATTTGAAGCCCCCACCCGCCGCCGCCGATCGTTGAAAATGCCACAGGTCCCCATTTCCCGGTGCTCTCATCACGCTTCAAAACCACGCCTTTGCCGAATCTGGCGCTAAAAATAAATCCGCCTTTCAAAACGCTCGGGTAGATCGCGATGGCCTTACATTTGGCCAGCAGTTCTTCCGGAATACTCTGATCGGGAGCGGCCATGATCTCCTGCATGACTTGTTTGGCTTCCCAAATCCTTCCGTCAAGCTCGGGATTGGACCCCGCGAAAGACGGCGCCATCAAAAAACTAACCGCAACCAAAGACATTCCAAGAAATGCGCTTAAGATTTTATTCTTCATGAGTCCCCCCGTTTTGGACAGTTCAGACATTAAAAAAACTCCCTCGAAAACTTGCGTGGGAGTTATTTTAACACAAAATCCGTAGAAATCAGTTCAATAAATTTATCAAAATTCCTTGACCGGCGCCGTGAACCCCACCGAGGCGTTTCTCACCGGGACTTGGATCTGTTCCGCCAGACCCAAAACCCACAAAAGCTGGATCGTGCGATAGGTGAGATCGATTTCCCACCAGCGCATGCCGTGACGCGCGGAGCGTTGGAACGCGTGATGGTTGTTGTGCCAGCCCTCGCCGAAACTCAAGAGTGCGACCCACCAGTTATTTTTGGACTGATCCGTCGTCTTAAAGGAACGGTAGCCCCAGACATGGGACGCGGAATTCACAAACCAGGTGCTGTGATAAACGATCACCGAGCGCACAAAGATGCCCCACACCACAAAAGACCACCCTCCCAGGATATAAAGGATCACCGTTAAAAGAACGGCCGGCAGCATGTGATAGCGGTCAAGAAAGACCAGGACACGGTCGTTGGCCATATCAGGAGCGTATTTTTTATATTCGTCAAATTTTGCGAGATTTTTTTCGCGGCCAAAAAGCCATGTCATGTGCGCCCACATGAAACTTTTTAGCGGACTGTGCGGATCGTTCTCGGTGTCAGAATAAGTGTGATGATAACGGTGAGCCGCCACCCATGCGATCGGTCCCGCCTCACCGGCCAGACACCCTACAATGGCTAAAAAATATTGGACGGGCTTTGGCGTCGTGAAACTGCGATGGGTAAAATAACGGTGATACCCGAGGCAAATGCCGATGCCGCCGGTGAACCAATAAAGGAATAGGCAGACCGCCAACGCTTTCCAGCTGAAAGTAAAAAAACTGGCGAGCGCGCCGATATGCATGAACACGATCCAAGTCAGCACGATCCAGTCATCCGGAGTGCTGAACCTCGCCCTTCTTAAAAAAGGGCTGTCTAAAGTAGCTTCCCCGGCTTTTTTGAGGGATTCAAGTAAATTGGGTTTGTTCAACAACTCAGTTTTCATCGGTCAGGCCTCCCGCCTGTACTTCCACCTATATTTTAACAGATTCGATCAATTCATCCAATGTATTCTTAAGTACCGGCAAAACCTCATGATAGCGGAAAGAACCGATGGGTTCTGACTTGCGCTTCACGGTGACGGTGCTGGGGCCGCACCAGAGCCCTAAATCCGCGTCGTCCGTCTCCCCCGGCCCGTTCACCCGACAGCCCATCACGGCGATCGTGAGCCGGTGTTCCTTCGCATAGGCCGTCATGTTCTTCACTTCCATCGCCAGTTTCACAAAATCCGCGTTTTCCACGCGCGAACAGGAGGGGCACGAAATGATATTGAGTCCTCTCCCGAAATCAGGGACCGAGATAAACTTCCCATCCTTTATGTCCTGCAGGATCTGCCGCCCCCAGACGATCTCCTCGTGCTTGTCCGCATTGGCAACCGTCAAAGAAACGCGCACCGTATCCCCGATGCCCAGTGGAATGAGCTGTTCAAACGCGATCCGCGTCTTGATGACACCGTCCGGCAAAAGCCCCGCTTCCGTCACACCCAGATGAATCGGCACATCGGGACGCCTTTGGGCAAATTCTTTGTTGCACCGCACGACTTTCTGCGGGTCCGAGTCTTTCAAACTCACGACATAGTTCGTAAAATGAAGCTTGTCCAGCAATTCACAATGCCATACCGCGCTCTCGACGATCGCCTGAACATGATCTCCATTAAAACGCTTCAAAAAATCGGGTGCGACCGAGCCGCAATTGACACCCACCCGGAGTGCTAGGCCGTGATGTTTCGCGATCGAGACCAACCACGCGACTTTCTCTTCGATCGGGCGCTGTTTCTCGAGGTGATGCAGATGCCCCGGGTTGTAGCGGATCTTGTCCACATAGGATGCGACCTGCTCGGCCAGCGGAAAGTTTTCCTGCAAATCTACCACGAGCCGCGCCTTCGTAGACCGACGGATCTCGGCCAGCGCGGCGACGTCCTTCACATTGTCCACCGCGATACGGATCAGGTCGGCACCTTTCGCCTCCAACGCGCGGATCTGCTCGAGCGTCGCATCAATGGCCTGCGTACGCGTCGCGCACATGCTCTGAACGGATATGGGCGCGCCGCCGCCGATTGTAAGATCGCGAACTTTGATTTTTCTTGTTTTCAAACCCATTCGACTGATTATTGGCTATTGGCGGCTTGGGAACTTGCGGGACTATTCATTTTGACCATCGGACATGAATATTTTGACATCATCGGACAACCTGATTTGTAAGCGCATTTCATCACCGCACATACCGAGGACAAAAGCGCCGCCACCATGACAAAGATCCCTATTGCCTGGCCTAAAAACTTGAGGTCTTTTTTCTCTTTCAAGGCATCTACAAACACTTTGTAACCCACCGCTAGAGCTATGAGACACAACGCTACGGACATAGTAACCTCCTGCTATAGTCTTACCCTCATAGTATACATGATAGACCAGGTTTGGGGGGTCAAAAAATGAGCGGGTGAGGAGTCCGGTTACGGGCGGCCAAATTCATCTTGAGCAAAATGCCAATTGATCAATTTGTCCAGAATCGTCTTCAAGTAATCGTTTCGCCGGTTCTGATAATCCAAATAATAGGCATGTTCCCAAACATCGAGAGCTAAAAGCGCTTTTCCCTGCCCTTGAGACAATGGATTCTCGGCATTGGATGTTTTGGTGATTTTAAGCGCCCCGTGGTCTTCCACGAGCCATGCCCAGCCGCTGCCAAAATCGGTCATACCCGCTTCGGCGAATTCCTTAAGAAAGTTTTCATAACTGCCAAAATCAGCTTCAATTTTCCGGCCTAAATCCCCTGTGGGTTTGCCGCCTCCCTTAGGCGACAGGCTATTCCAATAAAAGTCGTGATTCCAGACTTGGGCCGCGTTGTTAAAAATACCCGTTTTGTCGACATGCCCGGCGGTCTTGACGATCACCTCTTCAAGCTCAAGCGCCTCAAATTCAGTTCCCGAGACAAGCTCGTTGAGTTTATCCAAATAAGCCCGATGATGCTTGTGGTAGTGAAACTTGATCGTTTCTGCGGAAATATAAGGCGCTAAAGCATTTTGTTCGTAAGGAAGCGCTGACAGAACAAATGGTTTTGCTTTGGTTGGGGTCATGAATGCCTCTTTTTTTGGTTTAAACCAAGCGGCAGCCGGAAATAACAGTCGGTGAAAAACTGCGAGGTCGTCTGACGCTTGATTTAAAACCAACCTGCCTATTTACCGAATGACTCTGACCAACTGGACGTCTTCATGATCCGCCAATTGATAAACCCGGACTTGATTGCCGACTCGATAGTTCGTGATCATTCCCTGTCTCACGAGCACGGTTCTCTCATTATTATGAGTGTCACGAATGACCATCCGGCTTCCCTGAGAATCGACTCTCACGATGTATCCATCGAGTCTTCCCATGTCTCTGACTGTTTCGATCGTTTTGGCTTCTTTGAGATCCGCCATCAGATGAACGCGGATATAATCATCGACTTTGTAAGTGCTGATCATTCCTTGCTTCATCTGCACCCTTCTTTCTCTGCCATTGGTGTCTTGGACGACGATCTGATTCTTGGACATATCGACCCTGATGATTTCGCCTTCAAAATCCTTCGGGTTCTCTTCGATGGTAATGATCGTCAAATCCGCCGTCGGACGAATCTGAACGTAATCACCCACTCGGTAACTATTAATCACCTCCGGTCTCACCGACACTTGCCTATCGGTGCTATTGGCGTCTTGGATGGTGATCTGGTTTCGCGAGTAATTGACCTCCACGATCCTTCCTTCAAAAGCGCCTGCGATCGCTTCTCTGGTGATAACCACCGGCGTTTGTTGTAACACAACCGTCTCTGTGACAATGGGTTGAACCACTCTATTTGGCTGATTCACGGTAACATTGTCATTGTCATCCACCGTCACTGTCGTCGTCGCGTGAGCGGGCCAACAAGAAGCCAGCAAAAGTAAAACAACGGACATTGTTCTGGTAGAGCCGACGTTGACGACCAATTTAATGATGGCTAATAATACGACCGCCCCTACGAATGCCGTGATGACAGCACCGACAAATCCATAGGCCGATAATCCAAGCCTGCCGAAAATCCACCCACCCAACTCAGCGCCGATGATCCCGATAACAATATCACCGAGAATTCCAAAACCACGTCCCTTCACCAATACTCCCGCCAGCCATCCGGCGACGAGACCGATAAACAGAAACACCAACAGACTTTCCAGATTATTCATATTTTACTCCTTTTTTTAGGATTACTCATCATCGTCTTATTTGTTCAATTCGTAAACTGAGTGTTATCGGCTTCTGCCGCATCCGCCATTTCTGGACGCGTCATTAGTGACGGCATATCCGCGTTCAGGCGTTTGTTGAGCATACTGCACCTGAGGCTGTGGATTTGGAGAGCTTGTCAGCGTATTAACCAACGCATTTCCGATCACGTTGGTCCCCGCGCCGATCAGCGCACCTTTCCCGGCACTTCCTCCCGAAGCTCCGGAAGCCACCGCGCCTACGCCGGCCCCCACCACCGCCTGCTTTAAAATTTCTTTGTTCTGGTCTTCTTGGCCGCTCACCTTGGGAAGCGCCCAGGAAAATGTAAGTTCTATCATGATAAACACCGCGAAAAAAAACCTTAAGTTTTTCATATTTCTCCTCCTAACTATTTATTAGTTATTTTTTTCCGATTACCAAATACAGAAGCATCATCACTAAGCTGATGCCATTAACCAATAATGCGCCCATCATTCCCCTCTCTAAAAAACTCCGCCTCCTGCTCATCCATATGGCGATGAAGCCCGTGGAGAAATCCTGTCAACAAATGATACCGATTGTTTAAGAGGAGCGGGCGGTTTTCCAAAGCAATGAGGCCTGTGATGACTTGCAGATATCGGTAATCGCTGTAATGGTCGCTCGATGGCTCGATCGTCATCCGTTCTTCATGCCGGATGTGCTCGCGCAACCCTAGGGATAGCCGCGCGCAAACGTCCCGAAGGGTCTGCCACGAAGGGGGGCTATCGTCGCCTTCTGCCTTCTTTAACACGGCTAGCTCCCCGCATAACACCGCATGATCGCGCCGTAAACCGTCCACCAAGTGAATAAGTTCCATATCGATATGATAGGACAACGGCTTTCAAAGCGAAATCAGGGCGAACTCTTGATTTGTTATAGGGGGAATACTACCGGGTTATGGAGGGGATTGTACTACTAGGAATTACTTTGCGACCATTGGATTGCGTTCTGAACAAGTTCAGACGAATCCTTCAGATCCAGTTTCAGCTTGATATGCTCACGATAGGTTTCCACTGTTTTCACGCTGCGAGAAAGCCTTTCAGCGATCTGGCGCGTCCCAAGACCCGTTCCGATTAACCGGAATACTTCCAATTCCCGGTCGCTCAGTTGGTCGACGGAAGAGCCGGCTTTCTCGGTTTTTTTACCCGTGAAGTTTCGAAGGACCTTCGATGACATGAAATCACTTAAGTAAACTTCGCCGCCGAGAATGCGGCGGATCGCCACTAGAACTAGATCTGTCGCTTGCTGCTTCATGACATAACCTTTGGCTCCGGCTCGAAGCACACGTTCGGCATAAAATAACTCATCGTGCATAGACAGCACCAGTATCAAAACCTCCGGGAAGCGCGCTTTAATATCCTTGATCAGTTCAAGGCCGCTTTCGTTTTTCAGTGAAAGATCCACCAGCGCCACATGAGGCTCATGACGCTTGATGAGTTCCAAAGCCGTTTGGATACTATCGGCCTCTCCGCAAACCACAAGGTCTTTCTCCAGATTGATCAATTCGGCCAACCCGCGACGCATGATCGGATGGTCATCGACGAGCAAAATCCTCACCTTCTTGTTTCTTGCCGGAGAATTTTTTTTAACTTTTTTCATTTTTTGGAGACTCCCGTTCGTCAGAATATGGAAATGAACACGCCACAATCGTTCCCCCGCCCGTGTCTCGGCCGACCGTAAACCGCGCGCCGATCATCCGGCCACGATAGCGCATACTGCGCAAACCTAGACCCGGCGCGTCCTCATCTTTAGCCTGAAAGCCAATTCCATTGTCCTGAATTGTCAACAGCCCGATGTCTTTGGTAACGGCAAGCGTAATCACCACCCGCTTGGCCTTCCCATGCTGAATGGCGTTATTCACCGCCTCCTGGACGATCCGGTAAAGATGGGTGGCCAGTATCGGCGAATACTCGTGTTTAAGCTTTATACTTTCCTTATGAACAAATATACAGGATATCTTGTAAAGCCGCGCAGTCGTGATGGCAAATTTTTCCAATGCGGCCGCAAGACCAGGTACCTCGATTTCCACCGGCGAGAGTCCTCTGGCCAGGTCGCGTGTTTGTTCAATAGCCTGGCTGATCAACTCGGCAATTTCGAAGGCCTCAGCCGATTCGTCAGGTGCCTTAGTAGACAACTTCCGCGCCAAAGCCTTTGAGATGAGCGCGATGCCCGCCAACTGTTGGCACAAGCCATCATGCAGATCCTGTCCGATCCGCCGCTGTTCCTCTTCGATAGTTTCCAAAATAGCTTTTTCCACTTCTAGGTGTTTACGCTCAGTAATGTCACGGATGTTGCATTGGATCACTTTAATGCCATTGGCCAAGTAGACGTTGCTCACAAACTCCACATCAATGTAGCGTCCGTCCTTCGTCTCAAGCGGCAGATCTTCATACCGGATATAGCCGTTCCGTTGCAATTCTCTGAATGCGCCTTTCGACTTTTCTACATCGTGAAATAAACCGATTTCCCAAAGCTTCTTGCCCAAAAGCTTGTTTTGAGTGATTCCTAATAGCTTCACTAAGAACGGATTCACATCGGTGATGCGGCCCGACCCCGCATTGAGAATTAAAATACCGTCCTGCGCTGATTCAAAGAGCCGACGGTACCGAATTTCAGACGCCCGGAGAGCCTCTTCGACGCGCTTGCGCCGGATGATTGAAGGCTTGGACACACGTATCGGCTTGTCTAGTTTCTTTAACACATTGCGTTTCATCGTTTTATTCTACGCCTCATTCATGAATATGCCTAGAGATACCTATCGGAAGTTTTGATCAACTGGCCGCTTTTTGGATATTTTGTCCGCCGCCCTGGATGTCTCTTCCGGCGCCCTTCATCGTCTCGCAACCAACCAATGTCGCGACACACGCGACAAAAATAATTCCTGCAACGAATCTCTTCATGATTTTTCTCTCCTATACTTCAGTTTGCGTATACTCATACCATACGCCGAAAACGGTCCTTCCGGTATCAGGGGAACACCTGAACTCTCTATCAGGGAAATACTACCCAGCATGACCTCATTGCGCGATTTCCTGTTTGCAGGCATTTATATGATCTTGTATGAGCTTAAGCGCTTGGGCGTCTTCGGTCGGAATTTTGCTCCTGGCTTCCGAAAAAGCCTGCTGCGCTTCTTCGGCACGGCCCAATTTGCAGTCAATCATTCCCAGTGTATCCAAAATGTCGTAATTTTTTTGAGCGCCATTTTTAAAAGCCGTCACGATTACTTTTAACGCGTCGTCGTAACGGCCTTCTTCATAATAAATCCAAGCGAGATTGTTGCTTATTTCCGAGCGGCTCGGATTTTTATTCAAAAGTTCTTGGTAAATGATTTTAGCCTGCTCAGACCGGTTTGATTTACTATAGATATTGGCAAGATTAAATTTTGTCGTGAGACTTTCAGGATTTTTGCTCAAGGCAGATTCAACCCATCGTTCCGCTTGGCTCAGGTTTCCATTTTTTTCAAAAATTAGGGCAATCTCGATAGACTGCGCTTCGTCCAATTCCCAATTCACTTTTTCCGGCGGAGAAACAATCAGACTCCAGTGGTCCGCTTTTTTCCATCGCCGATCGAATTCTCCGTAATCGATAGCTTGCGTCTCAAGCACGCCGGTATTCGCGTAAAAAATCCTCAACCGATCATCAAAACCTTTGAGCACGATAAAATGATAGGTACGGACCCATAAAGTGCCTGAGTCAAGCATCACGATCGGGGGAACCCTTTTGCGTAGCCACCGTTTCAGATCCGCTTGGCCCAGTTCCTCGTGAATCTCACTCCAAAAATCGATCGTTTTCATGTACTGCGCGAGGCTAAAATTAAAAACTCCGCCTGTCCTTGATCTGTAAAGTGTTTTGCCGATGGAACCCGCATCCGCGCTTCCTCCCCAATAACGGATCACGGATTCAAGCGCTGCCGGACCGCATTGATAAGTCTCTTGCGCTACAGAAGGGACATTTTCAAGATAAAAAGATTCGTGGGTTTCGAGTGCCGAAGGAGGATTCACGCGATAAGTATACGAAGTCTCGCAGCCGACCAAAAAAATTGAGCAGGATGATAAAAAAAATATCATCCTGCTCAACTTGCCCATTACCTACTACTTAAGCAACTATTTTCTTGTTATTAGCCAACCTGACGAAGATGATGGCCAATATCGCAATCACCAAAAGCGTGATGATAATGCCTAATCCCGCGTCTCCCGCGACCTTCACCGCGTCCGCCTTCTTCGCTACGCCGGCCAGCTGTGCATCGTCCAGTTGGGTCAGCTTTTCTTTTAGTTCATTTTGACTGATGCCCATCAGCATCAAGTGTGCTCTCGCTTCGGGCCGAGACAACTCAGACATGATTTTATTCATCTGGGTCTGCCTTAAAGAAACGATGTCAAATGCCGAGACGGAAGCGCTCGGCATTGCAAAAGCGCTGGAAGGAGGAATGCTGATAAGCATCGTCCACAACGCCAAGGTCAGAACAAGGTTACGATTTAATAGGAATTTTCTCATGATACTTTCTCCTCAAGTTGACTGTTGATTTGACCGGGTTAACCCTGCTGTTTTTTAGTTAAGGACGAAATTCCCAAAACCGCCAAAACACCTCCCACGATGAGCAACATGATCGACCTATTGGTGGGTGTTCCATTAAAGAATCTGGAAAAATCCGACGCAACAGAATCCGCCGCATTAAATCCATAAGCCAACACACAGGTTCCCACCACCAAAAACACAATTCCAAGTATTTTATTCACAGTTACCTCCTTTTTCAAGTTCTTTGTATCTTAATCATAGACCAAACACGGTCCTGCCCCTATCAGGGCAACACCTGAACTTTCCATCAGGGAAAACCTATTCGACTTGAACCTCGACGATGAGCGGCAGATGATCGGACGACATTTTTTCCAGCTCTGTTTTAGGCACCTCCGTTTTGATCGTTTTAAGCCCGGGCCCCACAAAAATATGATCAACAAGACCGAGTGGATAAAAACTTGGAAGCGTCTTTAAAGGACGCTGGCCGTTTAATTCAAAATGGGTATTTTTAAGGACTTGCCCGAGGCGTTTGCAAATCTTTGAATTAGACAAGGCATTCAAATCTCCGCAGAACACAACCGGACCTTGGCAAGTGGGGCTTCCGATCCACTCCGGCCCGCAGAGGGCCTTCATTTGCAAAAGACCTTCAATCGAGGAAAGACTTAAGTGGGTATTGAAAACTTGCACCTTGAGTCCATGCCTATCAATCTCCACCCATAACGCCGCGCGCGGCTCTAAGAAAGGCGTTCGGGAAAGTTTAGGCAAACTCCCATTCCGGACAAGCCGCATAGGAAACTTGCTAAAAATAGCGTTGCCACGCTGACCCTTTTTAACCGAAAGACAAGGATGAAAATGAAAGGACATACACAATTTTTGCGCGATGATTTGGGCTTGATGGGCTTGTTCGTTCGTATTAAGCTCCTGCAAAGCGATAATATCCGGATCATGTCTGGCGATGATCCCGGCTATCCTGCTGGGCGAAATTTTTCCGTCACGGCCCATGCAACTGTGAACGTTATAAGTCATAATTCGTAAAACAGGGGGGCCTGGGATGGAAACAGCGCTTTCCGGCATGGCGGCGGCGTTCTTATTCCCGCTTCCCAAAGCGCGAAAAGCGGCGTCACGAAGATCTTGCGTGCAAACTGTTTCTTTGAAGGATCGCGGCAGCGCGCCCATGGGCAACAAAGCAAAACCGCTCGTTTCTTCAGGCCCCGGCCCCGCATGACTTCCTTGCTCTCTATGAAAAGTAAGGGATTTGGGCCCTTTTCTCCAGCCAAAGATTATCAATTCCCCCGAATCCGGATGATGGCATAACTCGACCAAATCGCGTACCACTTCATTAAAAAATGGGTGGTCGGTTTCTATGACGTTTTTCGCTTCCTCCGGAAGAATAAATTTTCCCTGCGCGTTCCACGCCAACGCCTTATCCGGTCCGTTTGAGGACATCACAATCGGGATCTTGGCTAAAGCAATTAATTGTAAAGCGATTTTTTCTTTTTCCTCGCTTGAAAACGTTTCGGGCGGATAAATATGGCCCACATTCCCCATGGCGGCGATGACAGCGCGTAGAGAGGCATCTTTACTTTCGGCTTCTCCGGTTTCATATTTTTTCCTCGGCCTGTTCCGGAGTAAATGGGCGCGCCAATAGGGAGTGCCCTGGTTAAACTCCGTTTGCCATTTGCGGGATGAGATTTTTTCTTCTAAAACTTGATTGACCGCGTCCTGGACAGACCGGCCATATTCGTCATGATAACTGACGGTATCTTCCTGTCCGTGGTCCGAATAAATAAAAATATCATAATGGCGGTGTTCGGATCTTTGTGCCGCTTTCCAAACCCTGGCGATCGCGCTGTCAATCCCTCTCAAGGACCAGTGGGAGAAAGCGGACGTGGGTCCGCGATGATGGGCTTGTTCATCATAACCTGCCAGGTTTAGATGAATGACCGGCAGTCCTCGAGCCGCGTCGATTCTTGCTCCCGTGGTGATAACCTCTCTAAGCAAAACGCAAATCGCCACTCGAAGAGGAATAAAACTTATTTCACCCAGGAGGCCCTTGCCTGACAGTATTCCGCGGACGGAATCGAAGAGGGCCAGGGTAAACTCCACTAAGATCAGAAATAAAGCGCGGATAAAAATATGAAAATTCAGCAGGATGCCAAGCGGGATCCCAAACGGATTGGCCGCTTTAAGCAATCCTCCCCATCCTATCGAAGAAGCGCAAAAATGAGCCTCCTTCGCTCCGCCTGTAAAAATATTGCCGTAGGCGCTCCCCTCTTTTAAAAGAGGCTCGCCCTTCTCTTTTAGACGGTCCTCTACCGCGGCGGCGGATTCCGGGCTAAACATGTTAAAAACTTTTCCGCTTTGGCTGTCCTTGAAACTAAATGCGGGAACACACGCTTTGAATCCATAAAAAAGAGCGCCTTGCACCGCCGGCGTATTGGAAGGAAGGCCCGTATAATGGCGGCGAATCCCATAGCCTTCTTTCTTCAGCAGCCGCGCCAAAAACGGCATATTGCCTTTTTGTATCGCGCGGTTTGCTTGAGTAAATCCCAACCCGTCAATTTGAATCATGACCAGGCCCGACGCCGCGGAGGCGTCCTTTGTTTTGGAAAGATTTAAAAGGCGGGCCATCCATTCCTTGGGACTAAACACGCGCAAAAGCTTTCGTAAAAACGCTTCTATCGTGACGATCATCGGAAAGCGGCCATCGTCGCCTTAGCCAAGTTACAAAAGAGGCCCCATTCCGTGTTCATGTGCTGGAGAAATGGAAACGGTTCTTCTTTCTTCAATTTCCGCCTGGCGGTTTCTTTCGCTTTCAAACTTTCGTAAACTTCGAGCGCTTTAGTGGCGCTGATTTCCACGGAATATTTTTTTGCGGTTTCTTTGGCTCCGTCGATCAATTTTTTTTTCTCGGAGGGCGACCGGTCGAAGACCCAGCTTAAAGCCTGTGAAAACTCTTCTTCATTTTCGTTGGTCACCAACCTGCCGTTTATTTTATCTACTACGATGTCCCGGACGCCCGGGGCGTCGACGGCCACCACCGGCGTTCCCGCGGCCATGGCCTCGTTGAGCACCATGCCCTGCGTTTCGCTCTGCGAGGCAAACGCGAACACATCGATCGCCTGATAGGCCTCGATCAATTTCTTCCCCTTCATTTCTCCGGCAAAGCGCAGCTGATTTTCCAATTTCAGCTCATTGAAATGGAGCGAAATGGCCTCTTCCATGGGTCCGCTTCCCACCACTAAAAATAGGGCGTTTTTTTCTTTCTTTAAAAAAGAAGTGACCGCCCGCATCAGAAACGGAAGATTTTTTTCCTCAGCCAGTCTCCCGACATAACCGATCACAAAATCCTTTTCGGGGATGTTGGTTTCTTCTTTGAAATTTTTACTGGTCCCCGTAAACTGATTCAAATGAAGGCCGGTGGGAATCACGACGACGGCCGTTTTTACGCCTCGCGTGATGATTATTTCGGAGACACTTTCACTTGGCGCGATGACCGTGTCACAAAAATTGGCATAACCTATTGAAAGCCCGATGATAAATTTTTTGAGTGCTTCCTCCGCCCACGGCATGCAATGAATGTTTTCTTCGTAGAGTGAATGATGCGTAAAAATCAGAGGGACATTGTTCGCGTAGGCCAGCCGAACAGCGGTGTCTCCCATGAGAAACGGGTGATGCGTATGAATCACGTCGGGTTTGAAACCCTTCAAGGTCTCTGAGAAAAAAACAGGTACCGGAAGTTTTATGGAGTATTTCGATCCATTAAAATTTTTAAGGGCGGGTACGCGAATGACGTCCGATTCTTTCGCCGGGCTATTATCAAATTCCGGAGCGACGATCTTGACGCGATGGCCTCGTTTACGGTATTCCGTCGTAAAGGACTCGATAGAAAGCTCAAGCCCCCCCACGATCGGCAGATAGGTGTTCGTCACCATTAGAATATTCATCGTGAAATCTCCACGGTATTTTGTCCCCGCTTTGCTTGGACCTGAGCGAAATTCGGCAGGCGGATCTCGATCAACGGTTCTTTACCGCCGTGCCAGTCGCCGGACCACAGGATCTTGGTCTTTTGGTTTTGGGTCTTTATTTGAATTTTAACGGGACCGAAGCTTGTGAGCGTGGGCCCGAATGAAATGTCCGCACCCTCGGGGATCCATGAGTCGTGGATCCCGGAACATAAAATGAGCTTTTCCTCTATTTCTTCTTCCCGCACAAAACAATTGCGGATCATTAAAACCCACTCGGCCGCGGCCCATACATGCTGTCCATCCCCCATGCATCCGCCTTTTGTCCTCGGGTGGATCGCTTCGGGCCATTGGCCTGTGGTCGTCGCTAAAGATCCGATGGTATTCATTAAATCAAAATAGCGGGGGTCTCCGGCGCGCAAAAAAACCTGGGCAAGATGCAGCGTCAAGTAAGGATTGATCCCCGAATGGCTGATTTCCTGATAAAACCCTCCCTGGAAGAAACATTCTTTAAACAGAAACTCGGTCGTATTGACAAGCCTCGTATCGTTAGAAGCAAAAAGTTGCAGAGGGTACCCCGCGGCGATCGAGCCGATCGCTCCCGCGTCCATTCGTCGATGAGGCGAGGCCGGCATGAATAGACCGCCGGTCTGGCCGTGCGTGGCCCCGAGACTTTTTTCAATGCACGACAAAAATTCCGAAGCTTCGTTTGAAAATTCATCGACGAGCTCACTGTCCCCGAATTGCCGGGCAAGATAGGCGCTTGCCCGGAAGCCGGCGACGCCCCAAAAATCGTCCCAGTAATAATAATCGTTGGGCCCGAGATGTTCGGCGCTGAAACCGATGGGAAGCAGGCCGAAATAAGGGCTTTCTTTTTTGCTGATCCTTTTTGCCTGTATCCAGGATGCCGCCTTATAAATCGACACTTTCCAGATGGGTTTCGGTTTTTTTCCGGTGAGTTCACAGAAACGGCGCATGATCCACAGGGCCTCTCCGTTGGAATCCCATTCTCCGTCCTGCGACAGAAAATAGCCCCCGGGTGTTTGGCGCAACGGAAACCGGTCGATTATTTTCTCGGCTCGATCCACCATACCCACGGACAGCATGGCATGAAGGATAAAAGCGGCGTCACGGAACCAAAAGCGCTTGTAGGTATAAGGTCCCGGATAAACGTCGAGCGGCGAATGCAAAATGAGGGACCGGAGCGCGGCCTCATAAAGAAATTGAAATTGCTTATTGGGGATATCCAGCCGGCATAGGCCGTTTAAATTTTCATCCCATTTTTTAGTCGGGAGGAATTCGAGGCGTGGGGCGGGTTCGCCGTCAAAATCTTTTTTGAGCGGCACGGAAACCGTCACTTCCCGTGTTTTGTTCGGCTCGAGCTCAAAAAGGGCGACGGCCGTCGCCATGCCGACGCCGCACGCCACCTCCTCATCGGCGGACCCCGAAGGGAGCTTGGCAAAAACGTCTCCGTCCCAATACTTGGAAAAATTGGTTCTGCTCGGTTTTGAGTCAAAGTAAATAAAGGAGTGCCCGTTCACTTTCCATCCGCGGCGGTTCTTCAATAACGAGATCTTGTGGATAAAACTGATGCCTTCGGGATTGTAAGGTCTGAGCGAAACCGCGAGCCACCCTCCCTCGGGAGAGAATGCGGACAACTTTATCCGGCAAACGGTCACTAGGTCTTCCGGATAAGACTCCACGCGCGACCGCAGCGCGATGTTCATATCCTCGGCCGTTGTTTGAACTTGAGGATTTCCCTGGACGACAAATTCCTGCCGGACCCCCTTCAAGCGGGATGGGATCAAATAAAAACCCTCCTTCGTCATGATCCACTGATCGAGGGACCATCCGTCGAAAAATGGCGTCACAAGTCCCCGCGGGTCTATGATGGATAACTCGGTAGAGTCCGGAACGCCGACGGCAGTCCAGTTTCTGTGCGTGAGATTTAAATGCGCCAAATTAAACGCGCGGGGAAGAAATGATTCATCGTCGGGGTCAAACTGACGCTCGACCCAATACGGCCATACCCAATCCATATTATGTTGAATGGCCTGGCTGTTGATCAGGCCTCTGGCCTGCATGATCGCGCCGGCGCGAAGAAGTTCTTTGGGAACGGTCAATTCGGAAGGCTGGGCAAAACGCCTCAGACTGGATAAAAGCAGTATCGGGTCAGGAAATCCCTCGGCCGCCGCGACTATCCTGATAATAAAATTCCATAAACGCCACTTCCATTTTTTCCAGATTATAATTTCTCCGCTCTAGAAGAAATAATACCACTCAGATGAATCTTTTCAAGGGAAATACCTTATTCATCCGGGCTGCTTCCGATTTAAAATGTTTTCCCCGCGTTCTCGTCGCCCTGCGTTCGTTTAATGTCCTCGTTATCTTTTTGGTGTTTCTCTTCGGCGTGTTTATCTCCTTTATCACGCATATTATTACTCTCGCTATAGGTCGAACCCCATCCGACGGTCGTAAAAACACACGCGGCAAAAATAATACCTCTGATAACTTTCTTCATGGGACCACCTCCGTCAATCCACCGCATCTTGCACCTTGTTGTCGATCTTTCTTGCCGTGTCATTCACGTCTCTTTTTACGTCGTTTCCGAGTTCTTTCAGATCACCCTGCGTTTGGTTACTGCAACCCTGCACGAGTATAAGAACGGACGCCGCAATCATCAGAATTCCCGCACGTCTTTTCATACCTCTCTCCTTTTTTTATTCATGGAACAGGTTTTGTAATTACAAGCGTCCGGTTACGGCGAGTACAACTAAAACGATAAGAAGTACTGAGATAAGGCCGCTCGGCGCATATCCCCAATGCATGCTGTAAGGCCAGGCTGGAAACGCCCCTACCAGTAAAAGCACCAACAGAACCAATAATATATTTCTCATGGCAACTCCTTGTTTTGATCTTTGAGCCCAACAACCTTCTTAATTCTCATAGAGACATCCTAGATGAGTTGTGAATATTACGAAATCAGGGTAAATACTTGATTCTCTATCGGGGAAATACCATCCAAAAACGGGGGTCAAAAATGAGCTAGGGTCCGGTAGGGTCAGCGCCGGATCTTGATCTTATCGATGGCGGTTCTCGTGTGCCGCTCGTGCTCGTAGATACTCGATATCAAAAGATCATCTAAATACTGGTCTTTCAACGAAGGGTTTTTTTCAAGCGTTTCATTGAGGACTTGGATGTAAACATAAGAGGACTCCATTAGAACGACATCATGCCTGACCAAAGCGCCCGTCGCCGAGAAAACATACATCTCTTTCTCTTCGGGTGACATGGCCACCCAATCCGCCCCCATTTTTGCCGTCGATTTTTGAACTTTGGTTTCTGCGACAAGTGCCGGCGTTTCCGCCGGAAGAACCGGAGGAGGAGGCATCTTAGCGGGGGCCACAAGAATTGGCGGTGGCGTTGGAGGACGCACTAAAATGATCGGCTCCTCTTTTTTCGGTTTGGGCGGGCTGGGTACCGGGGTAACCGAGGGAGGATTTTCAGTGCTTAGACCGCGTTGACGATTTCGCGTGATCTCATTTTCAAGATAAGCGATCTTTTTGTTCAAAATTTTAAGCTTCTGCCTCAATATATAAGGCGATTTGCTCGTGGGCATACTTTTAAAGATTGCCGAACGCTCCCTAAGATAATCGGCCAATTGTGATTCGTCGGGAGACAATACCCCTTCATTGAGATAATCAACGGCGTATTGCCGGGCTGCCTGGCGGGCGAAAAGAGCGCTAGAGGAATTAGCGGTGAGGAAAATTAAAACAAGCGCGATTTGGATTTTTTTAGTCATAGGTTAACCTTCGACGGTATTCTAATGGGAATCAGTCGCGGCTGACAAGCTTTTTAATTAGGACGGGGTCTGGTCCATTGGCATAAAACTTAAGCCTTAATGCCGGATTCCTCGGGCAGGACAAAGAGCTTCATCTTGAGATGATTGCGCAGAAGAACGAGCGGCGTAGCAACGCCGATCTGGGCTTCGGTGAGCAGTTTGTGCAGGTCGTCGACGCCTTCGACTTTTTGGCCGCAAAATTCGATCAGAACGTCCCCTGCCAAAACACCCGCTTTTTCGGCGGCGCTGTCCGGCTCTACCGAAACCACGAACAGACCCTTTTCCTGGGCGAGGTTATTGAAGCGCACGACGGGCCTGAGCAAAGGAATATCCTGGCCCGCGATGCCGAGATAACCGCGGCGCACTTTGCCTTCTTTGATGAGAAGACCGGCCACGCGCTTCACGGTATTGATGGCGATGGCGAAGCTGATCCCCTGCGCGCCGGCGATAATGGCCGTATTGATGCCGACGACACGGCCTCGAGAATCCGTCAGCGGCCCGCCGGAATTGCCGGGATTTAAAGCCGCGTCGGTTTGTATCACATTGTCCATGAGCCGCCCTGTGGAGGCGCGAAGCGAACGCCCCAAAGCGCTCACCACACCCGCGGTCACGGTGTAGTGAAAGCCAAATGGATTGCCTACCGCCACAACAAGCTGCCCGGGACGCAAAAGACTTGAATCACCCAACACAGCAGGCGCAAGCTTCGGCGCTGAAATACGCACGACGGCTGTATCCGTGTCCGGATCATCGCCTATGATTTGTGCCTCATACGAGCGCCCGTCCAATAACATGACACGGATATGATCCATGCCATGCACAACATGGCTATTCGTGAGCACAAAGCCGTCCTCGGTAAAGATAAACCCCGACCCCGACGCGCCTTGCGGCTTCGGCCCCAACCGCGTCTGCCCGGCTACTTCTATCTTCACGACCGAGGCCTTCACATTCTCAGCCGCTTGTATCACTGCCTGTGAATACGCATCCATCAAGTCTCTGTCTTCCATGGGAATCCCCTACCTTCTATTCTAACAAAGGCGTCAAGAGGGGTAGGGGGTTTTCCTTGTCTTATCTTGGCCGCGCGCATTGGATTTTTGTCAAGCCGCCCGGCAACTACCCGAAGCCAAGAAAATCATTTGATCTATTCATAGGTTTACCTAGCGAGGGGGTGACGCGAAGCCGGAGCGCTTATTTTCTTGCAAGAAAAACCACCCCTCTGTCGTCTTATTAAGTAGAGACACGATCAACCTTTCCGTTAAAGGAGAAAATATGAAGAAACTTATGCCCTCGTATGAAATCACCGGTAAGATACTATTCATTAGACAGACAAGAGTCATGCTAGATCAAGACTTGGCCAGACTTTACGGCGTCTCTACCAAAGCTTTAAATCAAGCGGTTAAAAGAAACTCCGATCGCTTTCCCTCTGACTTCATGTTCCGGTTAAACAAAGCCGAGAAAGACGAGGTGGTCACAAATTGTGACCACCTTCAAAACCTTAAATTTTCACCTCAGTTGCCATATGCATTTACAGATCTTGGCGTCGCTATGTTATCCAGCGTTTTAAATAGCGAAAAAGCGATTCAAATGAATATAGAAATAATGAGAACGTTTGTAAAAATAAGGCGATTTCTTTCCGCTCACGGAGAACTAGCGGATAAATTGCGCGAATTGGAAATTAAAACGGGCAAACATGATAAAGAGATCCAAGCCATATTTGAGGCGATAAGAAAACTGATGATTGCCCCTGAAAAACCTAAGCGTCAAATCGGCTTTCATGTTAAATGAGGTTACAATCTTGAGGTGCCAATTTGGCACCTCAAGTTAGGAGGCGGTAGGACCCGCGCTAAAAAATGGTGCCGAAGGGCAGAATCGGCGCCTTCCGCTCGCTCCTTCGGTAGCTCGCTTCAGGTCGGCCACTCGCTTTGCTGACGCGCCAAGAAGGCGCTTTTCCTCCCGTTGGTCGGCGCAAAGCTCCCTTCGATTCTGCCTATTCACGGATATTAAAAAACCACCTCAAAAAAAAAGAGGTGGTTTTTTAATATGGTGCCGAAGGGCAGAATCGAACTGCCCACGCCTGCCTTTTCAGGGCAGCGCTCTACCACTGAGCTACTTCGGCGAAATGGATCGGTGGAAAATCCGGACCAAAAGAGTTTATCATCTTGCGACTATTTATCAATATTTTTATCTTGTGGTTTTAGGGCTGTTTCGTCTCGACCGCTATTTTCTTAATCCCCAGTTTTCTTGCCTCATCCAGCACATAGATCGCGCGGCCGAAATAGGCCTGTTCATCCCCGTTTAAAATGATCTTGGGATCGGGATTTTGCGCCTTGAGGCGCTTGAGACGCACGGGCAGCTCCTGCATTGAGATCTTTTCTTTGTTGAAATAGATGTCCCCTTTATTCGTGACGGTGATGGCGCTGTATTCGTTGTCTTTCACTTGCTGAGCGCCGGTCTCGGCCACCGGGAGATTGACATCAATCCCCTGATTTTTCACCATCGAAAGCGAGACCATCACGAAAGTCGCGAGCAAGAAAAAAACGATGTCGATGAGCGGGATGATTTCGATACGGGCGCGGTGACGGGACTTGAGAGAAGGGATCAGCACGGCTATTTCCCCTTCAAAAGAAGTTCGAGATGCGTAGAGGCGCCTTCGATCTCGCGCCTGGCCCGTTCCATGAAGGCGTTTAAATAATTAAACGGGATCAAGGCCAAGATAGCGATCGCCAGGCCAAACGCGGTGCCGATCAACGCCTCCGCGATGCCGCCGGTGATCACGGAGGGCGCGTCCAGTTCCTTATGTCCCAGGAGGCCAAACGCGTGGATCATGCCGGTGACCGTAGCGAGAAGACCCAGAAGCGGCGCTAGGGTGATGACCGTGTCCAGGACGGTCAATCCTTGGCTGAAGGCCGTGAGTTCCTGATTGGCCGCTTGAAGCAAAGCGCTCGTTAAAGAGGTCTCTTGGTTTTTCAAGCCGTAGGTCAAAGTTTTTGCGACAAAATCGTGGCTTTCTTCTCCGGTGCTTATCGCCGCGGCCTGGTCTCCCTGCTTGACATACATCAGCAGTGTTTCCACCGTTTTCGGCTGGCGGCTCATTTTAATCCGGGTCACAAATAAAATCCTCTCCAACACCACCGACAGCGAAATAATGGAGGTGACGAGGAGCGGCCACATGATCGGCCCGCCTTTTTGGATCAAATAAAACATGGTGTCTCCTTTCCCTTGTCCTTTTCGCGACCGGAGTATTTTAGCACTAATTCTTGGAATCGACCATATTGGGAATTTCTTTGTGATTGACGTATCACCTTCATTCTAATACAATTCTGTAGGAATATGCGAAAATTATCATTTTTAATCGCAATTTGGACAATAGTTCTTACTTTATCAACCCCCCTCGCTACTTTTCAAGCGGCTCCCCAGATCAGCGATGAAGCCAAGAAACAACTGGTTTCTCAGGCCGAAACTTTCCGGGAAGAACGGGCGTCCCGCTCCGTGAAAGAGGAGAAAAAACCCGAGATCATCGTCGAACAAAAAGAAGAAGCGCCCCCACAAGAAGGCGGGCCGACTTTTTTTTTAAAAAAAATAAATTTGGAGGGCGCCACGATCTTTCCCCAAAAAGAGCTGGAGGCGCTGATCGCTCCGTACGAGAACGCTCAATCCTCGTTCGAACGCCTGAAAGAGGCCTCGCAGGTCCTCACGAACCATTACCGCGCGAAGGGGTTCCTCACGAGCCGCGCGTACGCCCCTCCTCAAAAAATCGAGAATGAGACCGCGACGATCAAGATCTTGGAAGGAAAAATAGGCAAGATCAAGGTCGAAAACAACCGCTATTTCAGCGAGCGCGTTTATTCCGATTCGATCTTCTTAAGAAAAGACCGGATTTTTTATTATCCCGATCTTGAAAACAACCTTTATTTCCTGAACCGAATGCCCGACCGCCGCGCGAAAGCGTACTTGATCGCCGGAGAAACGCCGGCGACCTCCGACCTCGTCCTGAAGGCGGAGGAAACATACCCGATCCACGTCTATTACGATTTCAGTAACCGCGGCACAAAATTGACCCATCGAGCGAGGCATTCCGTCCATTTTGACAACAACAATTTTTCAGGGAGAGGAGACCTGTTTGCCGGCTCCGTGACCCTAGCCGAGGAAGGCGCGTTCGACGGAGGTTTTTTTTCGTATGACTTGCCGATCGAGTCCACCCGAACGACCTTAAGTCTCGACGGCAGTTACGTCGAAACCATGTTGATCGGGCATTTAAAATCGGCTGAGGTCAAAGGCAAATTTGTTAGCCTCACTCCCGGCGTGACGCAGAACTTTTATAAAAAACCGACCGCCTCCATCGACGGCTATCTCGGAATGGAAATCAAAGACTCGAAAACGACCGTGGATGATTTCAAAATCAACTTTGACCGCACGCGCGCTTTTGTTGCCGGCCCGCGGGTAATACTGCAAGACACGGGCGGCAGGACCTCTCTTACTTCGGATGTCCATTGGGGCATCCCGGATTTCCTTGGCAGCTCCGACGAGGTAGACGTCAACGCAAGCCGCGTCAACTCCGGCGGAGACTTTCTTTACTATACCGGGAGTATTTTCCGCATTCAAAAAATGCCCTGGGAAACCTTTCTGTTACCGCGTGGAAACGGCCAATGGACACGGGACACGCTCACATCGCTTGAACAATACCGGGCGGGCGGCGCGTACTCCGTGCGCGGATACCCTGAGTCGGACTCAAACGGCGATTACGGATACAATTGGTCGACCGAGCTCAGCATCCCTGTTCCTTTT
>ORMF010119047.1_pt1 | contig 26442 bp, 21 predicted proteins | sample 1779871 | NCBI WGS metagenome assembly ORMF01 (sample SAMEA104232316, study PRJEB22302) | groundwater metagenome | biome: forest; feature: aquifer; material: groundwater | place: USA | collected 2011-08-07 | depth 5.4 m | reverse complement strand
TGTTCGGCTCGATCCCGAAGAGCTCGTCGGACAGCTCGACCGAGCCCGCATCGCCGCCCGTGCTGGTACGCAGCGCCGTCTTCATCGCCCCGTCCTCTTCATCGGCTGGCCGCCCTCACCCCGCCGCGCCCCAGAACGAGGCGTGCCGCGGGGCCGGGCACCGAGCCCCGCCGCCGCTCGGTCGTCACCGTGACCCGGATCAGAGTCTGGTAGTCGCCCGGCTCCGAGCGCAATGTCTCGCTGACCCGGATATCGCGCTCGCGGCAGATGACCGGCGCGTTGACCATGTTGATCGCGGTCAATTGCGGCGCCAGCAACCCGGTCAACGCGATCGCGGTCAGCGGCTTGACGTTGAGCCCGGCGATCGCGCCCTCGTAGTCGATCTCGACCGCGGTGATGCCGGTCTCGGTCAATTGTCCGGCAAAACTGCCGAGCTGCTCGGCGAGCTTCATGTACGGCTTCAGCCGCGCCGCCTCCTCGGCGGTCAGAGAGGGCATGTTGACCGCGTTGGTGATCGCGCCGGTCAGCAGGTAATCCGACATCTGCTCGGCGATCTGCACTGCGACGTTCTCCTGCGCCTCGCTGGTGGCGGCGCCGAGATGCGGGGTGGCGACGAAATTGTCGCGCCCGAACAGCGGGTTCTCGGTCGCCGGCTCATCGACGAAGGCGTCGACCGCGGCGCCGGCCACCTGCCCCGAATCGAGCGCCGCCGCCAAATCGGCCTCGGCCACCAGGCCGCCGCGGGCACAATTGATCAGCCGCACGCCGCGCTTCATCTTGGCGAAGGCGGCGGCGTCGATCAGGTTGCGCGTCGCCTCGGTCAGCGGCGTATGCAGGGTGATGAAATCGGCGCGTGCGTAAAGCTCGTCGAGACTGACCCGCTCGACCCCAAGATCGATCGCGCGCTCGTTCGACAGGAACGGGTCGTAGGCGATCACCTTCATGCGCAGCCCCTGCGCGCGGTCGGCGACGATCGAGCCGATGTTGCCGCAGCCGACGATGCCGAGAATCTTGCCGCTGAGCTCGACCCCCATGAATCGCGATTTTTCCCACTTGCCGGCCTGGGTCGAGCGGTCGGCGGCCGGGATCTCCCGCGCCAGCGCGAACAGCAGCGCGATCGTGTGCTCGGCGGTGGTGATCGAATTGCCGTAGGGCGTGTTCATCACGACGATGCCGCGCTGCGTCGCCGCGGGGACGTCGATGTTGTCGACGCCGATCCCGGCGCGACCGATGATCTTGAGGCCAGCGGCGGCCTCGATCAGCTCCTTGGTTACCTTGGTCGCCGAGCGCACCGCCAGGCCGTCATACTCGCCGATGCAGGATTTGAGCTCGGCCGGCGATAGCCCCGTGCGAAAATCGGTGGCGATCCCCCGCTCGGCGAACACCGCCACCGCGCGCGGGCTCAACGCGTCGGCAATCAATACTTTCGGCATTCAATACCCCAATTTTTCACCACGAAAACCCCCGTGTCTCCGTGGCGAACGCAGAGAACAAGATGGAATTCACCCCGCCTTGGCCGCGTCACGCTCCTGCTCCCACGCCCATTCGAGCCACGGTAGGATCGCCTCGACATCGCCGCGCTCGACCGTCGCGCCGGCCCAGATGCGTATGCCCGGCGGCGACGCGCGGTGGCTGGCGAGATCGTAGCCGGCGCCCTCCGCCTCGATCCGCGCGGTCATCGACCGCACCGTGCGAAAGCGATCGTCCGGCGACAGGCCGAGAAACCACGGATCGACGATCTTGAGCTGGATCGACGTGCACGAGCGCCAAGCCGGCTCCTCGGCGAGGAATTCAAGCCACGGGGTGCGCGCCACCCAGGCGGCGGTGACCGCGAGATTGCCCTCGGCGCGCGCGATCAGGGCTTCGTGCCCGCCGACCGCTTCCGCCCATTTCAGCGAATCGAGCGCATCCTCGACGCACAGCATCGACGGAGTGTTGATCGTCTCGCCGCGAAATAGGCCCTCGTTGAGCTTGCCGCCGGCGGTCATCCGGAACAGTTTCGGCAGCGGCCACGGCGGCGTGTAACGCTCCAACCGTTCGACCGCGCGCGGGCTCAGCGCCAGCATGCCGTGCGCCGCCTCGCCGCCGAGCGCCTTCTGCCACGACCAGGAGACCGCGTCGAGCTTGTCCCAGGGGAGCCGCATCGCGAACGCCGCCGAGGTCGCGTCGCAGAGGACGAGGCCCTCTCGGTTGGCGGCGATCCAGTCGCCGTTGGGAATGCGCACCCCGGCGGTGGTGCCGTTCCACGGGAACACCACGTCGCGGCTCGGGTCGACCGCAGACAGATCGGGCAGCCGCCCGTATGGCGCGCGCAATACCCGCGCGTCGATCTTGAGCTGGCCGGCAACGTCGCGCACCCAGTCCTCGCCGAACACCTCCCAGGCGAGAAGATCGACGCCGCGCTCTCCTAGCAACGACCACATCGCCATCTCGATCGCGCCGGTATCCGAGGCGGCTACGAGAGCGACGCGGTAGTCGGCCGGGACGCCGAGCAGGGCGCGCGAGCGCTCGATGACTTCGACGATCGCCGCCAGGCCGGGGCGCGAGCGGTGCGAGCGGCCGACCAAGGCGCCCGACAACGCCTCCGGCGACCACCCCGGCCGCTTGGCGCAAGGCCCCGACGAGAAACAGGGATTGGCCGGACGCCGCGTCGGCTTCATCGGGCTGTGCCTTTCACATGGGAATTGATCCCGCCGGAACCGGTTCCGGCGGGGACCCTAAAAGCAGCCTACGCCCCGCGTCAATGGTGCGGCGCAGCAAGAAGCGGCCGTGACGGTCGTTTCACCCGCTGAGGCTAAACTCCGGGCACCCGAGTCCGGCCGCCGGTGACGGAGACGCGCTGCGGCGTCTCGATCAGAAGATCGCGAGGCCGATAATCGTGCGGTCCCAGATCTTGCGCACCTGGTCCTCGACGACGAGACCCGAATCGGTGACCGCGGCAAGAACCCGGCCTTCGTCGGCGGGGGGTGTCTCGGACAATGCGCGAACCAGATGGTCGATTGTCGCCTTCTCGGCGACATGCCCTTGATGGGCACGAATTCGGGCATGCTCTGCCGTCATTCCGTATTCTCCTCGGCGTGGGGTGGGGTGGTCCCATCGCCCCGTGGACCCAGATGCTGGACCCTGATGCCGCCTAAGTACTTGACGAATGATTTCTCGGCAACTGTTTTGCATCTGTGTCAATCAAAAAACCTTATCTTTGCCTATTTTGTGATCACCCATTGGCGGCTCGGGCGCAGCAAAGCAGTGCATCGCCAAGCCCGGTGAACTAAGATCAGGCCCCGGCACAGGAGGGTTCGATGCAATACGGCCTGTTCACGATGCCCTCGCACCCCCCGGAGCGCACGCTTTACGACGGCCACCGCTGGGATCTGCAAACCTTGCGCTGGGCGGACGAACTCGGCTTTGTCGAGGCTTGGATCGGGGAGCACCATACCGCGCCGTGGGAACCGCACCCGGCGCCCGATCTACTAATCGCCCAGGCATTGATGGAAACCAGCCGCATCCGCCTGGCGCCGGGCGGATTTCTGCTGCCGTACCATCATCCGGCCGAATTGGCGAACCGGGTCGCGATGCTCGATCACATGGCCCAGGGACGGCTAAATTTCGGCGTCGCCGCGAGCGGGTTGCCGAGCGACTGGGCGATGTTCAACGTCGACGGCAATTCCGGGCAGCATCGCGAGATGACGCGCGAGGCACTCGATATCATCCTCAAATTGTGGACCGAGGAAGAGCCGTTCGACTATCCGGGCAAGTATTGGAAAGTGTCCCGCACCGGACCGATGCTCGACTCCTTGCGCCCGCACATCAAGCCGTTCCAGAAACCCTATCCGCCGATCGGCGTCGCCGGGGTCAGCGCCGGCTCGGAAACGCTGAAGCTCGCCGGCGAGCACGGGTTTCTGCCGATGAGCCTCAACCTCAACCCCACCTACGTCGCCAGCCATTGGGCATCGGTCGAGGAAGGGGCGCGCCGCAGCGGGCGCAGCCCGAGCCGAACCGATTGGCGCCTGGTGCGCGAGATCTTCGTCGCCGACAGCGACGAGGAGGCACGGCGGCTGTCAGTCGGCGGGCAGATGGGAAGGATGATGCGGGAATACTTCCTGCCGCTCTTGACCAATGTCGGGGTGATCCAATTTCTGAAGCACGATCCCGAGGTCGCCGACAGCGACGTAACGCCGGAATACTGCGCCCGGTACAATTGGCTGATCGGCTCGCCATCGACGGTGATCGAGAAGATCGAGCGGATGTACGACGAGGTTGGCGGGTTCGGCGCGCTGTTGCTGTTCTGCTTCGACTACACCGAGAATCCGCAGGCTTGGCGCCACTCGATGGACCTGCTCGCCAACGAGGTGATGCCCAAGGTGGCGCATCTCGGCCGCCGGCCCGCCGCTTGAGGTAGGGAGAGCCTGAATTACGGAGAGCTGCCGCGTTATTCCGATATCAATGCTTGGTGGTCAATATCAACGGGCCGCTGTCATGCCGTGGGCGCCGTTGCGCCGGCCGCGGCGATGGGGCACATTCCCGACGCAGCCGGTCGGGTTTTGGGTAAATGCGAGAGGGTGATGACGCTCGCGTCGAGGACGAGTATAAGGCGCGGCCAAATGGCCGCGACCGATTTCGCGGCACGACGGGCCGGGCGATCCGGTAGCGAGGGACGGCCGGGCCGGGAGTGAACCCAGGCCGGGCTCCATCTAGCCTTTCGGGGCTAGCCTTCGGGGCCGGCTCGTCAGGAGAAGCGTATTGCAACCGACCGACATCAGCGATCCGAGTTATTTCCATAAGGTCGTCGACTGCCAGTGGGCCTGCCCGGCGCATACTCCGGTGCCGGAATACATCCGCCTGATCGCAGAGCAGCGTTATGGCGACGCGTGGGCGATCAACTGGGAATCGAACGTCTTTCCCGGCATCCTTGGGCGCACCTGCGACCGACCGTGCGAGCCGGCGTGCCGGCGCGGCCGGGTCGAGAAGGAGCCGGTGGCGATCTGCCGGCTGAAACGCGTCGCCGCCGACAACAAGGGGGATGTCAGCCGCTATCTGCCGCGGATTCCGAAGGCCAAGAACGGCAAGCGGATTGCCCTGATCGGCGCCGGCCCGGCCTCGCTGACCGTGGCCCGCGACCTGATGCCGCTCGGCTATCACTGCGTGATGTTCGACGGCGACGTCAAGGGCGGCGGCATGATGCGCAGCCAGATCCCGCGCTTCCGCCTGCCCGAGAACGTGACCGACGAAGAAGTCGACATGATCGTCGAGATGGGGGTCGAGACCCGCTACGGGCAGTTCGTCCCCAGTCTGAAGGATTTGCTCGCCGAGGGCTGGGACGCGGTCTTCATCGGCAGCGGCGCGCCGCGCGGGCGCGAGCTCGACATCCCCGGCCGCCAGGAGGCCGGGGCCAACATCCATATCGGGATCGACTGGCTGTCGAGCGTCTCGTTCGGCCATATCGACAAGATCGGCCGCCGCGTGATCGTGCTCGGCGGCGGCAACACGGCGATGGATTGCTGCCGCTCGTCGCGGCGCCTCGGCGGCGAGCAGGTCACGGTCGTCGTGCGCAGCGGCTTCGAGGAGATGAAGGCCTCGCCCTGGGAGAAGGAGGACGCCCAGCACGAGGGCATCCCGATCCTCAACATGCTCGTGCCGATCGAGTTCCTGCACCAAGACGGGCGCCTGACCGGCGTCTCGTTCGAACAGGTCAAGGCCGAGTACGATGCGCGCGGGAGGCGCAATTTGGTGCCGACCGGCGAGCCGCCGACCGTGATCCCGTGCGACGACGTGCTGGTCGCGATCGGCCAGGAAAACGCCTTTCCGTGGATCGAGCGCGATATCGGGATCGAATTCGACGACCGCTGGGACATGCCCAAGGTCGATCCCGTGACGATGCAGTCTACCTTGCCCAACGTGTTCTTCGGCGGCGACGCCGCGTTCGGCCCCAAGAACATCATCTGGGCGGTCGCGCACGGCCACGACGCGGCGGTGTCGATCGACAAATTCTGCCACGGCGAGAATGTCGCCGAGCGGCCGCCGCCCGGCGTCACCCTGGTCAGCCAGAAGATGGGCATCCACGAGTGGAGCTACGACAACGATATCTCCAACGACATCCGCTACAAGGTGCCGTTGCGCGATACCGCGGTCGCGCTCGCCGACATCCGGGTCGAGGTCGAACTCGGCTTTGACCAGAAGCTCGGCTATCTCGAGGCGATGCGTTGCCTCAATTGCGACGTGCAGACGGTGTTCACCGGGAAACTCTGCATCGAGTGCGACGCCTGCGTCGACATCTGCCCGGTGGACTGCATCACCTTTACCGACGATGGCAGCGAGGAAGAGCTGCGCGGGCGTCTGACCGCTCCCGCCACCAACCTCACCCAGGACCTCTATATCGGCAATTCGCTGAAAACCGGGCGGATCATGGCGAAAGACGAAGACGTTTGCCTGCATTGCGGGCTGTGCGCCGAGCGCTGCCCCACCGGTGCGTGGGACATGCGCAAATTCCTGATCGACATCACACAGGCGGGACCGGCATGCCGAAGCCGCTAGAGGCGCTGAACGACTTCGTCGTCAAGTTCGCCAACGTCAACGGGTCGGGCTCGGCCAGCGCCAACGCGCTGTTCGCCAAGTCGATCCTGCGCATGGGAATCCCGGCGAGCTCGCGCAACATCTTTCCGTCGAACATCCAGGGTCTGCCGACCTGGTTCGAGGTGAGGATCTGCGAGGCCGACCACCTCGGCCGGCGCGGCGGCGTCGACCTGATGGTGGCGATGAACCCGCAGACCTGGGACCAGGACATCGCCGAGATCGAACCCGGCGGCTACCTGCTCTACGACTCGACCAAGCCGATGCCGGCGTCGAAATTCCGCGACGACATCACGGTGATCGGCGCGCCGCTGACCGAGATCACCAACCGCGCCTACGACGACATGCGGCAGCGGCAATTATTCAAGAACATCATCTATCTGGGCGTGCTCTCGGCATTGCTCGACATGGACGTGCCTGCGATCGAGGCCTTGATCAGCGAGCAGTTCCGTGGCCGCGACGCGCTGATCAAGCCCAATCTGCACGCCCTCCAGCTCGGCCGCGACTGGGCCCTGTCGGCGCTCGATTGCCCGCTCGGTCTCAGGCTCGAAAAGCGCGACAAGGTCGGCGACCGCGTCTTTGTTACCGGCAACGATACCGCGGCGCTGGGCGCGGTCTATGGCGGCGCCACGGTGTGCGCGTGGTATCCGATCACGCCTTCCTCGTCGCTGGCCGAGGCGTTCCAGTCGCATTGCCATCGCTATCGCCGCGACCCCGAATCCAAGCAGCACAAATACGCGATCATCCAGGCCGAGGACGAACTAGCCTCGATCGGCATCGTGATCGGGGCCGGCTGGAACGGCGCGCGCGCCTTCACCGCGACCTCGGGTCCCGGCATCTCGCTGATGCAGGAATTCATCGGCCTCGCCTATTTCGCCGAAATCCCGGCGGTGATCTTCGACATCCAGCGCGGCAGCCCGTCGACCGGCATGCCGACCCGCACCCAGCAGGCCGATTTGCTGTCCTGCGCCTATGCCTCCCACGGCGATACCAAGCACGTGCTGGTGATCCCGCAGGACCCGCACGAGGCGTTCCAGTTCGCGGCCGAGGCGCTCGACCTCGCCGATCGGCTGCAGACCCCGATCTTCGTCATGCTAGACCTCGATATCGGCATGAACGACTGGCTGGTCCCGCCGCTCAAATGGGACCCGGAGCGGCAATACGACCGCGGCAAGGTCATGACCTACGCGCAGCTCGAGGCCGGGGTCGAATTCGGCCGCTATCTCGACGTCGACGGCGACGGCATTCCCTACCGCACCCTGCCGGGCACCCACCCCAAGCGCGGCGCCTACTTCACCCGCGGCACCACCAAGAACCGCTACGCGCGCTATTCCGAGGAAGGCCACGACTACCTCGATAACATGCAGCGCCTGCTGCGGAAATTCGAAACCGCGAAGCGGCTGGTGCCGCGGCCGATCAAGCGCGCGGCGCGCGAGCCGACCAGGTTCGGCGCGATCTATTTCGGCTCCACCGCGCCGGCGATGGAAGAGGCGCTGGAGGCGCTGGAGGCGCGCGACATCCACCTCGACACGTTGCGCATCCGGGCCTTTCCGTTCCACGACGACATTCTCGACTTCATACGCGACCACGAGCGGGTCTTTGTCGTCGAGCAGAACCGCGACGCGCAGATGCGCACCCTGTTGACCACCGAAGGCGAGATCGACCCGGCCAAGCTGGTGCCGATCCTGCACTACGACGGCACCCCGATCACCGCCCGGTTCATCGTCAAGGCGATCGCCGACATGCTCGCCGTCGTCACCCTCGCCCCGCTGCGCAAGGCATTGCCCTGATGACCTACATCGTCAAGCCCCGGCTCCATCATCCCAAGCTTCCGACCAATGCGCTGGGATATACGCACCGCGACTACGAGGGCTCGATCTCGACCCTCTGCGCGGGGTGCGGCCACGATTCGATCAGCGCGGCGATCATCCAGGCCTGCTTCGAGCTTGATCTGCCGCCGCACCGCATCGCCAAATTGTCGGGTATCGGCTGCTCGTCGAAGACACCGACCTATTTCCTCGGCCAGTCGCACGGCTTCAACAGCGTGCACGGGCGAATGCCGTCGGTATTGACCGGCGCCAACCTCGCCAATCGCGACCTGGTCTATCTCGGCGTCTCGGGAGACGGCGATTCCGCCTCGATCGGGCTCGGCCAGTTCGCCCACTGTATCCGCCGCGGCGTCAACATGGTCTATATCGTCGAAAACAATGGCGTCTACGGGCTGACCAAGGGCCAGTTCTCGGCCACCGCCGACAAGGGCTCCAAGGCCCGTCGCGGCACGGTCAACAGCGATTCGCCGATCGACCTCGTCGGCATGGCGTTGCAGCTCGGCGCCAGCTATGTCGGGCGCGGCTTTTCCGGCGACAAGCACCAGCTCGTGCCGTTGATCAAGGGCGCGATCGAACACCAGGGCGCCGCCTTTCTCGATGTAATCTCGCCGTGCGTGGCCTTTAACAACAACCCGGAATCGACCAAGAGCTTCGACTACGTCCGCGCCCACAACGAGGCGGTGAACCAGCTCGATTTCATGGTCGAGCGCGAGACAATCATCGCCGATTACGCGCCCGGCACGGTCGAGACCGTGGTCCAGCATGACGGCTCGTCATTGCGCCTGCGCAAGCTCGCGCCGGAATACGACGCGACGGACCGCATCTCGGCACTGACCTATCTGCAACAACGCCACGCAGCCGGCGAGGTCGTCACCGGCCTGTTGTTCATCGAGCCCGACCACGGCGACCTGCACGGGTTTCTCGACACGGTCGATGCGCCGCTCAACGGTCTCGGCGAAGCGGATTTATGCCCCGGCCTCGACATCCTCGCCAGCTACAACGCGGCGCATCGCTAAAGCGGCCGCGCGCTACTCCGGATTCCCGGGGTACGCGGAGAGTGGTAGACAGCGTGTTATGTACGCGAGGAGCGCCGCTTTGGCATTCGTCGGCTGCTTGGTCGCGAGCGGCGCGCTGGCGCAGTCTGATGACGTCAGGTGGGGCAATCAGTGCGTGCGCGACAGCGTCGACTATTCCGTGTCGGAGAAGGTCACGAGTGGGAAAAGGTCAACGTGACCGCCGCCAATGACTGCGCTAAACGTGCCGGCTGGAAGTAGCTGACACTCCCGGAGCCCGGATCGTCATAGCGGCGGGCTTCAGCGGGGTTTCGATCGGCGCGCAGTTGCGCCGCCCCTGCATCAGGCAGTCCTCGAGCCGCCCCTTTTCGCGCAGCTCGCGCACCAGCACCACGCCGGCGATGGCCAGGACGAGGATGACCGCGAATCCCATCAGCGCCGCCGTCCGCCGCGCTTCATCCCGCTCGCTGTCGATTGCGCGCCGCGCCATCGGACCTTCCCCGCGACCCGACCAGGTCGCCACCTACGTTACCCGTTTGCGGCCGCCGCGTCATCGCGCTTGCGCCGTGTAGCCGGATTGCAGGCACGGGGCCGCTGCGCTATTGAGCACGGAATCGTCAAACCATGAGGACATCGAGGCATGCCACAGCCCGGGCCGCTATCCGGCATCACCATCGTCGACCTGTCACGGATTCTCGCCGGCCCCTATTGCACCATGCTGGCCGCCGAACTGGGCGCGCGGGTGATCAAGGTCGAGGCGCCGGGACAAGGCGACGACGCGCGCCAGTACGGTCCGTTCAAGAACGGCAAATCGACCTATTTCGCCTCCGTGAACCGCGGCAAGGAATCGATCGTCCTCGACCTCAAGGCCGCCGCCGACCGCGAAATCTTCGAACGCCTGCTCGACAAGGCTGATGCCATCGTCGAGAATTTTCGCCCCGGCACGATGGAAAAGCTCGGCTACGGCTGGGAGCAGCTGCATCCGCGCTACCCCCGCCTGATCTATGCCGCCACCTCGGGCTTCGGCCATACCGGCCCCTATTCGCATCATCCGTCCTACGACATGGTGGTGCAGGGTCTGGGCGGAATCATGAGCATCACCGGGCACCCCGACGCGCCGCCGGCGCGCATCGGCACGTCGATCGGCGACCTCGCCGGCGGGCTCTACACCGCGATCGCGCTCAACGCCGCCCTGCTCCACCGCGAACGCACCGGCGAGGCCGGCAAGGTCGATATCGCCCTGTTCGACTGCCAGCTGGCGCTGCTGGAGAACGCGGTGATGCGCTACACGACCAGCGGCGAGATCCCGGGTCCGATGGGGGCGCGACACCCCTCGATCACCCCGTTCGAGGCGTTCACCACCGCCGACGGCCACCTGATCATCGCCGCCGGCAATGACGGGCTGTTCGTCAAGCTGGCCCAGGCGCTCGGACGCCCTGACCTCGCCGAAAACCCGGATTACAAGACCAACCCGCTGCGCAACCAACACCAGAAGCGACTGAAGGCCGAGATCGACGGAATCCTTAGCGCGGCGACGACCGAGCACTGGATCGCGCTGCTGGAGGCGGCTGGCATCCCGTGCGGGCCGATCAACAACGTCGCCCAGGCGCTCGCCCACCCGCAGACCGCGGCGCGCAACATGGTGATCGAGGTCGACGACAAGGTGACCGGTCCGCTGGAATTGGTGGGCAACCCAATGAAATTATCGGCGTTTCCTGACTCACCGACCCGAGCTCCCGCCCCCGATCTCGACGCGGATCGCGCCAAGATATTGCGCGAACTCGGCATGTGATCAGGCGCATCCTCGCCGGGCTGTTCCTCGCCATCATCGCCCTTGGCGGCGGGGTCGGCCTCTATTTGCTCTCGTCACTGCCCCAGGTCGACGGACATATCGCCATCGCCGGCCTCAAGGCCGAGGTGACGATCACGCGCGACGCCGACGGCGTGCCGCTAATCACCGCCGCGGACGATGATTCGGCTGCCTTCGGGCTCGGCTTCGTCCATGCCCAGGACCGTCTGTTCCAGATGGAAGTGCAGCGGCGCTACGGCGCAGGCCGACTGGCCGAAATTTTCGGTCCCAACGCGGTTCCGGTCGACCGGCAGATGCGGGTGCTGGGGCTGTATCGGGCCGTCGAGGCCGAATTTCCGCGGCAATCGCCAGCCGTGCGGCGCGGCATCGAGGCTTACAGTGCCGGGATCAACGCCTTTCTGACGACGCGTCGCGGGGCCTTGCCGCCCGAGTTCTTGATCCTGGGCTTCAAGCCCGAGCCGTGGCGCCCGACCGATACCCTGGTCTGGGGCAAGCTGATGGATATGGAACTGGGCGGCAATTACCGTAACGAACTGGTCCGCGCCCGACTCGCCCGCACGATCGCCGCCGAGGATTTTGGCATCCTCTATCCGGAATACCCGGCGGGAGCGCCGACGATCCTGGCCGAACTGGCGCCGATCTATCGGAGCCTGCCGCTCGACCGGATGCATGATGCCTTGCCGCGACTGGTCGGGCCGATTTTTGCCTCGAACAATTGGGTCGTCGACGGGGATCACAGCGTCAGCGGCAAGCCATTGCTCGCCAACGACCCGCATCTCGGCCTTGGCGCGCCCGGATTCTGGTATTTGGCGCGGCTGAAAACTCCCGAGCACGAAATCATCGGCGGCACGGTGGCCGGCGCGCCGTATGTCGTGATCGGACACAACGACCGCATCGCCTGGGGCTTTACCACCGCCGGGGTCGATATCGAGGATCTGTTCATCGAGAAGATCGACCCCGCCAACCCCGGGCATTACCTGACGCCCGAAGGCACCGCCGCGTTCATCACCCGGACGGAGACGATCGCGGTGCGCGGCGCCGTCCCGATACAGATCACCATCCGCGCCACGCGGCACGGCCCGGTATTGTCCGACGTCTTGCCGGGAGGTAGCGCGGCAAGCGGGCATGTCCTGGCGCTGGCGACGACCTTTCTCGATGGCGACGATCGCAGCGCCGAAGCCCTGTGGGGCATCAATCGAGCCAGCGACTGGAACGGATTTCGCGCCGCGCTGGAGAACTTCGTCGGGCCGCCGCAGAACATGGTCTACGCCGACGCCGCCGGCACGATCGGGTTGATTGTCCCCGGCCGCGTCCCGATCCGCCGCAACGGCAATGGCTGGATCCCAGTGCCGGGCTGGACCGGCGAGTACGACTGGCAAGGTTACATCCCGTTCGCCGAGTTGCCGCAATCGGCGAACCCGCCCGCCGGCCATTTTGTCTCCGCCAACAACAAGATCGTGCCCAATACCTACCGCCACTTCCTCAGCCGCGACTGGGACCTGCCGAACCGCGCCGCGCGGATCGAGGCGATGCTCGGCGCGGCCCCGCGGCAATCGCCCGACGCGAGCGCCGAGATCGCCGCCGACACCGCTTCGACGATGGCACGCCGCCTGGTGCCGCTGATGACCCGCATCGTACCGGCCACCGATCCGGCGCGCGAGGCGATCGAGCGCCTGCAGCAATGGGATTTCCGCATGGATGCCGACAAGGTCGAGCCGCTGCTGTTCACCGCCTGGCTGCGCGGTTTTGCCCGCTCGGTGCTATTCGGCCGGCTCGGCGAGGAGGCGGCCAGTTATTGGGATTTGCGGCCGGCGGTGATCGAGGAGGTGCTGACCAAGCGGCCGGATTGGTGCGCTGGTTCCGCCAAGCCGGGCGGGAATTGCGATACCAAACTAGCCGAGGCGCTCGACGCCGCGCTCGCCGAACTGAGACAGAAATACGGGCCGGAAATGACCGAATGGCAGTGGGGACGCGCCCATGTCGCGGAGTTCCAGAACCGGGTGTTCGACCGCATTCCGGTATTGCGCGACTGGCTGCGGGTGTCGATCCCAACCCCCGGCGGCTACGATACGATCAATCGCGGGCCGAGCACGATCCGCGACGACGCGCACCCTTATGCGCAAAGGTTTGGCGCCGGGTTGCGGATCATCACCGATCTCGCCGCTCCCGCCGGGTCGCGAATGATCGTGGTGCCGGGCCAGTCGGGCAATCCGCTGTCGCGCCATTTTTCCGATCTGTTGAGCCGCTGGCGCAGTTTCGGCTGGCTGGTGCCATCGCAGTCGCGGCCGGTCTCGACCCTGTCGTTGGTGCCGGCGCGATGAGCGCCTTGCCGCTGACGATCACCGAAATCCGCCGGGCCGAATCGGCGATCGCCGGCGCGGTCGCGCGCGCGCCGACCGTTGCCTCCCCGGTATTGTCCGAGCTGGCCGGGTGCGAGGTGTACCTTAAGCTCGAAACCCTGCAAGCGACCGGCTCGTTCAAGGAGCGGGGCGCGCTGAACAAACTGCTGGCCCTGACCCTGGCCGAGCGGCGCGCCGGCGTCGTCGCGATGTCGGCCGGCAACCACGCCCAGGGGGTCGCCTATCACGCGCGCCGCCTCGGCATCCCGGCGACAATCGTGATGCCCGAGGGCACCCCGTTCACCAAGGTCGACCGCACCGAGGCGCTGGGCGCGACGGTGATGCTGAAGGGCGCGACCCTCGCCGCCTCCCGCCGCGCGGTCAACGCGCTGGTGCGCGAACGCGGCCTGATCCTGGTCCACCCCTATGACGACCCCGCGGTCATCGCCGGCCAGGGCACGATCGCGCTCGAAATGCTCGCCGACGCGCCCGGGCTCGATACCATGATCGTGCCGATCGGCGGCGGCGGTTTGGTTTCGGGGATCGCGATCGCCGCCAAGGCGCTGGTCCCCGCGATCAAGATCGTCGGCGCGCAGGCTACGCTGTTTCCCTCGATGTACCAGCTCCGCCACGGCGAGCCGCCAGGCCCGCCCGCCGCGGGGACCACGCTCGCCGAGGGCATCGCGGTCAAGGAGCCTGGGCGCCTGACCCGCAGGATCGTCGCCGCGCTGGTCGACGAGATATTGCTGGTCGACGAATTCGCGATCGAGCGCGCGGTCAAATTGCTGATCGAGCGCGGCAAGATCGTCGCCGAGGGCGCTGGCGCGGTCGCGGTCGCGGCCTTGCTGGGGAACCCCGAGCAGTTTCGCGGCCGACGCGTCGGCATCGTAATCTCCGGCGGCAACATCGACGCGCGCCTGCTGGCGTCGATATTGATGCGCGGGCTGGTACGCGAGGGTTGCCTAGTACGGTTGCGTTCCGAATTGCCCGACATGCCGGGCGTTTTGTCGCGAGTCGCCGGCATCATCGGCGGGCGCGGCGGCAACATCGTCGAGGTCCACCACCAGCGCCTGTTCCACGACACCTCGGTCAAGCGCGCCGAGCTCGATGTCGTGGTCGAGACCCAGAACCGCCGCCATGTCGATGGGATCATCGCCGCGTTAGCCGCGGCCGGGTTTCCGACCCAGCTCTTGCTCAGCGCCGCCGACGCGCAGGCCGAGCGCGCTATCCCCGCCGTACCGTGACCGGCGAGACCAGTACCCGGTCGACGCGGCGGCCGTCCATATCGACCACCTCGAAGCTGAACGCGTCGACGACAATCCGATCCGCCATCATCGGCACCCGGTTGAGCCGCGCCATCAGATAGCCGCCGAGCGTGTGGAAATCGGCGTCCTCGCCGGTCAGGTGGGTGATGCCCAGCACGTGCTTCAATTCGTCGAGCCCGACCATGCCGTCGATCAGCCAGGTCCCGTCGTCGCGGCGCACGACCCGGGGGTCGGTATCGCCGCTGCCGGATACCTCGCCGACCAGGGTTTCGAGGATGTCGTTCAACGTGACCAGGCCTTCGAGATCGCCATATTCGTCGACCACCAGGGCCATCGGCTCGCCGCTGGTCTTGAAGATTTCGAGCGCGCGCAGCACCGTTACCGTCTCGGGCAGATATAAGGGCGGGCGCAATCCCGCGCGAAGGTTGAACGGCTGCCCGGCGAGGCTCGCGACGAGCAGGTCCTTGACATGGACGATGCCGGCGAGCTGGTGGGTGCCGCCCTGGATCACCGGAAAGCGCGAATAGGCGCTGTCGCGGATGCGCCGCCGAGTCTCGTCCTCCGAATCTTCGAGGTCGAGGAATTCGATCTGCGTACGCGGGGTCATCACCGCGTTGACCCGCCGGTCGCCGAGCCGCAAGGCGCCTTCGACGATCGCGGTCTCGGCCTGCGGGATGTGCCCGGCCGCCACCCCTTCGCGCAGCAGAAAGGTGATTTCCTCGTCGGTCACCGGCGGCGGCTCTCTGCGGATCGGCAACAGCCGCAACACCAAATCGGTCGAGGTGCTGAGCGCCCACTCGATCGGCGCGCCGACTCGCGCCATCGCGCGCATAAAACGAGCGAGCGCGGCGGCGATCCGCTCGGGATTGACCAGCGCGATGCGCTTTGGCACCAGTTCGCCGACGATCAGCGAAAAATACGAGATGCCGATCACCACCACCGCCATGCTGATCGCATGCGCGTGACGGGCGATGAACCCGGGCGATTCGGCGAGATACTCCTGCAACGCCTCGCCCAGCGTCGCCTGGCCGAAAGTGCCGGACAACACCGCGATGATCGTGATGCCGATCTGGACCGTGGCGAGCAGGCGCGACGGATCCGCCTTCAATTCCAGCGCCGCCTCGGCACCGGCATTGCCGGCCGAGGCCAACGGCTGCAATCGCGCTGGCCGCGCCGAGACCAGCGCGATCTCCGCCATCGCGAAAAACCCGTTCAACACGATCAGCAACAGGATGATCGACAGGTTGAGCATCAGCATCGTAACCCCCGTCGAGAGCACGATTGGCCGTGTGGACTAACCAAGTGGGCTCAGCTTCCGCGGGCGCGCCGCGGAAGCACAGCGCTGCCCGCCGCGGCCGACCCGCCGGTAGACGGGGCAGACCCCGCCGGAGAGATTCGGAAGGTAGGTCCGGTCAGCGCGAGTAGTATTCGACCACGAGGTTCGGCTCCATCGTCGCCGGATAGGGCACGTCGGTGAGTTTCGGCGCCCGGACGAAGCGGCCCTTCATGCGGTCGTGGTCGATCTCCACATAATCGGGCACGTCGCGCTCGCTCGACCGCGTCGCCTCGATGACCAGCGCCATCTCCTTGGCCCGCGGCTTCAGCTCGATCGTGTCGCCGTCGCGCAATTTGTACGATGGGATGTTGACCCGCCTGTCGTTGACCAGGACATGGCCATGGTTGATGAGCTGGCGCGCCGCGAACGGCGTCGGCACCAGTTTCATGCGGTAGACCGTGGCGTCGAGCCGGCGCTCGAGCAATTCGATCAGGTTCTCGCCGGTGTCGCCGCGCCGCCGCACCGCCTCTTCGTAGAGCTTGCGGAACTGGCGCTCGCCAATATTGGCGTAGTAGCCCTTGAGCTTCTGCTTCGCCGATAGCTGGATGCCATAGTCAGACGGCTTCTTGCGGCGCTGGCCGTGCTGCCCGGGACCATATTCCCGCCGGTTGAGCGGGCTCTTCGCGCGGCCCCACAAGTTGACGCCGAGGCGGCGGTTGATCTTGTACTTCGATTCGGTTCGCTTACTCATTCCAGCCGGATCCGGATTGCGTTGTTGTTGTCCCAATCGGGCCGTCCGACGCCAATGCACGGGGGCCGGGGCGATCACCCACGGTCTTGGGAAGAGGACGCACTATATTCGGCGCGCCGGCGAAGTCAAATCGCAGGCGCTATACTCACCCGATGGAGCATGCCACGGAGACCCAGGGCGCGGCGATGGCGATCCCGCGCCGCCGGTCTCTGGCCGCCTGGTGCGAGGCCGGGCTGCAGGTCGTCGCGCTGATCCTGCCGCCATTACTGGCGCTGGCATCGCGCGGCGTTGCCGTGCTCGCGATCGTCGCCGGGTTGTGCGCCGCCGGGCTGGTCGTCGCGACCCGGAAGCCCTCTCTCGGTGCCCTGCGCCGCCCTGCCCTGCCGCTGCTAGCGCTGGCCGCGTGGGGCGCCTTGTCGGCATTGTGGTCGATCGATCCGGAACGCTCGCTAATGCTAGCCGCGAGGTTAGCCGCCCTGTTCGCGGCCGCCCTCGCGCTCGCCGCCGCGGCCGGGCTGGTGGCCGCGCCGCGCCGGCTGGCATGGTGTCTCGCCGCCGGGATGGCACTCGGCCTGGTCATCGCCGGCGTCGATTACTCGACCGGCGGCGGCGTGCTCCGCCACTTCTACACCCGCCCCTACCGGCCGACTCAGCTCAACCAGTTCGTCGTGATGTTGACAATCCTGGCGCTGCCACTCGGAGCGATGCTGGTCTGCCGCGGGCGGGTGCTGCTCGGCATTGTGGGCACCGCCGCGATGCTCGTCGCGGTGGCATGGCTGGTCGATACCGGGGCCAAGCTCGCCCTTGTCGCCGCCGTGCCGGTCGGGATCCTACTTTATTGGGGGGGGAGCAAGTGGGCCCGAGCCGGCGCGGTGTTGTCGCTCGCCGCGATCGCCGTCGCACCGCTCGCGCTGCCCCGCCTCGCGCAGGTGCCGGCTCTGATGGCGGCGGCGGATTCGGTCAAGAATTCGGGCGGGCATCGGCTATTGATCTGGCGATTCGCCGGCGACCGCATCGCCGAGCATCCGTTGATCGGCTGGGGGCTCGATTCGTCGCGCATGGTCCCGGGCGGCAAGGAGCAGGCCCGGCAGTGGCAGGATTTGATGCCGCTGCACCCACACAACGCCGCATTGCAGCTATGGCTCGAACTGGGGCTGCCCGGCGCCGCGCTGTTCGCGCTTCTGGTGTCATTGCTGTGGTGGCGCCTCGCCGACGCGGCCTGGCCGCCGCTTTATACCGCCGCCGCCGGCGGCGGTCTTACCGCCGCGCTGGTGATTCTGTTCGAGGCTTACGGAGTCTGGCAGGAATGGTGGCTGGGCGCGCTTGCCCTGATGCTGTTTCTGGTCCTGGTCATGGGCCGCGCGGCGAAACCGGAGCGGTGATCCGCGCTATTCCGCGGCGGCGGCGCGGCTGGCGCGTTTGCGGTCGTTCTGGTCGAGCAGGCGCTTGCGCAGGCGGATCGCCTTGGGCGTGACCTCGACCAGCTCGTCATCGCCGATATAGGCGATCGCTTCTTCGAGGGTCATCGTGATCGGTGGGGTCAGCCGCACCGCCTCGTCCTTCGACGTGGTGCGGATGTTGGTCAACTGCTTGCCCTTGATCGGGTTGACGTCGAGGTCGTTGCCGCGGGTATGGGCGCCGACGATCATCCCGGGATAGACATCGGTGCCGGGCGTCACGAACATCGGCCCGCGGTCTTCGAGGTTCCACAACGCATAGGCGATCGCGGCGCCAAGCGCGTTCGAGATCAGCACGCCGGTGCGCCGCGCCTCGACCGCACCCTTGTAGGGGGCGTAGCCGTGGAACAGCCGGCTCATCACGCCGGTGCCCCGAGTGTCGGTCAGGAACTCGCCGTGATAGCCGATCAGCCCGCGGGTCGGGGCCAGGAACGACAGCCGCAATTTGCCGCCGCCGGAGGGCCGCATGTCCTGCATCTCGGCCTTGCGGCGGCTCATCTTGTCGACGACGATCCCCGCGAATTCCTCGTCGACATCGACGATGACCTCCTCGATCGGCTCCAGCCGCTGGCCGGTCGTCGGATCGGTGGTGAACAAGACCCGCGGCCGCGAGATCGACAGTTCGAACCCTTCGCGGCGCATCGTCTCGATCAACACGCCGAGCTGCAATTCGCCGCGCCCGGCGACCTCGACCGAATCCTTCTCCGCGCTTTCGCGGATGCGGATCGCGACATTGCCCTCGGCCTCGCGATGGAGCCGCGTGGCGATCACGCGCGAGGTGACCTTGCCGCCGTCCAGCCCGGCGAGCGGGCTGTCGTTGACCGAGAAAGTCATCGCCAGGGTCGGCGGGTCGATCGGATCGGAGGGCAGCGCGGTCGTCACCTCGGCCGCGCAGAGCGTGTCGGCGACCGTGGTCGAGGTCAGCCCGGCGATCGCGATGATGTCACCGGCCCGCGCCTCCTCGACCGGGCGCCGGTCGAGGCCGCGAAACGCCAGCAATTTGGTCAGACGCGCCTGTTCGATGACCCGCCCGTCGCGCGCCAGCGACTTCAACGGCATGTTGACCCGCGCGACACCGGAATGGATGCGCCCGGTCAATACCCGGCCGAGGAACGAATCGTATTCGAGGGTCGTCGCCAGCATCGCGAACGGCGCGGTGGCATCGGCGGTCGGCGGCGGCACGTGCGCGGTGATCAGTTCGAACAGCGGAGCAAGGCCGTGGCGGGGGTCGGTCATGGCGGCGACCGCCCAACCGTCGCGGCCCGAGGCGAACAGGGTCGGAAAATCCAGTTGCGCCTCGCTCGCCTCCAGCAAGGCGAACAGGTCGAAGATCTCGTTGTGCACCGCCTCGGCCCTGGCGTCGGGACGGTCGACCTTGTTGATCACGACGATCGGGCGCAGCCCCCGCCGCAACGCCTTGGCGACGACGAACTTGGTTTGCGGCATCGGCCCCTCGGCCGCGTCGACCAATACCAACACGCCGTCGACCATGCTGAGGATGCGCTCGACCTCGCCGCCGAAATCGGCATGGCCCGGCGTGTCGACGATGTTGATGCGGATGTCCCGCCACAGCACCGAGGTGCATTTGGCCAGGATGGTGATGCCGCGCTCGCGTTCGAGATCGTTCGAATCGAGTGCCCGCTCAACGACCTGCTGGTTGGCCCGGAAGGCACCGCTCTGGCGCAGCAATTGATCGACCAGGGTGGTCTTGCCGTGGTCGACATGCGCGATGATCGCGATGTTGCGGAGATCCATGATCCAGCGAACCCGGTAGCGTTGCGTCGTCCGCCGGTCAGGCCAATCCTGCCGCGGTGACCAGCTGGTTGAGCGCAACCTCAGGCCGCGCGCCGACATGGCTGATGATTTCGGCGGCGCACAGGCTGCCGATCTGGCCGCAAGTGGGGAGCGGACGGCCGCGGGTCAAGGCATAAAGAAACCCCGCGGCATAAAGGTCGCCGGCGCCGGTGCTGTCGACGACGCGCGCGACCGGCGCGGCGGCGACCGGAAATGTCTCGTCGCCGGCCAGGATCAGACTGCCCTCGGCGCTGCGGGTGAGCGCGGCGATCGCGACATGGCCGCGCACCGCGGCGGCGGCGGCGGCGAAGTCGTCGGTCTGGTAGAGCGAGCAGATTTCGGCCTCGTTGGCGAACAAGATATCGACATCGCCGGTGACCAGTTCACGGAACGATTCGCGGTGGCGGCCGACGCAGAACGGGGCGGAGAGGCTGAGCGCGACCCGCCTGCCGGCCGCGTGCGCAATCGCGGCGGCGGCGCGAAACGCCTCCTTCGCCCGTGGCGGGTCGAACAGATAGCCCTCGAGATAGGTGATCTCGGCACCGGCGACGAGGTTGCGATCGACATCCTCCGGCCCAAGATCGACGCAGGCGCCGAGATAGGTGCCCATCGTGCGCTGGCCGTCGGCGGTGACCAGCACCAGGCAGCGCGCGGTGCCCGGCCCGTTAGTCGCGGCCGGCGTGTCGAAATGCACCCCGATCGCGGTGATGTCGTGGCGGAACACCTGCCCCAGCAGATCGTCGCGCACTTTGCCGATATAGGCCCCGGTGCCGCCGAGCGAGGCGATCCCGGCCATCGTGTTGCCGGCCGACCCGCCCGAGCTTTCGAGCGCAGGCCCCATCAGATCATAAAGCGCGGCCGCCCGCGTATCGTCGATCAGGGTCATCGACCCCTTGGCGAATTGCTGCTCGGCCAGAAACGCCTCATCGGCGTGGGCGATCACGTCGACGATCGCGTTGCCGATGCCGAGCACGTCAAAGGCGGCACGATTCGCGGCACCAATCATCGAGGGCCTCGTTTTGCGGACAGGGCGAAAGGGCGCGCAGTATAGGGAGGATCACCCGCGTCACAAGCGCCGCGCGCAGGCGTGTTGGCGCGCCGCGCCGGTTCCGCTACAAATCCGCGGGCGATGCTGACCGTCCTGATTCGCGCCTTCGCCGCCTTGTCGGCCCCGCCGATGCGCCGCGTTGTCGGGCTGAGCTTGCTCCTCGCGGGGGCGGTTTTCGCGCTGCTGTGGCTCGGGATAGCGGTGACGCTGAGCCACTGCGTCCACACCGGTTGGTCCCCGCTCGATTGGCTCGTCGATTTGCTGGGAGGGGCCGGGGTATTGGTATTGAGCTGGGTGCTGTTTCCGCTCGTCGTGACAATGATCATGGGCCTTTTTCTCGACCGCGTCGCCGCCATCGTCGAGGCCCAGGACTACCCCGATCGCGGCCCGCCGCGCCGGGTCAAGCTGACCGAAACATTGGCGATCACGGCGCGGCTGATGGCGCTATCGCTGGTGCTTAATCTGCTGGCGTTGCCGATTTACGTCTTGGTGCCGGGCGTGAATTTTTTTGTTTTTCTTGCCCTGAACGGATATCTTTTCGGGCGTGAGTATTTCGAGGTGGTAGCGTTGAGGCGGCTGGATACGTCGGCGGTCAAGGCGGTGCGCCATCGGTTCGGGGGACGCGTGTTTGCTGGGGGCGTTGTGATCGCGGGACTGTTCATCCTCCCGCTCGTCAACCTGTTCGCTCCGGTGATCGCGACCGCGTTCATGGTGCATGTATTCGAGCGTCTGCCGTCCCCGGAAATCCGAGGCACTCCCCTCTAGGCCGCCAAGAATTTTGTCTCGCAGCAGCAAGTCGATGGGGTATTCCACCCATGTTCGGCCGGAAAAGACCTGATACAGAGGATCGCAAGATGGCAGATTCGCCTGACGATCTGGGCATCCCGATGAAGCCGACCCGCGCGCCCGGGCAGTCTGCCACCGTCGCGCCGGTTACCCGGGTGCCGACGGCGGTGCCGCCACGTGCCCCGGAATTGGCCAGACCTTTGGCCGAGCCTGCCCGCGCCCCCGATCTCGCGCGCCGGCCGACCGAGCCGCTGGGCGTGCCGCAGCGCCGCGCCGAGACCGAGGTCCGTAAATTGATCGTCGGCCGCGAGATCTCGCTGTCGGGTGAAATCACCTCGTGCGACAAGCTGGTCGTCGAGGGCAGCGTCGAGGCGCATCTGCAGAACTGCCACGATGTCGATATCGCCGAAAGCGGCCTGTTCAAGGGCTCGGCGTCGATCGACGAGGCCGAGGTCAGCGGGCGCTTCGAGGGCGAGCTCGTCGTCCGCCGGCGGCTGCTGATCCGCTCCACCGGCCGGGTCTCGGGCACAATCCGCTACGGCCAGATCGAGATCGAGGCGGGCGGTCAGATCGCCGGCGACATTCAGGCGCAAGGCGCCGACGACGTGATCACCGATCTGCAGGGCGCCCGCGCGGCTTACTGACCGCGCGCCTACCCGGCACGGCCGCTGAGGTAGCCGGCGGTGCGATCTCCCCTCGCGGAATCGTCTTGGCCCCATAGCGACACAAATCGGCGACGACGCAGGCGGCGCAGTCGGGCGTACGCGCCTTGCACACATGCCGCCCGTGCAGAATCAGCCAATGGTGCGCGTTGAGCTTGTAGCGCGCCGGGGTGCAGGCTTCGAGCCCCGCCTCGACCGCGTGCGGGGTCTTGCCCGGCGCCAAGCCGGTGCGATTGCCGACCCGGAAGATATGCGTGTCGACCGCGATCGTCGGCTCCGAGAAGGCGACGTTCAAGACCACGTTGGCGGTCTTGCGCCCGACCCCCGGCAGTGCCTCCAGCGCCTCGCGGTCGCGCGGCACCTCGCCGCCGTGGCGTTCGATCAGCAGGCGCGACAGCGCGACGATGTTTTTCGCCTTGGTGCGATAGAGGCCGATTGTGCGGATCAATCCGGCGACGCGCTCCTCGCCCAGTTCGAGCATCTTGCGCGGCGTGTCGGCGAGCGCGAACAACGCCGGCGTCGCCTTGTTGACGCCGACATCGGTCGCCTGCGCCGACAAGACGACCGCGACCAGCAGGGTAAACGGGTTGATGAATTCGAGTTCGGTCTGCGGGATCGGCCGGGTCTCGGCCAACCGGCGATAGAACTCGGCAATCTCGCGTTTCGACAGCTGGCGCATCGCGCCAGTGTAGAGGCGCACGGCGCCGCAACAAAGAGCGCACGGGGATGTTTTGCGCCTTCGGACAATCGTCTTATCCTGCGCCGATGAGCGATGCCGCCCCCCTTGCCGCCACTTTTCCGCAGGCCCTCGCGCCGGTGTTTTTCGAGCGCGTTCTGCTGCCGCACCGCAGCCTGCCGTTGCACGGCTTTCAGCTGTTGATGCTGCTGCTGGGGCTGGTCAGCTTCGTCGTGGGCACCGGCTTTCTGCTGCTCGGTGCATGGCCGGTGTGCGGCTTTTTCGGGCTCGACGTGGCGCTCGTCTATATCGCCTTCCGCCTCAACTACCGCAGCGCGCGTCAGCGCGAGACGCTGCGGCTCGCCGGTGACGATTTCACGGTCGAACGCATCGGCATCCGCGGCGAGCGGCGGCGATGGGATTTCCAGGCATTCTGGCTGCGCATCATATTCGACGAGCGACCGGACGAGTCGAACCGTCTGTCGGTCGCCTCGCACGGCAGGAGCCTCGCGATCGGCGAGTTCCTGCCGCCGGCGACGCGCCACGAGCTTGCCGGCGCGCTGCGCGACGCGCTGGCGCGCTGGCGCACCGCCCTCAATCCCGCCAGGGAATGACCGGCGTCACGCCGACGCCTTGACCTCGCGGGCGAAGGTCAGACGATGGACCTAAAGGGCGAGGCTTTGGCCGACATCGGCGCCGGTGAACGCCGTCGTAGAGGCGCGCTGCACGGTGGGGCGCGATCGCGCTACAGCCCCAGCACTTCCTTCATGCCGTAGAGGCCGGGCGGCTGGGCGACCAGCCAGCGCGCGCCGCGCACCGCGCCCTTGGCGTAGATCGCGCGATCGGTCGCGCGGTGGATCAGTTCGAGCCGCTCGCCCGCCGAAGCAAAGATCACATGATGCTCGCCGACCGCATCGCCGCCGCGCAATGCGGCAAAGCCGATATCGCCGGTTCGTCGCGGCCCGGTGATGCCGTCGCGGCCGCGCTGTGCGACCGCGGCGAAATCGACACCGCGCGCTGCCGCCGCGGCCCGGCCGAGCGCCAGCGCGGTGCCCGATGGCGCATCGGCCTTGCCGCGATGATGCAGTTCCATGATCTCGATGTCCCATTCGGGGCCGAGCCGCTGCGCCACCTGCCCGACGAGGCCGAGCAGCAGGTTGATCCCAAGGCTGGTATTGGCCGCCCACAACACCGGCACGCGCTCGGCGGCGCGCCGCACCGCGGCCTCCTCGTCGCCGGTAAGACCGGTGGTGCCGACCACGACCGGTTTGCCCAACTCGGCGCACAGCGCGACATGTGCCGGTGCAGCGGAAGCGGTGGTGAACTCGATCAGCACGTCGCTGTCCCGCACCAGCCGTCCGGCATCGTCGCCGGCCGTTATGCCGAGCGAGCCGGCACCCGCCAGTTCGCCGAGATCGCGGCCGATCGCGGCGCTGCCCCTGCGGCCGATGCCGCCGGCCAGCGCGCAGCCTTCGGCGGCTGCGATCTCGGCGATCAGCATGCGACCCATGCGGCCGCCACAGCCGATGACGCCCATCCCGATATCGGCCATGACTCACCTCCGCGTCGTGCGAATCACCCACCCAATGTCATTGCGAGCGCGGCGACGCAATCCCCTTCCCGCTGTGGCGACGCGGACCGGGATTGCCTCGTCGCGTCGCGCCTCGCAATGACAGGCGGGGCGCCGGCGGTTTTCCTGGCCGCCGTTTTGCTCTACACCGCGGGCTATGGTTCTGCTGCGCTCGGTCGCGACGGTCGGCTCCTACACGCTGGCGAGCCGCGTGCTCGGCTTCGCTCGCGACGTGTTGACGGCTGCGATCCTGGGCGCCGGGCCGGTGGCAGACGCGTTCTTTGTCGCGCAGCGCCTGCCCAATCTGTTCCGCAGCCTGTTCGCCGAGGGCGCGTTCAGCGCCGCCTTTGTGCCGCTCGCGTCGGCCCGCCTCGCCGAGGGCGGCGCGGCAGAACTGCGCCGCTTTGCCGAGGAAGCCCATGCCGTGTTGCTTGCGGCATTGCTCGTCTTCGTGCTGCTCGGCGAGATTTTCATGCCGGCGCTGATCACGCTGATCGCGCCCGGTTTCGCGGCCGAACCCGGCAAGTTCGACCTCGCCGTCGGATTGACCCGCATCACCTTCCCCTACCTGCTGTTCATCTCGCTGGTGGCGTTGCAGGGTGGCTTGTTGAACACCATCGACCGCTTTGCCGCGCCGGCCGCGACGCCGATCCTGCTCAACCTGTTCCTGATCGCCGGGTTGCTGCTGATGGCGCAGTTCGGCTGGCAGGACGGGCAGGCCCTCGCCTGGGCCTTGTCGGCGGCGGGAGCGGCGCAGTTCCTCTGGCTGACGGCGTCGTGCGCGCGCGCCGGCATCGGCCTGCGATTGCGCCTGCCGCGGCTGACGCCGGATGTGCGGCGCACCCTCAGGATCATGGGACCGGGTGTCGTCGGTGCCGGCGTGACGCAGCTCAATCTGGTGGTCTCGACCGCCCTCGCCTCGCTGTTGCCGAGCGGCGCGGTGTCGTACCTCTACTACGCCGACCGGCTCAACCAGTTGCCGCTGGGCGTCGTCGGCATCGCCGTCGCGACCGCCATCCTGCCGCCGCTGTCGCGCCAGGTACGAGGCGGCGACGGCGACGGCGCGATGGCGACGCAAAACCGCGGCATCGAATTGTCGCTATTGCTGACCCTGCCGGCCGCGGCGGGGCTGGCCCTGCTCGCCCACCCGATTCTCGCGAGTCTGTTCGAGCGCGGCGCCTTCGGCCCGGCCGAGGCGACTGCAACGGCGGCGGCATTGGCGGCTTATGCCGCCGGCCTGCCGGCCTTTGTCCTCGTCAAAGTCCTGGCACCCGGGTTTTTCGCGCGCCAGGACACGGCGACGCCGGTCAAGGTCGCGGTCGCGACGATGGCGACCAATCTGGCGCTCACCCTCGTCCTGATGCAGTTCTGGGCGCATGTCGGCGTCGCCCTAGCCCTGTCGGCGTCCGGCTGGCTGCAGGCGCTGGCGCTGTTTGCGCTGCTCGTGCGGCGCGGCCATTTCCGCATCGACCGCCGGGCCCGCGCCAACCTGCCGCGCATCGCCGCCGCCACGCTGGCGATGGGCGCGGTGCTGTGGCTGCTGCGCGCTGCGCTCGAACCGGCGCTCGCCGGCGGCGCTGCGCTGCGGCTGGCGGCGCT
>ORMF011429989.1_pt1 | contig 26461 bp, 20 predicted proteins | sample 1779871 | NCBI WGS metagenome assembly ORMF01 (sample SAMEA104232316, study PRJEB22302) | groundwater metagenome | biome: forest; feature: aquifer; material: groundwater | place: USA | collected 2011-08-07 | depth 5.4 m | reverse complement strand
TGAGGAAATCCTGGCTAGTCTTCTTGCTGTCGTCGGGTTTCTTTATCTCCGGCGTGTTCGGTTTGACGGGTGGTTTCGCTCGGGCATTTGGGCCGCCGCGAGCGGCCACTTTTGGAGAGTCCGCGAATGCGATGGTCTTTAGGAGTGTCGTGAGCTCGTACAGGTGGTCGGGCTGCGGTACGGCCTCGGGCAGGATTGCGATGGTGTGGTTTCCCACGGTTGCGACCCAGACTTCCGCCAGGTCGTCGTCGCTCTTTGAGCCTTTGCCGCGGAACCGATAGATAGCACCCGATCCGGCGTCCACGACTACAGGGCGGACGCCGGCATAGCGGAGACCTGCGACCAGGGGCTGGGCGAGCTTCTGTGCGGCTTCGCGCAGCCCGGAATTGTTTGCGGCTTCTCCGGCGGGGGCGGGAGGTAGGGCGTCGCGAAGGATGGAGTATCGTGCTCCGTTGGCGCCGATGAGCGCCAGTTTCCCGCCGGTCTCTTCTGCCTTTCATCCTTCCGGGACGATGAACGTCAGATTCTTGTCCGCCGATGCAAAAGGCGTTTGAGACCAGGACGAAATCGGAACGCAGAGCATTCCTAAGGCGATGGATAACGATGTGAAATTCGACAAGCGCGCCATAGTGTTGCACCTCCCCGACCACGTTCTAATGGACGAGGCGGCTCACGGAATGTTCAGCGCGCGGTCAATCGAAGCTCGGTATCGTCGGAAGCGACGGCCTCGCAACCCGGTGGTCCACGCGCGCTCCCTTGTCCATTGCGCGCAGCTCGCGGACGAATGCGAGCAGGTTCTCGGCCGCGCCTTCCACCACGGTCCGGCCCTTTTCCTTCGTCGCGAGGGTTGGAGCGCCGGAGACACCGTTCGGGGTGGCGCTGCTTGTCCATCGGACCATCTTCATTGGCGGGAACGGCGCGGCAAGATCGATCGAAAGGAACTTTGAGCCCTGCTTACCGGAAGCGCCGCCGTAGTGATCTTCCGCCTTGTCCATCTGGACCCTGTCTTCGTCGAGGTACAGGTACGCCGAGGTCTCCAGCTCGCAGGCATGCGCCGCCCCGCCTGGACCGGACTCGCGCGCAGAATTGAACTCGTCGACGCAGAGGTTGATCCAAAGGCAGGAGGCTACGAGCGCGTCGGTCTCCAGGGTCGCTCGGCGGGCGACGAACTCGCACAGGTGCTCGTTCGACCCGTGTCCGTCAATGATCACGATCCGGTCGAACCCGGTATAGGCCGCGCTCTTGCAGACATCCAGGCAGTATTCGATAAAGTGGTCGTAGTGGACGTGGATGGTGCCGGGGAAGTCGAGCGCGTGCTCGTTATAGCCATAGGGAATGGTAGGCATGACGAGGTTCTCTCTGGGCGCGCGCTTTGCCGCCGCGATACATACCGATCGGGCCAGGAAGTTATCGGTATCGAGCGGCAGGTGGTGGCCGTGCTGCTCCGTGCTGCCGATCGGCAGAAGCAGCACTTTCTTCGCGAGAACGGCCTCATTGATCTCCGGCCAGGTGAGATCGTCGTAGTAGATCTTATCTAGGGAGTTAGTTGACACTTTGGGTAACCTCTGGTACAGTCATTTGCATGGGATGGATCAGGCAGACAATCGACGTGCAGGGACGACCAAGCTGGACCCTATTCGACTCCGGCCCGCGCAATACCTATATTATCCCGGATGTCGCATCGTTGTTGACCACGTCCGAGGTTGCGCATCCAATTCGAACGGCCTTAGGCGGCTCCATGCAGGAAAGTAAAACGGCCGCACTCCTGGAAGCTGAAATAGATGGCCACCCGATCTCAACCCATGCAATGGTATTGGATCATATCGGACAAGACGACGACGGTAGACCGATTGAGGTGTTGTTCGGGTCACTTGCGATGCAACAGTGGGGTATTCGGCTGAACCCGGAACAAGAGGCCATCGATCTAACGCACTATCCGAACGAGTTTGTGGAATTCTAGCGCTCAATAGAGTTGATTCGTTTCCAACTTCAGTGCTCTCAGCTGATCGAATCGATAGGCGCCCCCGTCATCTTGCTCACCAGCTCCGCGAATACGCGGCTTTCGTTCTCCTGGGTGCCGACCTGGTCGAGCAGATAGTCCTCCCAATAGAACCAATCGGGAAAAATCCCTTCGTTAACGAATTCGCCCTCGCCGAAAAAACGGAACAGGGTTACCTCGCTTCCGTCCAGCAGCCGCAGGCCCACCGTGAACAGGTCGACCGTATTGTAAGCCCAGGCGAAGCTGGAGGTGGGGTTGACGTCCGAATAGGAGTAGAGCACGGCTCTGATTGCCTGGAACGGGATACGCCGAATGCGAGGGATGAGCCAGAATATCCGCCCCCGGATGATGACCGCCTGCACGTTAGGATCGACGACTACCTGCCGGTAAGTAGACCACAGGGTGAGCGCCTGCGACCTCCAGCCGGAGGCGGCGATAAGCCGGCCAGCTCGCTTTTGAACGCGCGGTCCTAGAGAAAACAGTCGAGAGACTAAGGCCATAGACGTCTCAATCAGCGAACGCGGGACATATGCTCGATTCGGTCTTCGTCGAGCTCGATTCCCAACCCCGGCGCGGTTGGGATGGTCATGAGACCATCCGGATCGAGTTTGAACGGGACCGAGACCATATCCTCAATATATGGCGACGGCGTGATGTATTCCACCCATTTCGATACCGGCATAGCGGCTGCGAGGTGAAGATCGGCTGCCAGACCGATGGCAGTGTTCCAGCCGTGGGAGACCAATAGGACGCCGTTATCGTATGCCATCCAGCCGATCTTCTTCGCTTCAGATAGTCCCCCGCACTTAGTGGAATCCGGCTGGATGATGTCTACGGCCTGTTGGTCGAGGTACGGCTTGAACGACTGGCGGCGGGTAAAGACTTCGCCGGTGGTAATAGGCAGCGGCGCGTGCTCCCGGAGCTTCTTGAAACCCTCGATATCGTCCGGGTCGAGCGCCTCCTCAAACCAGGTCACATCGTAATCCGCGAGCATATTGGCCGTCTCGATAGCCCATTTATATCCGTTCGGCCAAAACTGCTCCGAGCCGCCTGCGTCGACCATGATCTCCACGTCCACGCCGACGGTTTCACGCGCGGTCCTTACGAGCAGCTCGTCGTACTGGCGACTGACCCGGCCAAAACCGTTCCATCCCAGCTTGATTGCCTTGAATCCCCGGGAGGTGGCGTCCAGCAGCCTCTCACGGAGGATCGGCGGCTCGTCAAATAGGATCGATCCATACGGTTTGATCGGGCCACGATAGTATCCGCCGAGAAGGCGCGCGATCGGCTGTTTGGTGGCCTTGCCGAAAATGTCCCATAGGGCGATGTCGATCCCGCTGATCGCATGGCAGACCGCGCCTCCACGCCCCTGCCAGAAGGTCATCTGGGTGAGCTTCTCGGATACGCGCTCGGGCTCGATCGCGCATTCGCCGATCAGCATGGGAAGCAGGAGCTGAAGAGCCCCGTCTACCAGCGCCTTGCTTGTATAGCAGCTTCCCCATCCCGTCAGGTCCTCGTCCGTCTGGACCTTCACGAGGGTATGGAGGTTTTCTTCCGGCGAAATCTCGTGCGCCCATCCGGTCTCAGGCGTCTCACCGCGCAGAGGAATGCTCTGAACATCGGTTATTTTCATTGCGTTTGTCTCCTCGTAGGGGTGAATAAACCCCTCGATACCCTCGCCATATATCCATCAAACTGAATACCGGGTTTATTCGCCCTTATGACGAGCGTAGTGCGAAAACCGTCAGCTGTGACTCGACGATAGTTCTTTGACAATCTCGCCGACGAATCCCTTGGCATCGCCGAATAACATAAGTGTTTTGTCCAGAAAGAACAGCTCATTCTCGATCCCGGCGAATCCGACATTCATGGAACGTTTGATCACCATCACTGTCCGTGCTTTGTCCGCGTCGATGATCGGCATGCCGAAGATCGGGCTGCTCTTGTCGTGGCGGGCCGCCGGGTTGATGACGTCGTTCGCCCCAATGATGAGAGCGACGTCGGTCTGCGGCATCTCGGGATTGATCTCGTCCATCTCCATGAGCCGGTCGTACGGTATGTCGGCTTCGGCCAGGAGGACATTCATATGTCCCGGCATTCGTCCGGCGACCGGATGGATTGCGAACCTCACGTCCACACCTTTCCGCGTCAACGAGTCGAACAGCTCTCGGACTTTGTGCTGAGCCTGTGCGACCGCCATGCCGTATCCCGGTATGATCACCACTTTCTGCGCCGACTCCAATATCTGAGCAGCTTCTTCCGGAAGCGCATTGCGCACGGTCCGGTCCTCAATGGCCCCCGCAACCTTGGGCGCGATCTGGCCAAACGCGCCGAAGAGGACATTCGTGAAAGACCGGTTCATCGCGCGGCACATGATAATGGAAAGGATGAAACCCGACGACCCGTCCAGCGCGCCCGCAATAATCAGGAGCTTGTTGTCCAGCACAAACCCCATGGCCGCCGCCGCCAATCCCGCGTAGGAGTTTAGGAGCGCTATGACCGTCCGCATGTCCGCGCCGCCGATAGGGATGATCAAAAGGATGCCGAAGAGCGTGGCCAGTCCGGCGAGGATTGGAAACAGAAAGACCTGGGTCGGATCGACTGTCAGCCATACGCCGGAGACCACGGCGATCGCCAGCAGCGTGAGATTGATGAAGTTCTGCCCGCGATATACGATGGGCCGCGTGGGTATCAGCTCCTGCAGCTTTCCGAAGGCCATGAGGCTCCCGGTGAACGTGAGGAATCCGAGGATGACTTCGAGCGCCAGCACTCCCATCGCGAAGTGCGGGTCGATGGATGAGCCTTCGCGCGGCGGCAGGAGCCGGCTTATGTTTAGGTAGTACTCTGCCGTCCCAACCAGCCCGACGGCCAGTCCGCCGAATGCGTGTGACAGCGCGGTTCGCTGGGGAACCGCCGTCATCGGCATGAGGTAGGCGATGGGAACGCCGATTGCCGTTCCCGTGAGGACCGTGACGATGATCCATTGGAAGTGCTTGATTTCCGGCTGAACCAGCGTGCCGGCGATCGAGAGCAGCATTCCGACTTCTCCCGCGATGACGCCCCGCCGCGCCGTTGTGGGCGCGCTCAGCCACTTCAGCGAGAGGACGAAGAGCGCGGCTGCGACCAGGTAGCTGATCTGCGTGAATAGATGGAGCGCTCCCGTGGGATCGCTCATGACTTCGGCTCCCGCTTCTTGAACATTTTCAGCATACGGTCGGTGATCAGGAATCCGCTTACTACGTTGATCGTGGATGCAGTCACGGCAATGGCGCCCAGGATGGTTGTCAGCGTTGTTTTCCGTTCCCCCAGGATGACCAAGGAGCCGATCAGGCTGATGGCGGATATTGCATTGGTGAGCGACATCAAGGGCGTATGGAGAAGCGGCGAGACACGGCGGATGACCTCCAGTCCGAGGAATGTGGCCAGAATGAAGACGAAAAGGCTGTTCATCAACGAGTCCACGGTGTGCTCCTTCTGCTAAGCCGTTTCCAGTTTTTCTCGAACGCGCGAATTGACGATCTCGCCATTCCGTGTGACAACTGTATCACGGAATATTTCATCGTCCGGATCGGTTCCGACCTGCCCATCCTTAACGATATACAGGAGGAAGGTCGTTATGTTCTTCGCGAAAAGCTGGCTTGCGTGGTTCGGCACGGTGGACGGCAGGTTTTGCGGGCCCATCACGGTCACTCCGTGGTGAACGACCGTCTCTCCAGCCCTGGTCACCTCACAGTTGCCGCCGCGTTCGGCTGCGAGATCCACAATGACCGAGCCGCGCCGCATCCCATCTACCATCTCCCGCGTCACAAGGACCGGCGCTTTCTGGCCGGGGACAGCGGCGGTCGTAATCCCCACGTCGTTCTCCGCGACGACGGCTGCCATCAATTCCGCCTGCTTTTTGTAGAAGGCTTCGTCCATCGCCTTCGCATAGCCGCCTTCGCCCTCGGCAGTCTCAAGCGGCAGCTCGACGAAACGCGCACCGAGGCTTTCGACCTGCTCTTTTACTGCGGGCCGGACATCGTATCCGCTCACTACTGCCCCAAGCCTGCGAGCCGTTGCGATGGCCTGCAGCCCGGCGACGCCCGCGCCGACCACCAGGACCCGCGAAGGCGCGATGGTTCCCGCGGCCGTCATCATCATGGGGAAGATCTTTGGAAGGGCATCGGCGGCCATGAGGACGGCTTTGTAGCCCGCCAGGTTTGCCTGTGACGAGAGCACATCCATCGCCTGGGCGCGGGTAATTCGCGGGATCAGCTCGAGCGCGAAGGTCGTGACTTTGCCCTTCGCACCCTCCGCAAACGGCTCCGGAACAGACAACGGATCCATCGTGGCAATAAGGGTCTGGCCTTCCCTGCAAAGCTTGAGGTCAGCCTCCCAGCCTGGTGGATTGGCGCCCATGGAACGGACCTGAGCGACTATTTCGGAACGGGTGAAGACATCCTCGCGCGATGTCCCGAGATTTGCGCCGGCTTCCAGGTAGGCCTCGTCGGAGAAGCCGGCGAGAGCTCCTGCTCCCGGTTCAAACGCAACTTCGAATCCGGCTTTCTTCAGGGGTGCGATCGAAAGAGGGACCAGGGCGACCCGCCGCTCGCCGGGGAAAGACTCCTTTGGGAGACCAACGATCAAGCAGAACCCTCCAACAGTAATCCTCGCGGCCGCTCGGAGTGCCGGGCCCGAAGCAATCAATAGGCCGATTATAGCATGAGGACGATGGAAGGGAGTACAGGGCGTTGCGTCGAATGGCGACTATTAGTCTGGGAGGCCGGGCAGGGCCGGAGAAAATGGATTGACCAGCGCGCGCAGAGTGATTAAGATCGTTATCGGGCTCGTGCTGATCGCGCTCGCGGTTCAGATGGGCCGGTCGCAGGAGAACCGTTCGAGCGCCTATCTGGTAGGATTGGCCGGCGGACTAACTCTCTTGGTTAACATAGCTTTTCTGCTGTTCGACAGGCGCAAGTCTTAGTCGAACCTACCGTCCCGGCGGCCGACCAGGGCCTGATGAAGGGTGCGCAGCGGATTTGTGGACCGGCGCACTTTTCCGACCCATTGACCGCCATGCCCTTCGATGTGAAATGTATCGGCTCGACGCCTTCCGATGAGAAGAATTACTCCCCGAATGGGTCCTCGCGGTAGATGGACTTGCGGCCGGTGACTTAATCTGTGTTGAATGTGAATCCGTTTTGTCCACCTTTGAGGGCTCCGAGCCACTCGGATTTCCAGGCACGCTTCCGGATGCGACTTTGGAAGGAGCACCACCAGTGATAGATCCGCCCCCGGTGGATGAGTTGTGGAATCCCGCCAGCAAGCTCCCGAACCCAGTGAAATTATTCTCCCTGCCGACCACCAGGTTATGCGAACCGATGCGGTTGTCGCTGCCATCCGCTCGCAATTCGTTGTAACCCACGATCACGTTTCCAAGGCCATTGGTCAAGTCCGTCTTGCCTGCCCCGTTTACGATGTGCAGATTCGCTCCCGTGATGTATACCTCGTTGCCGACGCGGGAGAAGTGGGCGATCTTGTCCGCGATTGCTGCCACCTGCCTATCCGAGATGGCCTTAGCGGCCGCGAGGATATCCGACTCCCCCTGCTTCCGCGCGGACGACTCCGCGCTAATGGCCGACTGCTGATTGGTAAGCTGGGCTTGAAGGTTGGTCACCTGGGTCTGCAGGTTGCGAACCTGGGCCTCGAGTGCGGCGATCCGGTCGGCCGTTGAGTCCTGAGCATTCCCGGAGCGGATTCCGGCCAGTTCTATGATCGACAAGAGCAGAACGAAAGCAGCAGCGGCGGCGAGGTGGCGTGCGTACGACGACATCTGAGCATCTCCTTAATAGCAGGCGCGATTCCAGTATCAGTATCGGCTGATACGGTGCGAAAAAGGAGACCTCTCACCAGCATAATTACCGGGCAGGTCTACCGTTTGACCAGATCGGTCGACTTGCTCTCTCGGACCAAACCCCTTGCGAATGCCGCAATACGGAGGATTACAAACACGGTCGTCAGGGCCGCGCTGGCGGCTCCGATCTTCTGGGACACGCTTGCGCTCGCCTCATCCGCGCTGCCCAATATACGCTCGGTGCGATCGTGGACGAGATCGACTGTGGTCTTTGCGGTCGTCGTGATGTTATTTGCACGGTCGCCGAGCTGTTTCACCTGGCTCCGCAAATCAGCAACAAGAGGACCTATCCTGGACCATACCGCGATTCCGAGACCAATCAGCACGATGTTCAAGACGATGGAGACGCCGAAGCCTATCCCCGATACGATCAGCCACCACAGCGGTATCTCTTGCATGGCCCAAGCTCCTCAGCAGACAGAAGTTACACAGGCACGAGGATTCGCCGCCCGCCCGCCCGAACCCTTCAACAGACTGATCGGTATTATTAGAGTGGATGACCGGAGGAACTACGCCGCACCACTCGGCGCGACATAACGAGAGTATAGGGAGACACGTAATGGCCGCAATACTGGAACGAACCGCGGAAATCACAGACGATCTCGACCTTCCGATGCCGCAGCGGCCTCTGGGCAAATTCGGATGGAACGCCAGCGTGCTCACTCTCGGCGGCGTGAAATGGGATACCATGCGGCCGGACGACGAAGCCATCGCCCTGATACATCGCGCCCTGGAGCTCGGCATCAATACGTTCGACACGGCATTCATCTATGGCAAGGGGGAGAGCGAACGCAAGCTCGGCCTGGCGCTGGAAGGGATCCGCCGTAAGGTATGGGTGGAGACGAAAGTCATCGATCGGACATACGACGGCGCGAAAGAGCAGATGGAGACATCGCTCACACGCCTCAAGACGGACTACGTGGACCTGATGTTCGTCCATTCGGTCGATGACGAGGAGCAGTACCGGCAGATCATGGGTCCGAACAGCGTCATAAAGGCGATCGAGGAGTTCCGGGCGGCGGGGCATATCCGGCATATCGGAGTGTCCGGCCACTGGGTGAAGGATGTCCAGGCGCGGATCATCCAGGAGTATCCGTTCGAAGCGGTTCTCTGCCCGGTGGGGATCATAAACCTGGCGTATGACTACAGTTTCGTCGACTCGGTCTTGCCGATCGCCCGTGAACGGGGGATGGCGGTGCTGGCCATGAAGATCCTGGGCGCGGGCCGCGCCAAGAATGCGCGATCGGTCGAGCCCTACTTTCGTTACACGCTCGGCCAGGACATTGATACCGCTGTGGTGGGCGTGGACAGCATCGCACAATTGGAAGAGAACGTGCGGATCGCAAAACGAGCCCAGCGTGCTCCGACAGATTCGGAAATCGCCGCCATACTATCGGAAGCCCGCGAGATCACCCAGGAATGGGACGAGGGGGAGTTCGATTATGTGAAGGGGTACATGAACCAATGAACAATCGCTTATCATCACTTCACGCGAGGAATCACATACGGCCCCTTCGGGATTACCGCAATGGATGCATCCTTACCGTGCTTGGCTAGAGCGGATGCAACCGCATCTTCCACCGTTACAGCCGGGGTGACGAACAGCCTACTCAGTGTATCGGCCGGGATTCCATCGCACACACAGTACACCTCATGATGGAGAACGACCTTTGCCAATTCTTCCACTTCCCACTGATCCGGGATGAACTTCCAGTCCGGCTGCTGCATGGCGTGGTGGAATTCGGCCAGGTCATCGGTCTCCAATAAGGTGCGCGCGAACTCCGGGCCGCCGATGCCTTCCGAGCAGGACGCCGCAATGATGATGCTTCCGCCCCGTTTCAGGATTGGAAGCGCCCCGACAATGCCCTTGACCGCCTGGTAGAACGTCGCGTCCAGAGGATGGCCCGCGCACGTTGTGACGACAATATCGACCGGGTCCGACACCGACGCCCTTACGGACTTTTCCGCGAACTCCACGCCCCGCCTCCAGGCCGCTTCCAGCTCACCGGCAAAGATGCCCGTGATCCGGTTCTGCTCGTCCAGCGTTACGTCGACGATCATATCGGGCGGGACCATCTTCGCGATGAAGAGGGATTCCTCGTGGACCGGATTGCCGTCGACGATCCCGCTTGTGGCGTCCGGATGCTCCAGGAACTTCGGGCTGTGCCACGCCTCCACGGTCTCCTGCGCAGCCAGTCCCGGCATGATTAGCTTGCGCCCGCCCGAGTAGCCCGCCATGAAGTGGGGCTCTATCAGTCCGACTGTGATCTTGAGATCGGCCTCGCAATAGGTCCGGTCAATGAATGCCGGAACGCCGGCTTCCGTGATTCCCAGAAAGGACTGGCTCTCACGATCCCTGGAGACGTGGTTGACTACGCGACAGCTTTCGATGATACCGGGGCCCAGTATCGCGTCCAGCTCCGCGCCGGAATTGGGTCGGTGGGTACCGGTGGCGACGAGAATGGTGATCCGATCGCGGGGAATCGCGGCCTGTTCCAGGCAGGCAAAGATGGGCGGCAGAAGTATCTGATTCGGAACCGGCCGGGTGACATCGCAGACGACGATGCAGGCGTCGCGCCGCCCGCGGGCCAATTCAATTAGAGGCGCAGTCCCAATGGGGTTCAAAAGTGCTGAAGCAGTCGCGTAGACCGGATCAGGAACAGCGGGAGCGGGACTTAACCGGAGCACGGAGACGACATTCCGGTCGGGCAGTTCGACCGCTAGCCAGGTTTTGCCGTATTCTAATTGTACGCGCAAAGGCTGGGCCTATTTCCCGGGATACCGATCCAAATTCTTCTTCGCGTCGACGAAGTTGGGGTCGAGGGCCAGGGCTTTCTTGTAGCTCAGGACCGCCTGGTCGGATTGACCTTTTTTCTCCAGAGAGACGCCCAGGTTGTTGTGGGCGAATTTGTTCTTGGGATCGGCTGCGATCGCGCGGCGGTAGAGCTTAATCGCCTCGTCCACGTTGCCCTTTTTGTCTTCAATCCTGCCGAGGCCATCAAGAGCTTCGGAGTTCGTCGGGTTCTCCTGCAGAATGCGCGCGTAGATGGCATCCGCCTTAACGAGCTCGTTCTTGTTGATATAGTAGTTCCCCAGCCAGCGGCGGATCTCGGTCTTCTTTTCGGTGTTGCGATCGAGGGCTGTCTGCAGCGCCTGTGCGGCCGCATCCTGGTCGCCCTTCTTCGAGTAGGCGGATCCCAGGTTCAGCCACGCCACAGGATCGGCCGGGGCCTCCTCGGTCAGCTTGCGGAAAGTGGCGACCGCGTCGTCCAGCTGGCCGCCCTGGTAGTAGAGCATTCCGAGCGCCGCCATGGCTTCGAGACTTGTCGGCCGCAGCTCGAGGGCCTGCTTATAAATTGCAATGGCTTTGGGTTTCTGGTTCGTTCGAGAGTATAGCACTCCCAGATAGTACGCGGAAGTGAAATCTTTCGGGTTCAGCGTGAGGGCCTTCTCGAACTGCGGAATAGCCGCGGCATCTTGATTCAGCTTGAATAGAGCCTCTCCGAGCGCGACCCTGGCGTCCACGTTGCCACTCTCCAGGGATACTGCCTTGGAGAGAGCGTCTTTCGCCTGCGAATACTGCTTCAGCTCATTGTAAGCAAGTCCCAGATTGAGCCAGAAGGCAGCATTGGTAGGCAGGAGCTTCGTCGCTTTGTCATAGCATGTTGCGGCCTCGGCGTTCTTGCCGGTTACTTGCAGAGCATAGCCCAGGTTGCTCATGACGTAAGCGTCCTTCGGGTTTAGCTCGGCTGCCCGCCGGAATTCCGAGATCGCCTCCGGATACCGGTTCATCTTGCTATAGACATTTCCCAGATTATAGTGCGCGTTGGCCGACTTCGGATCCAGATCGATGGCTTTCTTGAAAACGACCACGGCGTCCTCGGGCCGCTTCGTATTCTGATAGGCGTTGCCCAGGTTCGTGTACGCTTCCGCGTATTTCGGATTCAGCTTTACCGCCTGCTCGAGCGGTTCGATCGCATCCGCGTACTTCTCCTGGATCAGCTTGATGAATCCAATCCAGTTGTAGATCAGCGGGTCCTTTGGCGCTGCCGCTCGCGCGCGATCGAATTCGGCCAGTGCGGCGTCCAATTTCCCGGCCTTGTAAAGCTTGGCAGCCTGATCGAAATGGACGATTGCTTCATCCTGGGACTGCGCGGCGGCAGGTGGGGCCGTGACGAGGACAAATATAAGGGCAATAAACAGCGACTTACAGGACATCTGGAGGTTCTCCTTGGACAATCACGGGAATGCGACTCGCGCTATTATAACAAAAATCCAGGTAAATCCATAGGGACCGGCCCGCCATATGGACTGATCATCCACCATATGACGTTCCGCACGCGACACACAATTGGTGATGCCGGGTTGACATCAACACGGTTAAAATATGATGGCTCGAAATTTGGAATATAGAGAGAAGAATAACTTGTATCCTCGATTGCATAAGACGATCATTACTGTCATTTCGCTCCTGCTGATTTCCTTTTTCGCTGGAACGGCGACGGCTTCGGAAGGACGAACGAAGCGGGCGCAGCTTCCATCCGACCTCGCCGATTTCGTGTCCAAGTCTCAAGAGCTTCTGATGACCGACTCCGCCGCGTTTCGCGCGCTGGCGGAAAAGCCGGAGTATTTCTCCTGGCTCGATCAGCGCACGTTTCGCGGCCAGACCAATTGGAAGCTGTCGGCAATGCCGCTGCCGAAGCGGGAAGGCAGGTGGCTCGCGGTTTTCTCCGACTTTCATACTTGCGAGAGCATCGGCGACCACATTCATACTCTGGTCAAAGCGACCGACGGTTGGCGATTTGGGCCGGAGATCTCCGAGCGCGATACGAAGGGTTATCGAGTACGTGACCACAACCTTCGCGTTACCTACGATCTGCCCAATTCTTCCTGCAGGATTTCGGACGACCTGCTCATCGAGCGCACGTCTTCGAACAGCGGCGCATGTCTCCTTCGCCTATCCAGCGACATGACGGTCGATGAGGCAAAACTTTCAGGCAAGACGTTCCCCGTTTCAAGCGTGCCGGGACTTATCGTCTTCCAGCCGCCGACCGCGGCCAGGTTTACGCTTCACCTCGCCTATCACGGGAAGGTAAACCACCCCGGCAGCGACTACATCACTCCGACCGAGACAGTCCTCTGTTCATACTGGTATCCGCACATTGGCCGGCTGCCGGCAAGGCATGGCGTCACAGCCACGGTGCCGAAAGGATGGACGGCCGTTGGCGAGGGAGAGCTCCTGAAGCGGTCGGACGACCGCGAACAGACGACTTTCACGTTTCGTAACGAGATTCCAACATGTTATTTCACGCTGGATGCCGGACCCTATGTCATCACTTCACGTATGACGGGCAAGCGCAAGCTATCGGTTTACGAGTTGAAGCCACAAGAGGGCCGGGCGCAGAAAGCGCTCGATTCGCTGGAGAAGTGCCTGGACTATTTCGAGAAGAGTTTCGGTACTTACCCCTACACTCATTACGAGGTTGTAGAAACCGTACTTCCGTTCGGCGGCGCGCTGGAGGCTTATTCGTTTTCGACCTATTCCCGCGGCTTGTTCGGAGCAGTTGTCCATGAAGTCGCGCATACCTGGTGGGGCGGAATCGTTCCCTGCCCCTACACGAAAACGATGTGGAACGAGTCCTTCGCATCATACAGCGATGGGCTCTTCTATCGTCAAACATCCGCGACTAAACCGGAGCGCGCGCTTACGGGACAACATCAGGACCGGCAGCGTGGACGATCCGCGATCAATCGTTATCCGGTTCCCATCTCGGAGGCCTTCGACACCAGCAACGGTGCCCACAGCTCCGCGGGATACGGCAAAGGCAGCCTCGTACTGTCCATGCTAGAAGACCTCTTGGGCACGGAGACCATGATCAAGTCCATGCGCCGATTCCGCGACGACCACAAGCCTGGGGACGCAGCCGATTGGCCGGACTTCCAGCGGGCCGTGAACAAAGTGACCGGCAAGGACTACGGTTGGTTCTTCGACCAATGGATCAACCGAAAGGGCCTACCCATGCTTAAGCTGGCCAACGTGCAGAAGAAGCAAGAGAGCGGTGGGTACGTAATGACTGGCGAAATCATCCTGGATGGTGAGCCTTACCGGCTGTTCGTGCCAGTGACCGTAGAGGTCGATGGTGGTGAGCCGTTCCGAACCACCGTGGAAGTCAAGGGAGCGACGACGCCCATTCGGATCACGATGAAGAGCGCACCCAAAACGCTCACACTCGACCCGGCAGGAAACCTGCTCATCGCCGGGGCTGTAGTGGAGGGCGATGGCGATCCCTTCCGAGTCGTTGTCGCCATCGCCGACTGACCGAAAAGTCTGCGACCGCTCGTCCCCTCTTCAGGTTAGGGCGATTCTTCGAATCCACCGTTATTCCGTTTCCCTTAATTCCCATCGCCGTGCCAGTGGTCCCCAAATGGTTATCGAATCGTGATCAGAATCACGGATTTTCAGTGATTCTGATCACAGACAGCGGCGGTTTCTCGTCGTAGAATTATGAGCGGGGACAGGCAGGGCGGGTCCCTGAGTAAATAACAAACGTCCAGGGAAAGGAGACAGCGTATTTCAATATCACAAAGCCTACGGTAAGACATGCCCGTTGTGTCGCCGTGCCGAGCAGCACCAAATTGCGGGACAACGTGCGTGACAGTCCTTGTTGTATCTCGAGGTACATCACCCCATGCTCGGGAGGACTTCCATGCCAAGCGGATTTGAAAATCAGGTCATCAGAACGGGGAGCCGGTCGGCTGTCCTTCTGCGCGTGGAAAGTGTCTGTTACCCGCGCACGGATATTTCGAAGAATCCATCTTGTGGATATCGAATAGGAGGACACTGACAATGGCATCCAAGACATTGAACCACCCCTCGTTTGGCCCGTGCGAGCTTGTGCCATCGATCGTTGCGATCAAATGGGCGAGCCCGCAGAATGCTCAAGCCGTCAACTCGGTCCTGTCCACCCACTCTCTGACCCTGGCGTCGGACGCTCCAGCCGTGGAGCGAAGGGCCTCGGGCTCAACGCGTGATCCCCGACCCGTCAATGTAAACCATAGCGAAACCCTTACCTGGGTTTCATCCGCGAAACTCACCCAGAGTGTCCAGGATCGCCTCCGCGCCAACGACAATGTCGAATGGGTTGCGCCAGTCTATCGTGCGGCAAATGCAGATCCCGGTCCAAACTCCTATTTCGCAATCAATCCGACGGTCCTGCTCCTTACGGAGGGGACCGCGGCTGCCGTTGCGGACCTCGGAGCGATCGACGAATCGGCCACTATCGACCAAACACGGAGCAGCCGGTTGAAGGGTTTCGTGGTCGTTAACTTTCCCAAAGGCAACGCCATCGAGATGGCGGACCGGATCAATCAGGCGGCCGCTGCCCAGGGCGTTACGAACGGCGTGAAGTTTGAGAACACACCGTATACATCTCCCACCTGCGTATGTTCATGCGCCGGCACGCAAACGAAGCGTGTGGGTCGCGGCAAGTGCGCTCCGTCGTCGACTGCCCTCGTTCCCAACGACACGTTCTTTCCCAACCAATGGGGGCTTCAGCGGATCAACGCTCCCCGGGCCTGGCCCTTAGTCGAAGGTGATCCGAACGTGGTCATCGCCGTATTGGACCAGGGAGTAGAGCTTGGCCACCCCGACCTGAATATGTGGCCGGTCTCGTACAGCACTATCACACACACGAACAATGGGAGCCCGGTGGGCAACCACGGAACCGCCTGCGCAGGGATCATCGGAGGCAAGATCGACAATGCGCTGGGCGTTGCGGGACTCGCCGGCAAGTGCCGGATAATGGCGATTGCCACGAACTTTGCCGACACGGAGGTTGCCGAAGGACTCTACTACGCGGCGGATAACGGCGCGAGGGTGGTCAGCATGAGCTTCGGCGTCTACCCGTCGTGGATGGTGTGGGACTTTGCCATCATCGAGGCCGCGCTCCAGTACTGCCACGATAAGAATGTGGTTCTTGCGGCGGCATCTGGAAACGAAAATCAAAACGTGTCCCGTTTTCCCGGAACGGACCCCCGAACGATCTGCGTGGGCGGATCGAACCGGGACGACGTTCGAAAGGCGATCGGCGACACGTCCATTGAGAACTGGTGGGGCGCCTGTTACGGCCCGTCCGTCGATGTCGTTGCACCCTGCCTCGAGATCCCAACCACGGATCGTTTGGGCGCCGCCGGCTACACCCCGACGGATTACGACATGCGGTTCAACGGCACGTCTTCGGCGACGCCCCATGTGGCCGCGCTTGCCGGTCTGATCATTAGCGAGAGGCCGGCGCTAATCAACATGGACGTTCGGCAGATCATTTCGGAGACGACCGATAAGATAAACGCCGGTGCATACATCTACCTCGCAACGGCAGGGAAACCATACGGCACTTGGAACGAGAACGTCGGATACGGCCGAATAAATGCGGAGCGGGCGCTCCTCGCTGCCTGTTCGTCCGGTTCGTGCTGCGATGGTTCGGATCCATGCTGCGTCGAGCTGCCGGAACCAGACGATTGCTGCATCAGTCCGTGCGATCCGCCTTGGAGGCCGGATGAGCAGTGTCTCGTTTGGTATGAGACGAAGTTCTTCCGCGTTCCCATCGGCCGGGAAGGAGGTGCGGGCGGAATCGCCAATCTCGGGAGAGAGTTCATCGAGTTCCGGATCACGTACGAGCATAAGCTGTGCCTGCTCGGCAAACAGCATGGCTCGCTGCTCTACACAGTCACCCTGCTGCCGGGTGAGAAGGTTACGCTCTATCACAGCGACCGGTTTCGGCGCGTTACGAGCGAGCAGGAACGCTTCTCCGTGCAGACTACATTCATGCAATACCTCTCTCTGGTCCACGAGGCGCGTGTGACCAATACGCTCAACGTGCTGGTCGATCACCTGGCGAACGTAAAGACCGGAAGCTCCGTTTCCTTTGGCGGGGGATTGGGAAGTCTGTTGGGATTGCCGAGCGGCAGCACGGCGGTCCAGGCAAGCGTGACGGATCACAACATGCTCCAGGTCGGCGTCGTTGCCGACCAGTTCACGCAGTCCGTCGTGCAGGCATCGCAGCTCACCCATGCCGAGCGCTCGCTGGTTGTGAGCACGTACGAAGATAAGGAAACGCTGGACGTCACCGCACGCACAATCCACAACGACAACGCGTGCCGAGCCGTCACCTATTTCGTTCGAAAGGTGGTTGAGCTGTACTCCTTCGGCACGCGCGTATCGGACGTCTCATACCGGATCATCGCGCCAAACGTCCCACCGGACTGGCATTCGATCAACGATCTGGGATGGCTGCCGAAGCCGATCCAGGACGAGATCAAGAAAGTGCTGAAGCTCCTGCCGACGGTGGGACAGGTCATTGAGAAACCCAAGCCGATTTCTCTTCCGACCGATGGTTCTGTCTACGATCCGGAGCTCGCCCATTGCTGCTCATGCGAGCCGGAACGAGCGGCTGCCATTGAAATTCAGCTCGAAAAGCAGAAGGCGGAAGCGCTGAAGGCTTGCCTGGAAGCGCAGGTGCTGGAGGTCGAACTGCAGAGACGCCGGCTGCTGCTGCAAAAAGGAGAGCTTGCCGCGTTCGACGCTCCCGCGTTGCCGGCTCCAGCGCCTCCTCCGTAGGCTCGAAGAAGCGGTCTCAGGCAGCCACGTTCCAGGCTGCACGATGTTGAGCAAAGAATGCCGGGGTCCCGCGTTCGACGCGTGACCCCGGCATTCTTTGCTCTCGTTAATGTGTCCCCTTGCAAAGCGCGGACGCTCTCCCCACGACAATCCCGTTCACCGTCAACTCCACATTGATATCGAAGAACCCTTCCTTCGATCCGCCGAGTGCGTTGATGACGGCCTGTCGATCCATCTTGAAACTGAGGTCGGCGATCCCGTCTCCATTAACGTCGCCGAAGTTCGCCGATGTATGCGGGATCACGACTCCATTCACGGTGAGTGTCATATCGTACCTCTTCAGGTCGAGCACGCCGTCGTTCTCGATCTCGAAGTACCCATTCATGGTCTTGCCCTGACTATTTGAGTTCAGGACGCGGGGGATGCAGGTCAACGATGCGCCGGCGATGGGAATGATCGGGTCTTGCTCGATAAAGTTCGCCGTCCAGAGCACTCCCGCGCCATCCGCCGCGAGCGTGGCAGCGGGACAGTCGCCCTGCGTGGAGAAGCCGAGCTGCACCTGCGACAGCCGCGTCGGCGCGAACTTGATGGTCTCGGTCGGGAAGTCGCTCTTGGTCTCCGGTCCGGGTGGAATCGTAATGCTCAGGATACGCACTCCGTCCGTCCCCACCAGCGGAATGGCCGTCTCCGAGATTAGCGGCGGTGAGTTCGGCTCGAAGGCCGCGCTGTTGCTGATGCTGATGGCTCGTCCCGGGTCGACGCTGCCATGCCGCGCGGGCGTCAGGTCGAAGGTCACGGCCGGAGTCAGCCCCGGATCGCTCGGGCAGACGTCCGGGTTGACGCCCACCAGATGACCACCTGTCACCGCGACCAGGGCGAAATAGCCGACCTGCGGTAGCGCGCGGCACATCTCTATCGTGACGTCTGAAATCTTGATCACCGCGGTCTCGCGCAGGTTGTTGCCGCATTTAATGTTCCCGCGATTGGTCCCGATGGCGATGAAGGGGTGTTTGGGGTCGGCGGCATTCGGCACTTCGGCTAACTGCACGCAATAATCGTCGCCCAAGATGGGATCGGCCAATACGGTATTCAGAACGGGCGGACCGGCGAGCTTGGGGTTGCCGTTTGCATCGAACGCCAGCGGGAACTCGTGAATGCGGCTCAAGGCGTCCAGCACCAGCACGTTTCCTGGGCGAAAGACCGTGGAAAAGATCAAGTCCGCGGGATGTGCCGGGGCCAGTCCCTCCTCCTCCATGAGATCCGTCAGGTTGATCGTCAGGTCCGCCCCCTCGCGCCTGCCGGTCTGGTGATTGAAGACACGCACCACCAGCCGGTCCGTCCCCTGCCGGTCGCGGGTCAGCATGGCGATCGGAGGATCCTCAATGGGGCCGACGAACGGCTGTGCCAGAGCCATCCGGTTGATCGTGGGATGCTCCGTCATTCCCTGCGCCTCCGCCTTTTCCGGCATCGCCGTGCAGACCGCGAGCATCCCCGTGAACGATAGTAAGTAGGTGAGCTGAAATTCTCGTGTCATTGTCGTCTCCTCTCAGTTGAGCGCCGGCCATGTCTCGACCGGTCGCGCAACATTATCGCAGACGACTATCTCCAAACTATCACGAGATTTGAGAGGGACGTGCTGCAAGATAACTGCGGGGGCAATCGCTCCCGCACTTGACGTCATTCCGACGACAGGAGGAATCCGCCTTCGTTGAGACGATCATCGCACCAAAACCGGATTCCTCCTCTCGTCGGAATGGCGGCGTTGTGAAGTAGAACTCATCGTACGACAATCGCTGAGTGGTTGAGGAACGCGAGGAAACCTTGACGCGGGCTATCCGACCCGTTCCAGTGCGCGGACGACGACTTGATCCCACGGCTGGAGACGTCCGGAGGCAGTCAGTCGCGCGAATTTCTCTTCGCCGAGAGTTTGGCGAAGTGATTGGTCGAAGGCATCATGATCGGGTTTCTCGCACGGGGGTATAGGCTGACCAACCGACTCCCGCAGGAAACCGGCCGCCGCAAAGAACACGGCGGCGCGTTCAGCATTATCCGTTCTGTAATCCAGCGCGGCGATGTTTGACAGGACCCAGGCGACCCCCCACTTATTCCTGAGATCCCAGTACTCGGCAAGGCTTGCGGTGAACAGCTCGCGGGCGCGGTCGTATTGCGCTCGTTTCAAGGCAATGTCTCCAAGGGCGTTGAGCGCGAGGGCCTCGGAAGTCTTGCTGCTGAGCTCCCGCGAGATCGAGAGGCTCTCCTCTTGCATTGCATTGGCGTCGTCGAGATCGCCGGTGGCCGCCAGGATCGTTCCCAGGTGGTTGAGCGCGGTGGCGGTTCCCCACTTGTGTCCGGTCTCGCGGAACGCTGCCAGGCCCTCCCTGCAGAGCTCCTTTGCGCGCTCGTGGTCGCACAGGAAGTGGTAGAGCAGCCCCAGGTTGCAGCGGGTGAGCGCAGCCCCGGACGGGTTTCCGACTTGGGCCTGGAGTGAGATACTCTCTTCCAGGTGGGGTCCGGCGGAAGCGTAATCGCCCGTCGAGGTCTCGATGAGGCCGATATTGTTGAGCGCCGATGCCGCTCCGTGTCGGTCGTCTATCTCCCTGTAGATCTTCAGTGACTCGGAGAGGTGGTCCAGGGCTTCGGCAAATGCGCCCTGGTCCCTTGCGAGGATTCCGAGTCCGTTATAGGCGAGGGCGCGCTCTTTGGAAACGCCGTCGGTCTCAGCGAGGGTCGCGTCAAGCCAGCGTCTTCCCTGTTCGAAATAGCCCCGGACATACCAGAAGCGAATGAGATTGCCCGCGAATCGGAGCGCCCTCGCGGGATCGTTTTGCAGGAGCCAATCCAGCGCGGCGTCGATGTTGTCGCGCTCGGCCTCGATTGCGTTGAACCAATCTTCCTCCTCCGGACTCCACATGACCCTGGACACGGAATCGGCCTGGGACGCGAAGAACTCGGCGTGGCGGCGGGCGACAGCGTCGCGCTTATCCGGTGGCATCATCACGGCGGCGTACTCGCGCAGCGTCTCGAGCATGCGGAAGCGCATGGTGCCGTTCGACTCTTCCGAGAGGACCAGCGAGCATTCCTGGAGCATGGCGAGACCGTCGAGCGCAAGGGGATCGTCGCACACGGCCTCCGCCCCTTCCACCGTCCAGCCGCCTCGAAAGATCGAGAGGTCGCGAAAGAGGCGCCGTAGCTCGGGGCCCATCAGCCGCACGCTCCAGTCGATCGATGCGCGCAGGGTGCGGTGCCGCTCCTCGGCGTCCCGCTTGCGGCTGACGAGCAAGTTGAACCGGTCCTGAAGCTGCTCCAGCATCTGGGCGGGCGTGAAGACCTGGGCGCGGGAGGCCGCCAGCTCCAGCGCCAGCGGAATGCCTTCCAGCCGGCCGCAGAGCTCAGCCACGGCGGCCGCGTTCCGCTCGGTGACCTGGAAGTCGGGCCGCACGAGTTGCGCGCGGTTTACAAACAGCCGGACGCTGGAGAAACCGGTGACGACGTCCGGCCCGGCCGCAACCGCCGGGACAGGCAGCGGGCCAACCGGATACTCCTGCTCGCCGGCCAAGTCCAGCCGCCTGCGGGAGGTCACAAGGCAGGTCAGCGTGGGATGGCGTTCGAGCAGCATCCGCACAAGCGCCGAGCCGTCCTCCGCTTTGCGCCGGTCGTCGGAGAGGAGCTGCTCAAAATTGTCCAGGAGCAGCAGCGTCGGGCCGCTGGACAGAGCGGTCACGACCTGATCCAGCGTGTCCACTCCCGCGATACGCGGCAGCCGTAGGCTATCACGCATGGATTCGAGGATCAGCCGGGGATCGCGCAGGTCCGCCAGCGGCACGAAGCAGACGTTCCATTCGGTCGATCGGCAGATCCGGTCCGCGACCTCGATTGCCAGCCGTGTCTTGCCGTTGCCGCCGGAGCCGGTGAGGGTGACCAGGCGTGAGGGGTGAGAAGTGAGTGGTGAGTGGTCACCAGCCTCCTTACCCTTCATCACTCCACCACTCACCAGTTCTACCAGCCGTGCGATCTCCTCCTCCCTTCCGAAGAACCGGGTTAGGCGCGGAGGCAGGGCGGGATGATCCTGTGGCGCGGAGGGTCCGGCCTTTGTTGTCCGCGTCCGCGGGCGGCTGTCGGGTGTGCGGCCCGATCCACGGCGAGTGGGCGCGGGCGCGACGCTCTCGACCGCGGAACTCTCCCCTTCCGGGACCAGACGCTCATAGAGTGCCCGCGTTGCGGCGGAGGGTGGCACGCCCAGGTCACGGCTTAGTATCCGCTCGAGCTCGCGATATTGCCGGATTGTCGCCGGTCGATTCCCCGTGGCTGCATAGAGCGTCATCAGGTCCCGATGTGCACTCTCGCGCAGCGGGTCTATGTCTACGGCCATTCCGGCATACTTGATGGCTTTGCGGAGCTCCTTGGTGCCGGCCAAGGATCGTGCAAAGGTCGAGAATTCACTAAACATGGCTTCCGCGAGGCGCTTCCGCTCAGCATCGATCCAATCGTCATAGTAGCCTGAGAGGAGCTCGCCTCGATAAAGTTCCTCCGCGCGCGCGATGGCCTTTTCGCGACATGCTGTATCTTTCGAGCCGGCCAACTCTTCCAGAGCGGTCTGCAGATCGCCAATGTCCGTCGACACGGCATTCGGATTCAATCGAAGGCTCGTTCGATCCGCAATGAACACGGCGCCGGCCGGTACTCCGGGCGGCTCTAGCTGATGGCGAAGGGAGGAGAGGGTCGTGCAGAGATTGTGCCGTCCATGGAGGGGGTCCGATTCCGGCCAGAAGAGGTCGATCAAGACTTCGCGGGGGTGCGGACGTTCGAGGTAGTAAGCGAGATATCCGAGCAGGGAGCCGGTCTTCTGCGACCGGAAACGTGTGATGACGCGGTCGCCCTGAACCGCCCGCAGTCCGCCCAGCATCTCAATGCGGCATCGCGCATCCATGTGGACTTCTCCCTCCTACCCTTACTCCTGCTCCTAATCCTACTCCTGCTTCTAATCCGTCCCCGTCTTTCGAATTGAAATTAGGATTAGGCACGGGTGAAGCATTGGCACGACACGAGGTTATTGGCTCGTACTTCATTTCACGCGTCAAAGCTTCACCCAGGGCCCGGCCGATTGCGAGAGGGTAAAGCTTCGGCACGCGGAGGGATCGCCAATTGACGCGAAAGCCGGTGTGCCGATGCTTTACCCCTACAACTATGGCGATCCCAATCCGGATCAAGATCAAGATTCATGATCGGGGACGACATACTCCCGCAGCTCACGCGCCTTAGCCGCCACAATCACAACCGAAATCAGACACCCGATCCCGCCCGAGATCACGGACCACTGAGCCCCGATCCAGCGGGCAGCGAGCCCGGCTTCGAGCTCCCCGAGCTGAGGGCCACCCATAAAAAAGATCATGCCCGCCGCCGTCATACGCCCGCGCAGCCGGTCCGGGGTGACGAGCTGGCGGATGGTCTGGCGGAGGATCGTGCTAACGGTGTCCGCTGCTCCCGTTGCCGCAAGCGCGACCCAGGACAGCCAGAACCACTCAGTCGCGCCAAACACGACGGTTGCCGCGCCGTAGACGACCACCGACCAAATCACGGTCCATCCCTGTCGTCGTATCGCCGGCATGAACGACACGGCCGCGCCGGCAAGGAGCGATCCCACGCCCTGCGCGGCCGCCAGAATGCCGTATCCCCTCGCACCGACATGGAGAATGTCCTTCGCGAACACGGGCAGCAGCGCGCTGGCGGATGAAAAGAAGGTTGCGAGGAAGTCCAGAACGATCGTCCAGACGAGCATCGGTGTTTTTGCGACGAATTGCAGTCCCTCCTTCATGGCGGCCAGGTTCACCTCGCTGCGCTCACCGTCGCCCTCGGCGAGCTTCACGGGTCCCATCATAACGAGCGCAATGATCACCGCGATGAATGAAGCCGCGTTGATTCCATAGATCACCGCTAGCGAGCTCCGGGCCATAAGCAGTCCAGCCGCCATCGGCCCGAAGATCGTTGCAAGCTGGTGAGCGATCGAGGTCAGGGATGCGGCGTTGGCAAAATGTTTCCGCGGTACGAGGGCCGGCACCAGCGATTGACGTGCGGGATTGTTGAAGGCAATCGCGGCAGAGCTGAATGCGGTGATGACGTAAATTCCTACGACGGTTATTCGGTCATAGTGAGTAAGGGCTGCCAGCGTCCCGGTCGCGCCAAGCATTGCGAGTTGGGTCGCGTACAGCACTCGCCGCCGGTCGGCGGCGTCCGCAACTGCTCCTCCGAGAAGCGAGAAGACCACGATCGGAACGACACGGACCAGTCCTATGACCCCCAGCGCGATGGTCGAATGGGTTAAGGCGTAGATGTGCCAGTTCAGCGCCACGCTCTGCATCTGCGAGCCGGCCACTGAGATCGTCTGGCCCGCCCAAAGCAGCCGAAATTGCCGCGACCGCAAGGCAGGAAACCGCCCATGCAGTACTCCCAGGTCGGTCCCGTTTCGCTCGCTCTTCCTCATGGCGAGATAAGTATGGCACGGCGTCTGATGCGTGATGCGCAGGCAGTCATTCGTAAGGCGCGAGTACTGAGCCTGGGTGATGTGGTAAAACAGGGCGTGCCGATCACCCAATTACCCACACGCCCACACAACCGACCGGCTGTCGTCCTCCTGAGCGGAGGATTGGATTCGACCACCGTCCTCGCAATCGCTCGGCGAGAGGGCTACCGAGTCAACGCCATGACGTTTCGGTACGGCCAGCGGCATGAGATAGAGATCGAGGCTGCGCGGCGGATTGCGGCTGCGGCCGGTATTGATAATCACGTGGTGATGGACATTGATCTTCGGGCGTTCGGCGGTTCCGCCCTGACGGACAATATCGAGGTCCCAAAGGGGAGGAGCCCGGAAGAGATGGGACGCGGTATTCCGGTGACTTATGTTCCTGCCCGGAATACGATCTTCCTCTCCTTTGCGCTGGCCTGGGCCGAGGTTCTTGGGGCGAACGACATCTTTATCGGCGTCAATGCGCTCGATTACAGCGGCTACCCGGACTGCCGACCGGAGTACATCGAAGCCTTCGAAAAGATGGCCAACCTGGCGACCAGAGCGGGAGTGGAAGGGGCGAAGCGCCTCAAGATTCACACTCCGCTGATCGCCCTAACGAAGGCACAAATCGTAAAAGAGGGGCTGTCGCTCCGGGTGGATTATGGCCTCACGACGAGCTGTTACGACCCAACGCCGTCCGGAGCGGCATGCGGTCAATGTGACGCCTGCCTGTTGCGCATGAAGGGCTTTACCGAGGCCGGCGCAAGCGATCCCATTCAGTATCGAAATCAAATCGGTATTGACTAGCGCAGAGACCGCTCAAACGGTTATGCTGAGGAACGAAGCATCCGCTTTTGACCTGCCCTAGAGCAGATGCTTCGTTCCTCAGCATGACAATCAAGTCTGGTCCGATTATGTAGAAACGCAATGTACACGATCAAAGAGATCTTCTATACGCTCCAGGGCGAGGGCGCGAACACCGGCAGGGCGGCCGTTTTCTGCCGCTTCACGGGCTGCAATCTCTGGACCGGCCACGAGATGGATCGCGATAAGGCGATCTGCCGGTTTTGCGATACCGACTTCGTCGGTACGGATGGGCCTGGAGGCGGTAAGTTCGCGACCGCGGAGGCAGTGGCTGAAGCGGTCTCGGAGAAGTGGCCCGGCCCCCGCAATTTGAGCCCGCGGCCGCTCGTCGTCTGTACCGGGGGCGAGCCGCTGCTGCAGCTCGACGAACCCCTCGTACGACTGCTGCATCAGAAAGGCTTCGAGGTGGCGATCGAGACCAACGGCACGCGCTTTCCGCCGAGAGGCATCGATTGGATCTGCGTCAGCCCCAAAGCCGGCGCGGAACTCGTCTTGACCGCGGGCAATGAGCTGAAACTGGTCTATCCCCAGCGCGGAGCGGAACCCGGGCTATTCGATTTCATGGACTTCCGCCACTTCTTCCTCCAGCCGATGGACGGCCCCGACCGCGAAAGAAACACCCAGCTCGCCGTCGACTACTGCCTCGCCCATCCGCGGTGGCGACTGAGTCTGCAAACCCATAAACTGGTCGGACTTCCGTGACATTCCTCATGCGAATGCCCGTATGACTGATTATTCAACTACAACTCCACCTCAGCCGTTTGGTGCCTGGTAATGGACGAAACAGTACTGGAAGTCCTCCAGCGTGAAGCCTCAAGATTGCGCGCCGGCCGCCGAATTTATCGCGGAATTCTCCTCGCGTACGCTTTCTGTGTCCTTGTGTTCCTTGCTTACCGTATGCCTTTGCCGGACATCAAGCATAACTCCGGCGCGCCACAAACCGACAGTGAATTTACTGGAATGTCTCCCAGAGCACACATTGCCGTGTATAACAAGGGCAGAGTGATCGGTTCAGTACCCGCGGGTAATCTTTCAGAATGGAAGGATGCAAATACTGGCGCCGCTGAGGCTCGAGACTCGAGTTCTCCATGGTCACGCCTGGCCCCGCGATTTCCCTGGCCGATCGTGGCTTCCATCATGGTTTTCAGCGTGCTGGTTCTTGTTGGGGCAATCCGCATGATCCGCGTGCAGAAGCGTGCCGTCGGAAGGTTGGCGAAGATCGACGACGTCCGCGCAGTAGGACCGCTGACGGAGTCGCTTCTCATTGACGATCGGGATGTACGAAAAGCAGCTGCAGCGACGCTGATTCAGCTATTGCCCCGGCTACAGGCATCGGACTCGGTATTGCTTGAGGACGAACACCACATTATACTGAACCGAGCATTCCGGGGTAAGAACGTTGAACTGAGCCTCGCAATTCTCAAGTCGTACGAGCAAGTCGGGGATCAAAGGGATCTTCACGTGATGGAATCACTTTCGAACGGCGGAGGTTCATCTCGTAGAGATGCGCGGATCATGCTCGCGGCCCAGCAATGTCTGCCATTCGTGCAGATGCGGGCGGGCCGCCGGGCCGCGAGTGGCCCATTG
>ORMF010286347.1_pt1 | contig 26472 bp, 10 predicted proteins | sample 1779871 | NCBI WGS metagenome assembly ORMF01 (sample SAMEA104232316, study PRJEB22302) | groundwater metagenome | biome: forest; feature: aquifer; material: groundwater | place: USA | collected 2011-08-07 | depth 5.4 m | reverse complement strand
TGATCAACCCCTCGAGATCACTCTCGGTCGTCAGCGGATTCATCAACGTCGTGCGGAGATACACCTCGGACCTCAGCGTCGTGCGCGCGAGGAAGAACGCACCACTGGCAACGACGCGCTTGCGAATGGCGTCCTGCAGCGCGCCCGCATCCGCGGTGCCGCCGCGCGGAGCGTAGCGGAAGCACAGGATGTTGCACGACGGCTCGACAGGAACCTCGAAGTCCCCCGCTTCGCGCAATTGCGCCGCGAACCATCGAGTCAGCGCAAACGTGCGCGCCACGTAGGTCGCAAAGAAGCGCGTGCCCAAGAGCGTCAGTGCCGCGTGCAGCTTGAGCGACATCATCCGCTTCGTGCATTCCACCGTAGGAATGCCAAGGTTGAACCTCGAGACGGCGTCGCGGCCGCGCGGCCGCGTTGACGGCGACGTTCGATGGTGAGAGCGTGAGCATTGTCGCAAACTGGCGGAGGTCTTCATCGTGAACACACACACACAGAAATTCGGACGCCGCGCGCAACTCATCGAGTGGTTCACGGTCGGCTCGTCAGCGCGCTGTTCCTCGTGGCAACCGTGTGCTCGCTAGTGTCGTCGTGCTCCAGCCCGGCCGACCCCGGCATCGCTTCGCGCACGGACGAGATTGTCGGCGGCGTCGATGACGTAGACAGTCCGTTCGCCAACGCGGTGGTCTTGTGGGAAGAGGTCCTGACCGACGGAACGTCGCGCGGACTGTGCAGCGGCACGCTCGTCACTCCGCACTGGGTCCTCACGGCGGCGCACTGTGCTACTAACCCGAGGCTCGCGGCGAATCCCGCGTTGCCCGGCCATGCACCATCGGAGATTTTTGTGGGCCAGTCTCTTTCTGCCCGGAGAGGGCGGTATCGTGTCGTCGACTGTCGCATCCATCCGACGTACTCAGGCGATTGCTTTCGAAACGATCCCATGTTCGATCCGGTTCACATCGAGCACGACATGGCGTTGGTCCGACTCGAAAGCGACGTCCCGCGCGACATCGCGATCCCGATGGCAGTGCTGCTTCATCAAGCAGCGACATTTCCGTCGCGTGGCGTGCGCTCCCGCGTCCGTGACTGGATCGGAGAGCCGGTGCGCTTTCACGGCTGGGGCGTTCTGGCAGACGGAGCCAGCGCGAGCGTGCGCCAGGTGATCGACATGCGGGTATCGAGTAACGTCATCTTCATCGCACCTGGAACAGAGGCCACGGACCTCTTCGATCTGCGCGGTGAAAGTGGCCCCGCGTCGGGAGACTCTGGCGGGCCGCTCACGACTCGGGATCGACGCTTCACGAATACCGAAGCCGTTGTTGGCGTTGAGAGCGGAGGATACCGCATCCCCTCCCCGGAAAACGCGCTCCCGGCGACCACCCGCGCGGACAACAGCAGCTTCTTGCTCGACGTGCTCAGCGTCGGTGGCGATCACAATCTGTGGGACGGCGAGGACGTGTTCGGGGACAACTGCCCGGGCGTGCGCAACCCCGACCAGACCGACACGGACGGCGACGGTGTTGGCGACGAGTGTGACCCGTGTCCCACCAGCGACCTCCCCTACCCGGCGTTCGTGCGCGACGACGTCGACCCATTGCAGCATCGGCTGCACCGAAACCTCAACTGCAACCTCGACGGCGAGATCTTCGTCGGCGGTAGAAATCTCGTCGACGCATGCGACATCAATCCGTGTCCGCGGACACACTTTGTCGCCGCGCCGCTCGTGACTGCGGGCGAGCGGATCAGTCCGACGTTGACGTTGTGCTCGCTCGGCAACGAGGAGGTCCGCGTCGGCTTCTCGCCGAATCACGATGGCGACGCGCTCGTGCCGGATCAACGAGCAGGTGTCACGTTACGCCGCTGCGCGTGCTTCGCGAATGACGGGGGCGAGCGCGACGATCGCTCCTGCCGCCAGGATCTTTGTCTGCGCGACGGGCTCGTGCGCACCGAGTCCTCGACGGCCCGAGCGGGTTGGTATTACGCGTCGATGGTGGGTCTCGCTCCCGCGTACCCGTCCGAAGTCGTTTCCGGCAACAGCCTGCTGCTGACGGAGGAGGGCTCTTCGGGAGCGATGGTGCCGATCTTCACGCATTGGCGCTATCTCGAGGCCACGGCCGAGGTCGGCGCGTACCGGAGTTGGATGACCGAGACGTCGGTGCGAAGCGTCGGCTGGAACTGGTTTTCGACACCGCGAACGACGTGGCCCTCTCGCTTCCCGTTCACGCTAGCTCCGCTGCCGGCTGGCGATCCATTCTCATCCATCGTGGGGTTGCGAGCGGCGCGGCCCGTCGTATCGCTGTGGAGCCGTGCACAGATGAGACCACTTGTGAGTGGCAGCGGCGAAGTCGACGTCGATCGCGGCGTCTCTCGCCAGCGCTTCCAGGACCACTACGTGCCGGCGTTCCCGCTCAGTCCACCCAATCGCGGCACGCTCATCTGCTTCTCGCCCGAGGACCTTCAGACTTGGTGGGACACGCTCGGCCGCGGCCTCTCATTCACTCCGGTTTTTCTGCACTCCCCGGGACCTGGGCGATTCGACGAAGCGCCGGTGCCAGAGCAGATCGTCTCGCCGATCATCACGGGCGTCTTTCGAATCGGTGCGTCCGCTCCGCGTAGCATGAGTCGACTGCAGTGGCCCGGCGCCTCGCGCGGCGACGCAGTGCAGGGCATTGCGATTGCGCTTCTCGATGTTCGCAAAGCAAATATCCCGCTCGTGGCGGACACGACCGGGTCCGGGACCGATCTTCCGACTCAAGACCACGCGACGTACGCCGCAGGCCGGCCCAACGCCGACCTGTGGCCGGTCGTGTTCGCGTTCGGCGGGCGGAACGCGGACGGCACGCTATCGCCGACTCTCTATCGCGCGTCGCCGCGGCTCGCTGGATCGGAGGGCAACACGAGTTATCTGTGGCACAGGTTCGCCGCGACCGGGCCCGCGGCCCGCGAGTTCGCCGCCGTCGGCGTAACGTTCGATCAACGGCATGTCGTCGTGGCGGGCGGACGCGACGCGCTCGGCGTTCCGATCGGAGACGCGTGGGATTTCGACGTCGTCACCGAGAGTTGGCGACTGCTCGCGTCCGCGGACGATCGTGTTGCGGTCTACGACGCATCGGCAGCTGTCCGCGGTAATTCGCTGTTCGTCGGCGGAGGCATCAACACAATGGGGCGAGATGTTCCGCGGCTCATCGAGATCGACACTGCGAGCGGGGAAATCGTCGACTTCGGTGCCGTGCTACCGAAACACTCGCACGGAGACCTGTCGGTTTCGCCGCACGGCGATGCGCTGATGTTTGCCGGCGGCCAGGGCGGCGGCGTTTGGTTCACGGACCTGTGGCGAGTCGACGTCGATGGGCAGTCAGCACTCTCGACCTTCATCCACGACTTCGCGAGCGACGGGATGCCGCCATCCACCGGCTTCGCCGTGCAAGGCGATCTCCTGCACGGAATGTACTGGGGCGTGCCCGGCTACGCGTTCGGCGCGAACGCACAGGGAACGTGGATGTTCGAGGACGGCGGCAAGTTCCAGAGCCCGCCGGCGCTCGTGTCGCCCTTCACCGCGGGCGCGCTCGCGGAACGCGGTCGGCGTCCGAGACACGTTGTCGCCGCAACGGGCGACGGTCCGCGACGGTCCACGGGCAGCGGCGCGCCCGGCGGAAGATCCACGTTGATACGGTCGGGAGGCGCAGGGCTCGGTGGGTTGTGACGTCCGCGCTCACGGCGCGGGGTCTGCTCGCGATCGGCATGGCCACCGTTGCGTGCGCTCGGCTTCCGACCGGGGCCGACGGATCCGACGGCGCCACGGATGCGGCAGACGTACAATCTTCGACGGTTGTTCCGCAGGAACCGGCGCGCATCAGGTTTCCGAACTACCCATGGCTCGATGAGCCATGGGGACGGCAGGGCGTTGACTTCCGGCTCATACCGTACGAACCGGATTTTCCGGACGGCCCGACGACGGTCGACTGCGGTCCCGGCTGCCGACGCCTGCTGCAGGACCTCGCCGACGGCGGCGAGCGGCAGGATCTCTGCGTGCGCGATGGCATCCTCTTCACGAGCCTCGGGGGGCACATCGCTCGCGTCGTGCTCGACGATCTGTCGAATCCCATGAGGCTTGAGGCCATCGCGCCACCCCCGACCCGCTATCGCGTAACGGCATGGCATGTCGGCTGCACTCCTCGCGACATCCTTCTCTCGCTCGATCAGGGCCGGGTCGACGAGGGAACAGCGGCGATCGCACGGTGGAACGACACGACGCTCCACGCCGAACCGTTGGTTGCCTTCACCAGGAGCCTTTCCACCAGCGGGAGCGGGACTCTAACGCTGGGTGGATTCAGGGCACTGATCGGTTCCGATCGGCTCATCGCATTCGACTGGACTGCGGCGGTCCCGGCCGCTCGGTTCGGCTTCGCTGGCACCAGCGAGAGCTGGATCATGAACATTGGCGTCCTCGACCCCATCGCCAGCGGTCCGCGGACCGTCTTCGAGGGCTTCGCTCGCGACCCGGTTGTCTCGGGCGATCGGGTCGTCGGAGTGAGTGGCTTCGACTGCACCCTGTGGCGATCGGGACCGAGCGGCAACGACCGCACGTTTCCTCCGGGGCGCCTTGGCGGCGGCATCGACGACATCTGCCGCTATCCCTGGATCGATGGTAATCGCATCGCTTTCGTGGGAGTCCCGCCAGGCCCGCGCGGCGACCACGGTTCCTGGCACGCGTTCCTTGGGAACGCGGACACCGGCGAGTACCGACAACTGACGCCCGACACGGATCGTTACATCTACCGTGCTGCGACGTTCGTCACCGGCGACTGGGTCGTCTGGCTCGACGCCCGCAACCGCCCGCCGCCCGAGGTCGCGCCCGAGGCGTACGGCGGAGCCTTCTGTCTCCGCCGATTCGAACTGTGGGGCTACCACATCCCGTCGGCGCGCGAGTTCCGCCTCGTCAGTGGGCGCTCGGCGCGTCTCGGCCGCATATTCAACGGGCGACTGTACTACCAGGCCGCGGAGTGCCAGCCGGTCACCGGACGCGATGTGTGGTCCATCTACGAGCAGGAGCTGCCGACGCCTTAATCCTTACCAATTCGCCTACTGCTGGCGTCAGCCTAGCTCACGCGCGAACCGTCACTCCGTGGTCGGAGACGCCGCCGCGCGGATCGCACTGATCAACCCCTCGAGATCACTCTCGGTCGTCAGCGGATTCATCAACGTCGTGCGGAGATACACCTCGGACCTCAGCGTCGTGCGCGCGAGGAAGAACGCACCACTGGCAACGACGCGCGTGCGAATGGCGTCCTGCAACGCGCTCGAATCCCCGGTCCCGCCCCGCGGTGCATATCGGAAGCACAGGATGTTGCACGACGGCTCGACAGGAACCTCGAAGTCCCCCGCTTCGCGCAATTGCGCCGCGAACCATCGAGTCAGCGCAAACGTGCGCGCCACATAGTCGGCAAAGAAGCGTGTGCCCAAGAGCGTCAGTGTCGCGTACAGCTTGAGCGACATCATCCGCTTCGTGCACTCGACGGTACGAATGCCGAGGTTGAACCATTGTTCGCGCGGATCCCCCGCGGCGTACAGGTACGATGCTTTCTGCGCGAACGTCTCGTACGAGCGATCCCCGTCGCGAAACAGCACAGCCGTCACCAGCGCGGGCATCATCAGGAGCTTGTGCGCGTCCCACACCACGGAGTCCGCGCGTTCGATGCCGCGCACGAGACTGCGGTGCTCGTCGACCAGCGCCGCCGATGCGCCATGGGCCCCGTCGACATGCAGCCATAGACTGTGGGCCTCGCAGAAGTCGGCAATTGCGTGGAGCGGATCGAACGAACCGGTGGCAGTCGATCCCGCACTGGCAACCACCGCGAAGACTCTGCGACCCCGCCGCGCGGCTTCCGTGAACGCATCGGGCAGCGCGTCGGGTCGCATGCGCTCCTGCGCATCGACGGGCACCGGAACCACGGCACCGCTGCCGAGGCCCATGATCTGCACGGCACGCGAGACACTGTAGTGCGACTGATCCGCCGCGAGAACGGCCAGCGGCGGGCCACCCGCGACGCCGTCGTTCCACACGTCGAATCCTCCGCGGACCTGACGTGCCGCGAGGAGCGCAGTGAGATTGCCGAGCGAGCCGCCCGACGTGAGCACGCCGTCGGCGGATGTCGTCCACCCGAGTTGAAGCGCAAGCCAGCGCAACACACTGCGCTCCATCGCCGTGCTCACGGGGCCCGATTCGTACGCGGCCATTCCGTTGTTCAGCAGCGCCGCAGCGAAGTCACACAGCGCTGCGACGGGCAGCGCCGGGGACACCTGGTGACCGACGTAGTGCGGATGATGCTGATGAATCGACCCGGCGATGACTCGTTGCATGATCGTCGCCAGATCCCCACTGGGCTCCGCGGGAAAGTCGGCCGGCCAACGTGTGTCCATTCCCTCGGGTGGCTGGTAGTCGAGAACAGGCATGTTCGTTCCACGGGTCGCGCGCCCGAGATAGTCCGCGAGCTGATCGACCACGCGATGCCCCGCACTACGGAACTGCTCCGCGTCGTACGCATCGCGAATCGATTTGTCGGAAATGGCCATCGTCTACTCCGCGCCCGGGATCTGCCGCGTCCGGGCGAGTTCGAGGATGCGGGCATTCTCGCCCGCGAAATGTGTGAACGTGTTCCGCCAACGCGGCTCGCGAATCGCGTCGGCTTGAATGCGAATGCGTGCGACGGCGGTCTCGAGTGCGGCGCGCGCGGCGTCGTGTTCGCCGATCGCATCGAGCACTTCGATGTGCGCGACGCGAACCAGCGATTCGAACTCTTCGATGCCACCGAACTTCTCCAGGATGGCCATGGCCTCGCTCGCATGCACCCGCGCTTCTTCGGTACGCCCCGCTGCGAGAAGTGCGCGCGACAGCGCGGCGAGCGAACCCGCGCGCGCAGGCGGCGTGACCTCGAGCAGTTTCACCGCGGTGCGGGCCTCGCGTTCGGCCGCTTCGAACCGCCCCGCGCGGAACTCGATGATCGCGAGGTAGATCCGTGTCCAGCCCTCGAACCGCACATTGCCCTGCGCGATGCTGTCTTCGATGCTTCGCTGCTCGAGTTCGCGCGCTTTGTCGATCTCGTTGCGAAACGCCCACACGAGGCCGAGATTCTGCCGCGCACGCGTGCACACCGGTTGCAGCGCCATGCGTTCGGCCGACAGCAGCGCGCGTTCGAGTTCCTCGCCGCCGCGGTCGAAGTCGCCGAGTTCGACGTACGCAAACCCGAGGCTCACTTGTGCGTTGCACGCATTCCGGGCGTCGCCCGCGCGCTCGAATGCTTCGAACGCAGCGCTGTAGCCTTGCAGGTCACCAACGAGGTCGCCGACATGTCGCGCACTCGCACCTCGCAGTCTGTGCACTTCGGCCGCAGCGCGCGGTGCGAGCTTGTCAAGACCCTGGGCCATCTGTTCGACACGGGCGATGTCTTGATCGGCGCGGACGTAGTCCCCCGCCTGGAAGCGCAGCCGCGCGGCCGTACACAGACACAGGATCTGCGGCACGGCGTTCCCGTCGCTCGACACGACCTGTGCGGCATCGTCGGCGCGCGCCACTCCATCGGCGAAGCGACCCTGACGCCCGAGCGCGATGAGCGCTTCTTCCACCGCGCGAAACCATGCACCCGAACCGCGTTCGAGCAATGCCGCGGCCTCGGTCGCGTGGCATTCGGCGGCGGCGAAGTCACCGCGCCAGCGCTCGGCTTCGGCTTCGAGCAAGCGCATCGCACCGAGCATCGTACCCTGCGCACCGGCCGCCACGCCGCGTTCCGCGAGCGCGAGCGTGTTTCCGAAGTCGTGGCCCTCGAGCGCCTGCTCCGCCGCGCGGCGATACCACGGCACGGCATGAAGTGGATCACCACCGCGGTCGTAGTGCTCGGCAAGGGCGATCGGATCCGTCTCACCTGCCGCTTCGAGCCAGCGTCCGGCGAGCTGATGGCCGAGCGCGCGATCGTCGTCCGTGAGCATCGCGTACGCAGCTTCGCGCACGAGACCGTGGCGAAACGTGTATTCGTCCTCGCCGGGAAAACGACTGCTCGGCCGGCGCTCGATGAATTCACGCGCAACCAACCGTGGCAGTGCATCGAGCGTCGTCGCCGTGCGCGTCGTGCCGCCGAGAAGCGCGAGCACCCCGCCGCTCCAGAACGCTTGTCCGTACACACTTGCCGCACGCAGCACGCGTCGCGCTTCGGGTTCGAGTTCCTCCAAGCGTGATTGCACCATCGCGAGCACCGTCTCGGGCAAGTCCGAGCCCTTGCCTTCGGCGACCGCGCGAATCAGTTCTTCGAGGTAGAACGCATTGCCGGCCGCGCGCTCGACGATACGCGCCGAAATCTCGGGTGTCGTAGTGTCCCCGAGTACGTCACGTACGAGCGCCTCGCCGGCGCGCTTGGACATGGCCCGAAGAGGCAGTTCGTTCAGCGCGCGCCCCGCCCAGAGGTTCGGGAACGCCGTGCTGACCTCGGGGCGCCCAACGGCGAGCACGAGGAGCGGCTGGTCGGCGCAGTGACGCAGGATCGAGTCGATGAAATTCACCGACGGCAGATCGCCCCACTGCATGTCCTCGATCACGATGAGCAGCGGCTGCGCGTTGCATTCGGCCGTCACGAAGTCTTCCCACGCGCGCCGCATCTGATCGCCCATCAGCGTTGCGTCTTGCCGCGCCGCACGCAATTGCACGCTGTCTTCGTCGGGCAGCTGCACGCCGACCATCTCACCGATGAATTCGCTCACACGCGCCGTGTCGGCGAGCGGCACGTTGCGGGCGACGCGCGCCCGGAGTTTCTGCCGTCGCACGGCCAGGGGCTCGCCGTCGCTCATGGCCGCGGCCCGGCGAATCGCGGGCGCGAGTAGGCCAAATGGCGAACCGATGCTCATCGGATCGCCGCGCCCGAGCCAGATCTCGACTCGCTCGGGACGCTGTCGAACGCGCTGGAGAAACTCGAAACGCAATCGCGATTTGCCTAGGCCCGCCGCTGCCGTGATCAGGATGGCGCGCGCGACCGGCTCGTCGACGCACTCGGTCAGCGCCGTATCGAGAAGGTTCAATTCGCGCTCGCGACCGACGCACGCGGTCGGCCGGCCGAGCAAGCCGCGAACGACCTCGGTCTGTTCCCGTTCGCTACGGAGCACGAGCCCGTGTTCGTCGCCGCCGACATCGAAACGCGCGTCGAGCAGGCCTGCGGTGACTTCGTCGACACGGATGTTCGACGAGGCATCGTCGGCGCCGGTCGGAGCCGAGTGCAAGAGCATGCGCGCCGCGCGTTCGATGGCTTCGCCCACAGGCGATCGTGCGGTGAAGACGCCGCGCCCGGTCGCGAGAGCCATCGGCGCGTCCGGTGCGACTTCCCGCATTCCGATCGCACAGCGGGCCGCGCGGGCCGCAGAATCCGTGGCGGCACCCGGAACCGCGATCAGCGCGATGACCGAGCCGTCGGCGAGCGGCTCGAGCCGTCCGCGGCAGTTTTCGACGACGTGGCGCAATCGTGTGATCGGGCTGACGATGTCGTCGGACTTCATCGTCGCTGCGATCGAATCACGAAGTCCCGCACCGGGCTGCGTCCCGACGAGCACGACACTCATCAACCGTTGCTCGCCCGAAGTGAGCTCGGCAGGACGCTCGCTTCGCCGCGGCCGGTCGAGCGGCACCGGCTCGATCGCGCCGATCGCGATCGCGACCGCAGCGCCATCCGACGGTCGCTCGCGCGGCGACTTGGCGAGCATTCGCGCCACGAGGGCGTCGACGTCGTCGGGAATGTCGTTGCAGACGTCGGCGAGCCGCGGCGCGTCTTCGAGCAGGATCCTGGCGAGCACGGCCAGGATGTGATCGCCTTCGAATGGCGGGTGGCCGGACAAGCACTCGAACAGCACACACCCGAGCGAGAACACGTCCGCGCGCGCATCGATGTCGCGATCGCCGCGCGCCTGTTCGGGCGACATGTACCCCGGCGTGCCGATCGTGACACCCGTCCGCGTGGCGCCGGGATCGCCGCGGTTGACCCGCGCGATGCCGAAATCGAGCACCTTCACGCCCTCGATCTCGCCATTGCATAGGAACAGATTGCTCGGCTTGATGTCGCGATGAACGATCCCGCGCGCGTGGGCCGTGCCGAGTGCGGTCGCTACGCGCGTCGCGAGCCGCAGGCTTTCTCGGAATGTGAGCCCGCGGCGTTCGAGTCGCTGCTCGAGATCCTCGCCGTCGAGCCATTCGATCGCGAGATAGTGGTCGCCGGTGGGTGTGCGTCCGTGGGCGAGGTAGCGAACGATCCCGGGATCGTCGAGCCCAGAGAGAATGCTGGCCTCGCGCTCGAAGCGCTCGACGTCCTGGTCGCTCTTGATGTGCAAGAACTTCAGCGCAACGGGATCACCGGTCGTGCGATCGAGCGCGCGGAACACTTCGCCCATCCCACCGGTGCCGGCAAGACGCTCGATCTCGAAACGCCCGTCAACGACGTCCCCCGACAACATCCGTCCGGGATGCTCGGCAGCCTGCGCCCGCGCGTCAATGGGGGTGCGCCACCACTCTCGCCGGGGCGCTATTGACGCTCGGCGCTCGCGCTGCTACTCGGCGCGCGCAGTTCGCGCGGCGGTCGCCCTACGGAAACCGAACGCGCGCTCGAGAATCAAAGGGGTCGACGATGCGTGGCGTGTATGCGGTGGCGGCGTTGGCAGTGGTGTTCGGTCTGGCGTGCGCGGACGGGTCGCATTCGTTCCAAGTCGACGGCGGGCGCGATGGGAGTGGCGGCGACGGCGCCGCGGGCGACGGATCCGGTGAGGACGTGCCGAGCATCGACGCGCCGTCATCGATCGACGCAGCCGGACGCGACGCCGACGACGCGTCCGCGGACGCAAGCGCGGACGCCCGACCCCCCGCGACGGAACTCTGCGACAACGGTCTGGACGACGACGGCGACGGCATGGTCGACGAGGGCTGTGCATGCCTGCCGGGCACCGTGCAGCGGTGCTTCGCGGGTCCCGCCGGCGCCGCGGGAATCGGAAGCTGCATGTTCGGCACGATGCGCTGCACGGGCACGACGGAATTCGGCACGTGGGGCGCGTGCATGGGCGGGACGTTGCCGAGCGGCGAAGTGTGCGACGGCCTGGACAACGATTGCAGCGGCACGGTCGACAACGGTTGCAACTGCCGTGACGGGGACCGCCGGGCTTGTTACGGAGGGCCGCCGGCGACGCGCGGCATCGGGGCGTGCCGCGATGGTCAGCAGGCGTGTGTGACCGGCGCGGGCGGCGTGGGATCGAATTGGGGAGGCTGCACAGGCGAAGTCTTGCCCTCGGCCGAGCGATGCGATGGCGTGGACAACGATTGCAACGGCACCGTGGATGATGGCTGCGCGTGCATGACCGGCGCAACTCGGATGTGTTACGGCGGGCCGGCGGGAACCGCAGGCGTCGGACCGTGCCGCGCGGGAACACAAACGTGCGTGTCCGCGAGCGGCACGCCCGCGTGGGCGAGTTGCATGGCGCAAGTGCTTCCGATGGCGGAACTGTGCGACGGCCTGGACAACAACTGTGACGGCATCGTCGACGATGGATGCGCGTGTCGAATGGGCGACACGAGGCCGTGCTACGCGGGACCGACGGGCACCCGCGGCGTCGGTGTATGCACGGACGGAGCGCAGAACTGTGTGACCGGATCCGGGGGAGTCGGCAGTTCATGGGGCGCATGCATGGGCGGGCGGCTGCCCGGCGCCGAGTTCTGCGGCGACATGCTCGACAACAACTGCAACGGTACGATCGACGACGGGTGCGTCTGCGTCTCGGGCGCAACGCGTGCTTGCTATACCGGCCCCGGCGGAACGTCGGGCGTGGGCATCTGTCGCGCGGGATCTCAGACGTGCGGCGTGTCGATGGGCGTCGCGAGCTGGGGAACGTGCGGGGGGCAGACACTCCCCGGCACGGAGGCCTGCAATGGATTGGACGACGATTGCGACGGCACGGTGGACGAGGGCTGTGCGTGTACGCTCGGGATGTCCCGCAGTTGTTACACCGGCCCCGCGGGTACGTCCGGTGTCGGCCCCTGCCGCGCGGGAACGCAGAGCTGCGTGACGGGCGCAGGCGGCATGGGCACCGTGTGGGGGACGTGTACGGGCCAGGTGCTTCCGGCACTCGAGACTTGCAACACCGTCGATGACGACTGCAATGCTCGCGTCGACGACGGACTCTCGTGCATGGGACCCACGGTGATGTGCCCCGCGCCGGTGACTGCGCCCGCCGGAACGACGGTGAATCTCTGCGCAACCGGGTCGACGGGCGTGTCCTATCGGTGGGAAGTGCTGACGGCGCCGCCGGGGGGGCTCTACACGTTCGGTTCGGCGACGGCGATGTGCACCACGTTCACGTCGGTCATCGTCGGCACGTACACGATCCGCGTCACGGTCACCGACGCCATGGGACGCACCGCGACGTGCACGACGACCGTTACGTTGGAGGCACACGGCCTGCGTGTCGAGTTGACGTGGGACACGACGGGCACGGACATCGATCTCCACATGCACAATCGCAGTGCCGCGGCATGGTTCGGCGCGCCGATGCAATCCGACTGCTTCTTCGCTGAGCGGACGCCGCGGTGGGATGCTCCCTCGCGCCTCGACGATCCATCGCTCGACGTCGATGACCTCGACGGGCTCGGGCCGGAGAACATCCGAGTCGACGAGCCGGTCACGTCGCAGATCTACTCGATCGGCGTTCACTACTGGGCCGGCACCGCACGCACGACACCCACTGTTCGCATCTATTGCGGCGCGACGTTGATGGCCACGTACACGCGCGCGCTGAACGGCGGGCCCGCGCTCGGGGCCACCAACGACTTCTGGCGCGTGGCGCGGGTGCAGTTCAGCTCGCTCAGCGCGTGCAGCGTCACGCGCGTGGACGACGTGATCACGTTCAATCAGTCTCGGACGGGTAGCCCGTAGAGTGAGGCGCGCCGAGTGAGTGCCGCGCGCGTCGCGGTCGTCATGACTGCGCTGCTTGCCGCCTCGGGTTGTCGCGGCTGGCGGCTGCGGCGGAATCGCGCACTCACGCGGCCGTCGGCGATCGTCACGGTCGACTGCACGCGCGGCGGGTCGATGGGCGCACCGCGGCGCGTACTGCGCACGGCCGGGCTCGTCCAGGAAGTCGACATCACCGTCACATCGCAGAACGTCCGCGTAGTCGCCGTCGTGAACGGAACCGTGGCAGCCGGCACGTCGACAGACGCGTTGCTCCGCCCAATCGCCGACAGCTCCACGAGCCGTGCGCGCGAACACGGGCTCTCCGCGACGGGCGACGGCGATGGCGTTCGAGCCTGTTGGTTGCGGGGCGACGGGCCGCGTCCACTCTGGGTGTGTGTGCGACTCGATGCACGCGGCCGCGTTCTGGGCGCCGAGTGGTCCGAGGGAGTGTTCGTCCCGAGCGGCGGCATCGATCTCGCGAACGGCGGAGCGTTCGTCGCCGCAGCGTACTTCGCGGACGGCGGTGTCAACGTGCGGCGGGCCAGCGACACCAACGGATTCGAGCCACGTCCGACACTGGCACCCGGCAGCGAACACGGCGGAGCACCCGCGATGGCGGCACTTGGCACCGACTGGGTCGTTGCATATCTCGGCGAGCCGACACAGGGCTCGGGCGTGACGCTTGCACGCATGGCGCTGGAGCGGCACGAGGCCCGGGCGATTGCTCACGTCGCGTGGCCGACGACTCCGGAGAGCGTGCGGCTCGCGACGGGCCACGGGCGCATCGCCGTCGCGTGGGAGGCTGCGACGACCACCGACGCGACGTCCGGCACGAGAGTGGCGACGAGCACGGGAATTGCCATGACGGGAGCTGCGATGACGGTGCTCTCCGAAAGCGGTGAGCGCTTGCGCGATCCCGTTCGCATCACGCGTCCATCGGCACTCGCGGGCACCGTTCGTGTCGTGAGCGACGATGTGGGGTTTGCCATCGCGTGGATCGAACCCGTCGACTCGCGGCGAGTTCGCGCGGCGTGGTCGCGTCTCACCCGCGACGCGAGCGCCTCGGGGATCGCGTGGTCACCGGCGTTCGCCGTGCCCGACGAGACGGCCCGCAGCGCATTCGCGTTTGCGTGGGATGGCGCTGCCTACGTGCTGGCCCGTCCGGCGAGCGATGGCCACGGCGTCGCGCTGCACAGATTCCGATGTCGCGACGCGCGGTGAGCGAGAGCCCGCACCCCCCCCCGACGCCGACGCCGACTGAGTCGGGGTGTGCGACCGCGTCTCTACCGCAGATTGCGATAGTAGATGTCGCCCTGCAGGTTCACCGTGATGGGCGGACCCGGCCAGGCGTTGCGCCGATCGACCCATGCAATGTGGGCGATGTTGTTGAATACCGTGACCGTCGGTTGCTCGGCATCGGTGCCGAGTGGCGCCGTGTCGAGACGAATGTCCGCGGGCTGGAATGTCAGACCCTGGTCCAGCGAGTAGTTTGCATAGAGGTTGTAGTGCTCGGGCGTGCCCGTCGCGAGTACGGCGGGCTCGTCGCGATTGTCCGCCCACACGGCGACCACCATGTTCCCCGCGCCCGCCGCGACGATGCCATTGGCCGTGGATGAGCCTAGCATTCCGCCCGCGCCCGCCTGGCCCGCCCAGTCTGCCGCCGCCCACGTAGCGCCACTGTCCACCGTGCGAGTCACGCGCACCGTCGGGAATCCCGCGCGATAGTCTTGCCAGACGACGACACCAATCGCATTCGAGAGTGCGATGGCCGTCGGCGAGAACGACTCGTGTTTGAGCGGGTCGGTCTCGATTCGCACCGATGTGGGCCGGAACGTCACGCCACCGTCGATCGAATTGTTGGCGTAGATGTCGTACCGATCTGGGGTCGTGGTCATCGGGTCGGGCACGCGCACTTCGCTCCACGCGACGTACACCGTGTTGCCGGCTGCGGCCACCGTCGGCGTGATGGCATCGTGTGTCACTTCGGGCATCACGGCTTGTGTGTTCATTCGAACGTCGGTCGCGAGCCAGGTTGCCCCGTAGTCCGTCGTTCGGTTGATGTACACGTCGCCCATCCCACGGCGCGGATCACGCCACACGACGTACGCCACGCCCGGGGCGCCCACGGCGAGATCGGGCGAGCCCGCGAGCGTATTGAGGGGGGCGTGATCGATCTGCACGGGCGGGGACGGAATCCAACTCGAGCCGCCCGTGCCGAACATCGTGAGTCTCGTCGTGAAGATATGACGCGACGTTCCATCGACGAGCACGGTTTCCCACACGGCGATGGCCGTGTTGTCCGGCCAGATCGCGGTGCGTATCGTGAACGAAGGGCGGTTGTTCTGACTCACGAAGTCGTCGTTCGCGAAGAACGACGCGCCCGCATTGGTCGAACGCCGCCCGAAGATCCCGTATGGCCCCGAGCGATCCTCGCCCCAGGCCAGAAGCAGGTTGTTGCCATTGAAGAACGTGCGCGGTTCGATGCTGTTCGCCCCAGGACCGCCGGTCTCGACTCGACCGAACGATGACCACACGTTCCAGAACCCCCCGACGTCCACGGATCGTGCGAAGTACACGTCCGCCGGACTCGAGGTCACGGGCCGCTGGGTCCATGCCAGTCCGACGGCCGTGCCATTGGAGTGGATCGATGGCGTGAGGGAGTTGGAGTTGACGTTGGACTCGATGATGACATCCGTCGCGGGTCCCGGCGTCAAACAGCCCTCGTCCGTTCGTCCATCGCAGTTGTTGTCCAACCCGTCACAATACGCTTCGTCCATTCGATCTCGATACGTCGGTGGGAACGTGCACGTGAATCCCATCGCGCCGCCGCAGATCACACGCAACATTCCGCCCGCGCACACACCCACCGGCACCGGCGAGCCGGCGGGTCGCCATCGGTCGCACATGAGCACCGGCAGCGTGAGTCCCTCGTCCACCATGCCGTCGCAATCGTCGTCCTGGCCATTGCAGGTCTCGGTGCCGGGCAGCACGCCCCCCGAACACACCGACGCTCCGGCCACGCACGCGAACGCGCCGAGCCGGCAGATGCCGACGTTGCTTCCGCACGTGAACGCGGCGCCAATGCCCGGCAGCGGTGGCTCGTCGATCATTCCGTCGCAATCGTCGTCCATGCCATTGCAAACCTCGGTCGCGGGCGAGACGTCACCGACGCACATCGGCGCTCCGGCGATGCACTGATTCGTGCCGCGACCGCACATTCCGCACGCGCCGCCAATTCCGGGTAGCGGCAGTTCGTCCACGGCACCGTCGCAGTCGTCGTCCATGCCATTGCAGGTCTCGCTGCCGACGGAGCCCGGGACACATGTCTGGGGCACTCCACCGGAGCAGTTGGACACCGTTCGACCACACGCACCCACTCCGCACGTCGTGCTGCCCAATCCGTCGTCCGTCATCCCATTGCAGTCGTCGTCCATGCCGTTGCAGATTTCGGCCGACGGCATCCTTGCCGTGCACGCGCCGAACATCCCCGTGACGCACGTCTGTGTCCCGGTGAAGCAACTGTTCATGCACGCGCGGGTGACGCCCTCGTCGACCATGCCGTCGCAGTTGTCATCGACGTTGTTGCACGTCTCGGCCGCCACGGGGCCCGGAGTGCAGGTTTGCGGCGTGCCCGAGACGCAGGCCGCGACCGTTCGCATGCACGCGCCGACGCCGCACGTGATCGGGGGCAGTCCCTCGTCGGCCATTCCATTGCAATCGTCGTCGACACCGTTGCAGATCTCTGGCGACGGGATCCTCCCGGAGCAGGCGCCGAACGACCCGAGCACACACGTTCGGGTTCCGCTCCCGCACGACGCCATGCACGCCTCGGTCACTCCCTCGTCGATCATGCCATTGCAGTTGTTGTCGCGGTTGTCGCACGTCTCGGGCCCCGTGCTGCCGTCCAGGTTGCCGCACACCCATTCGCAACCGTTGGTCGGATCGCCGTCGATGTCCCGGAAGCCCGTCGCACAACTCGCGACGGTGCAACGCCCCATCGCACACCCCGCGGTGCCGTTTGGGATGCGGCACACGAAGCCGCACGCGCCGCAGTTCATCGGGTCCATCATCCGGTCGACGCCCTCGTCCGTCATGCCATTGCAGTTGTTGTCGACGCCGTCGCATACCTCCGTGTCGGGCATCGTGCGAAAACAGGGTCCGTATTCGCAGCCGTTCGCGGGATTGCCGTCGAGGTCCAGGTAGCCCGACTCGCACGCGCCCAGCTGGCACACGCCCATCACACAGTTGGCCGACGCTCGCGTGAAGCGGCACACCGTCCCGCACATGCCGCAATTGTTCACATCGCCGTTCAGATCGAAGCCCTCGTTGTTTCGACCGTCACAGTTGTTGTCATGGTCGTCGCACAACTCCACGGGACTGTCGGACGCACAGTGAAACTCGCAGCCATCGCTCGGGTCACGGTTCCGGTCGTAGTAGTCCGGATCGCAGTCGACGGTGCAGCCGCCCATACGACATACGGGAATGGCATGCAGCACATTCGGGCATCGGTTGCCGCACGCACCGCAGTTGGTCACGCTGTTCACGAGGTCGAAGCCCTCGTCGACCATTCCGTTGCAGTTGTCGTCGATCCCGTTGCAGATCTCCGCCCGCATGGGGTCGCAGGACACATCCGAGATCGGCACGTCGGTCGCCGAATCGGGCGGCACGATCAGTCCGTCCGCCAGGCGGTTCGCGTCGATGCGGGGGATTGCGTCTCGCGTCGTCGCGTCCGTGCAATTGAAGCAGTACGGTTCGCTGCGACACCCCGACGCGAGGATCGCGATTGCGGCGAGAGCGGCAAAGAATCGCGACCTCACCCCCGCCGCTCGTGCGGCGACCCCTCTCCCTCGCGGGCGAGGGGTGAAGAAAAGAGGGCTCTGCACCCCTTCTCCCGTCAGGGAGAAGGGGTCGGCGCGGACAGCGCCGGGGGATGAGGTCTGACGCCGACGAAACAGAAGGGCGAGCGCCGTCAGCAGGCCAAGAATTACCACGCCCCCACGGCCGCGTGCCCCGACTCCGAAGCCGGCGCCGACGCTGCAACCGAGACCGCCGCTGCCCGTCGCCACGCCGCGGTCACGCCCCTGTCGAACAGGACATCTCCCGTCCTGACAACACTGCGCTTGTCCGCCGACGAGCACGCACTGTTCGCCTTCGAACGGACAGCTCACCGTCGCGCACGGATTGTCGCGACACGCTCCGTCGACGCACGTGAACGGACGCGAGCACATGACGCCAGCGCACCGATCCAAGCCGCACACGGCGCGCCCGCCTTCGACGCGGCACGTCTGTGTACCGGGGCAGGTCACGCCGCCGCACAGGAACGTCTCACACCGCCCGTTCATGCACGCCGTACCCACAGGACACGAAACGCCGCTGCAGGTGGCCACGCAGCGCCCTTCGGAGCAGAACTGCCCTGTTCCACAGTTCATCGTCGCGCACACGTCGGCCGCGCACACGCCGCCACGGCACAGCTGCCCCGCCGGACACTGGATGCCCACACATGAACTCGTGCACACGCCGTTCACACACACGCCACCGTCGCACACGACGCCGTCGCACGGATTGACACAGCGATTGTCCCGACAGATCTGGTCGGTTCGGCAGATCACTCCGCTGTCACCGCAGACGTCGGGCACACAGTGACCCATCTCGGGGTTCGTCGGGTTGTCGCAGCGCAGCCCCAGGCTGCACTGGAACTCGCCCGAGCGACACCGCGCCCGGCACTCGCAACTGATGCAGTCCGCACCGCTGCCGCAAAGTCCCGCGGCGCCTTCGTCCACTTCGCCGTCACAGTCGTCGTCGCGGCAATTGCACACTTCGGGCGAACCGCTGCGAGCGCCCTCGCAGACGATCCTGCCCATGCGACAGTGTTCGGTGCCCGCCGCACACATGATGCCGGCGTCACCGCCGCCCGCGCCACACATGGCGCCGCCGCCTGGATCACCCTCGTCGATCATGCCGTTGCAGTTGTCATCTTCGCCGTTGCAGGTCTCCGGGATCGGAAGCGTCTCGCCTTCGCAGACGTACCGACCCATGCGGCACACGAACATTCCGGGTCGACAACGCCCCGTGGACGACCCGCACGTGCCGCCTCCCGGCACACCGTTGTCGATCATTCCGTCGCAATCGTCGTCCAGGCCGTTGCACACTTCGGTCCGCGGCGCCGGCGCCATGCACACGCCCCACACTCCCGCAGTGCACACTTGCGCGCCCGTGCCGCACGAACTCATGCACGGTCGGGTCAGGCCCTCGTCGATCAGACCGTTGCAGTTGTCGTCGATGTTGTTGCAATCCTCGGGCATCGTGGGAAGCGGCGTGCAGGTGTTCACCATGCCCGCGACGCAGTTGTTCACCGTCCGCATGCAGGGGCCGATGCCGCACGTGGTCGTGCCAAGACCCTCGTCGATCATCCCGTTGCAGTTGTTGTCGACCCCGTCGCAGATTTCTGCGCTCGGCGTGCGCGCCGTGCACATCGAGAACGTCCCCGCGACGCACGTCTCGGTACCCGGGCCACACACCGACGAGCACGGTCGCGAGATGCCCTCGTCGATGGCGCCGTTGCAGTTGTTGTCGATCCCGTCGCAGATTTCCGCGGTCGGCGCCCCGGGCATGCATACGTTCGGTGCACCCGCAACGCAGTTGGGAACCGTGCGCTGACAAGGCCCGATGCCGCACGTCGAGGTGCCCAGTCCCTCGTCGGTCATCCCGTTGCAGTTGTTGTCGACGCCATCGCAAACCTCGGGAGTTGGCAATCGCGCGGAGCACGCGCCGAACATTCCCGCACTGCACGTCTCGATGCCCGCGCCGCACGCGCTCGAGCACGGGCGAGTGACACCCTCGTCGATGTTGCCGTCGCAGTTGTCGTCGATGTTGTTGCAGGTCTCGGGCGTCGGCGCGCCGGGAGTGCACACCTGTGGAACGCCCGCGACACAGTTGCTCACGGTCCGACGGCAAGCGCCGCGACCGCACGTGGTCGTCCCGAGACCCTCGTCGACGTTTCCGTCACAGTTGTTGTCGATGCCGTCGCAGGTCTCGGTGGTTGGTGGCGTGGATACGCACGTCCCAAACGCACCGGCGGTACACACTTGGGTTCCTGCGCTGCACGGCGTACCGGGTGGGTACATGCCATTGACGCACGCGCGAGACAGACCCTCGTCGATCATCCCGTTGCAGTTGTTGTCCAGGCCGTCGCAGACCTCGACGCCCACAGAGCGCGGCGGGCACACACCCGGAACGCCACCGACACAACCGGGCACGGTGAATCTGCAAAGTCCGAGCGTGTCGCCCGTGACGTTGCAAGTGAGAGGCGCGATGCCCTCGTCGGCAACGCCGTCGCAGTTCTGGTCGATACCGTCGCAGATTTCCGGTCGCGGATCGCACGACGGCACGATCTCCGTGCCCGAGATCACGAGATCGCTGAACTCGTTCGTCACGCTCCGCGTGAGATCTTCGAACCCAAAATAGAACCGCCGGGGGAAGTTCTTGGACGCGTAGATCAGCCAATGGACGTCACGATCGCTGTTGTGCCGCGTGAGCGTGCTGAACACGAACGCATTGCTCTGCTCCACGAAGAACGCGATCGGACCGCCGCGGTACACCCCGCGCGTGGACAAACACGTCCAGTTCACTTGCACGATGTTGTTCGCGATCGGCGCAGCGGCGTTGTCCGCGTCGATGACATTGGGAGTCCAGGTCATGCAGGCGCAGTCGGGATGGCGGAACGGCAGCGTCACGGCTGCGTTGCATGCCAGGACCATTCCGTCACTGGCGGTGTTCACGCCGGGATCGGGATGTCGCCGGGGGCCGCCGGTGCAGGGACACGGGCAGACGGGTCCGGGACGCGGGCCTGCAATGACGTGGCGATTGGTCGCGATCTGCGGGTCGTCGCCGACGTGGTACCAGCCGAAGATGTTCTCGAACCCGGAGCCCTCACCGAGGTCCGTGAACGTCGTGATCTGCGGCCGGCCCGCAGCCGCCGGCGCAATGACGAAGCTCTGCGGTTGGGTTCGAGCATCGGGAACGGTGAGAATGCGAAACGGCGCGATGCCTTCACCCGGCGCCGGGTTGGTCGCCATGTTGAACGTTGGGCTCTTGTCGAGACACATCTGCAGCGATGGCCCGACGGGAATGATCGTTCCATCCGACTGGGTCACGGTCGCGTGCGTGTCCCGCGGCGCGCACAGGGCGAGCACGGCGGCGGCGGACACCGCCCATCCGGCGGAACGGTGAGCCGATTGGGGGGCGAGGCGACGAATGGAGCGACGTGAGGTGGGGCGCATGCAATTCCTGGCACGGTATCACAAACGCGTCGCCGCTGACGACAAGGATCTCGCCACGACCTCGGGTGTGCGGCTACCGTACAGTCGGTGCCGGCCCCTACACCAACGCACGTCGTGGAACGCGAACCCACCCGTGTCGGCGAATTGCTCGACGGGAAGTACCGGCTCGTCGAGCGCCTGGGCGGCGGCGGCATGGCGGACGTCTACCGCGCGCAACACGAGACCATTGGGCGTGCCGTCGCAATCAAGGTGATGTTGCGCAAGCACGCGGTGAGCGCCGTGCACGTCCTGAGATTCCTACGCGAGGGACGCGCCGCGAACATGGCGCACCATCCGAACATCGTGCACGTCGTGGACGTCGGGCTCGACGACAAGGGTGTGCCGTACATCGTTCAAGAGTTGCTCGAGGGCGAGGATCTCGGTCGGGTTCTCGCGCGCAGCGGTCGACTCCGAGCCGGGGAAGCACTGCGGGTTCTGCGTCCGATCGTCGCCGCCGTCGCGGCCGCGCACGCGTGCGGGGTCGTGCATCGAGATCTCAAGCCCGAAAACGTCTTCCTCGCGCGCACCGACGACGGCCAGACCGTTCCCAAGATCCTAGACTTTGGGATCTCGAAGATCGTCCGCGGCGCCGTCGAGGGCGACTTGACCGCGGCCGGAACGACCCTCGGCACCCCCGCGTACATGGCGCCGGAGATGCTCGAGCGCGCGGGACAGGCGAGTTCGCAAAGCGACGTGTGGGCGCTCGGCGTGTTGCTGTTCGAAGCGGTCACCGGGCGATTGCCATTCGCGTCGCAGCAGCACGCAGCGCTGACTGTGGAGATCTCGTCCGTCGCAGCACTGCGACTTGCCGACGTAGCGCCCGACGCTCCACCGGCGCTCGCGCTCGTCGTGGACCGCTGCATGCGGCGCGACCCCAGCGAACGATTCGCGGACGCGAGTGAACTCGGGCAGGCGCTCGACGAGATCGTCGTGATGGAAGGCATCGACGTCACCATCGACACGGCGCCCGTCCGGTCAGACATCGCGATGACGTTGTTGGCCGGACCTCAAACGCTGCAGGGCCTAGCGGTCGCAACAGGTTCCCCATCGCAGGCAGCGCCGACGACACTGGCGACGAAGAACGACCCGAGTGCGCTCGGGTTCGGTCTGGTCGCGCATCGTGAGCCGGTCGAGACGTCGCTCGTTCTCGCGGAGTTTTGTCGACGGGTCCGCGGGCGGACCGGACAGACGCTGCGGCCGTGCATCGAGGCATCGCCGGCAGCACTCGCCGACGCTTTTCGTCGGAGAACGATTCACCTCGCGTGGGCAGGAGCCACACTCGTGATGCTCTCCGAGGACATGGCGGGCGCCGTCCCATTGGTGAGTTCCATCCGCGAGGGCGTGGCCCTGTATCATGCCGTGCTCTTCTCGCGCGCGGACGCGCCGTTCGAGACACTCGAATCGCTGGCCGGCGTGCGCGTCGCGTGGGTTGCCCCGACGAGCGCGTCGGGATGCATCCTGCCGCGGGCATCGATTCGACGGCGTGGGTTGGACGCGGCGCGGATGTTTCGCGAAGAACACTTCGTCGGTTCGCACGTGGCGGTGGCCAGGGCCGTGTTCTCGGGACGCGCGGACGTCGGTGCGACCTACGCCATCTTCGAGCGCGGCGACGTGGGCGCGGGAATGGTGCGCTCGGGCTTCCTCGACGCCGCGCCCGATCAGCCCGTGCGCGTGCTGGACCTTTCGGGGCCGATCCCCGGGGACCTGATCGTCGCGGCACCCGACGTGGACGCGAGCACGCGCGACGTGCTGAGAAAAGGGATCATCGACGTGTGCGCGGACATCGAGGGCGGCGCGCTCGTGCGCGGACTCTTCGGTGCGGATGGACTGCGTGCTGCGCCGGACGATGCGCTCGACGATGTGCGCGAGTTCCTGGACAACACCGTGGGTCGACGCGATGCGGCGGGAGCGGAGCGCGATGCCGTCGATGGATATCCCGCGGCGGGGCGGCCCAGTTGGCGAGTGTGAGTGGCGAACGTGAATCGTGATGTGGTGGTGAGGGCGCAGGGGGGTGAGGCACGTCGGAGACGGCACGAAGTCCAAAGGAAAGTTGGTGGCGAAAAGATAGTGCGCTGCGCGTGGCGCGGGCCGCAGACGATCGTTGGAACACGCGGCCGATGCCCGGCAGCGCATGCGGCCTGCCGCACCCTTGTGCTGAACCGCCGTGGACTGTAAAGTCCGTTTTGGGAGGCTGGACATGGTGCGCACTGACCATCGAACTGAGATCGGGCCTGCGCGTCATCGCGCACCGCTACTCGCGATGAGCGCCCTCACCGCGCTGCTTCATGCGGCGTGTCAGTGTCCACACGGTCCGGGCGATCCCTGCGGTCTTCGCACCGAACGGTGTTGCCAGCCGGGATTGCTGTGCGAGCCCGGCGCCGGATCGATCGACACGTGCTGCTCGCCAACCCCCGGGACACCCTGCACGACACGTAGCACTTGCTGCGATTCCGCACGCCTGACCTGCCGGATGTCGGCATCGGGCGGAGGGGGTAGCTGCGCGGCTTGTCTCGATTCGGGCATCGAATGCGGATCGAACGACGATTGTTGCGTCGGTCTCACCTGCCGCGCGACCGACCCCGATGGCCTCCGACGCTGCGCGACGCCATGCGCGGAGTGTGTCCCTGGCCTGCTCTGCACTCCTGGCGCGACGCTGTGCTACGGATTTTCGTGTCCGCCGGGGCCCGGCACGCAGCCCGCGATTTGCCTGCGCACTGGTACCGATTGCGCATTGCCCGGTCAGGTACCTCCCGCGGGCCAGCGCTGCTGTCGCGGAACTCAGCGACCCGACGGGCGGTGTTGTTCGCACAACGGCGAGGCCGCGGGGAATCCCGCGTCGCCCGGCGATTGCTGCGACGATTCCGTGTTGGTCGGGACGCTCTGCGTGCCTTGCACACCCGACGGGGCCGCGCCGCCGGGCGGGAACCCGGCGCTGTGCTGCGCGGGCGCTCCGTTCGATGCGAATTTGCACATCTGCCAGGCACCGTGCGCGTCTGATGCCGCGTTCTGCAGCGCCACCCACGCCTGCTGTGACTCGACACGTGATTGTGTCTTGACAGATCCGCCGCTCGGGTCCCCCGTCTGCTGTCCGCGCCTGGGCGCGCCATGCGGGCCGGGAGGATTCTGCTGTCGCGGTCCGGGCGTGGCCGCGCCGGTTTGCAGCAGCGGCGGCACGTGCCAGGCGTGCGCCGCGACCGACAACAATTGCGACGGCGTCGACGACGACTGCAATGGCGTACCCGACAACATCGGCCAGGCCTGCTGCCCGAGCCCGAGCGTAACGCGCGACGCGTGCTCTCACTATGGGACCCCACTTCCCGGTCGGCTTGCATGTCACATGTCGGGCGCGCCGCCGACGTGCGACGTGGTCGACGCTGGACCGATGGAGGCTGGGACGTGGTGTCCGCCAAGCGCGTTGTGCGACGCCGTACAGCGGCCGTCGTGCGGGTTGTGCGCCGGGGCGTCGTGCCGGCCGCCCATGCCGGGGGACCCTGACCCATGTGCGCCGGGTTACGAGTGTCCGCCTGTGGCCGCTGCGAGGTGCACCGCGATCGTTCGAAGCTTGTGCAATCCACCGCCGACGGATCGTTGCTACGTTCCGATGGATAGCGGCTGCCTGCCGCCGCTTGCGGTCGGAGAGGGAATCGGTGTCTGCGCACCGCGCTGACACGCCGCGTTTGCGGCTCTTCTCCGTGTTGGCGTGCTCGGTGGCGTGCGCGTCATCCGTCGATCGCGACAGTAGCGCCGACGGCGACGTGAGTGCGGAAGCTTCGACCGACGCGAATCTCGAAGATGGCGCTGGCAGTATTCTTGTCGAAGTGCGTGTGGTCGGTCGAACGTTCGAGCCGCTCCTGCTCGATCGTCCGTTTCCGCTTGCCAACGCGAGAGTGGAAATCTCTTCGCCCAGTAGCGAGAGCATCCGACTCGCTGCGGACTCCGATGGTCGGGTGTCGACGCGTGTACCGCGACGCGTCGCACCGTTTGTAATTTCCGTTACCCGTCCGCCATGTGGCGCGGTCTCGATTCTTGGCAATAGCGAAGAACTCACCGGCGATATCGAACTTCCGTGCCCCGCCGCCGTGGCGCCGCCCCCGTACGCCGTAAGGCAGCTCACTCTGGAAGTAGTCGGCACGGGCCCGCTAGTGCAGGGAACCGACATTGCGGACGTTCGGATCGATCGATGGGCGCTCTCGCTCTTTCCGTCGCGCGGCACGCTCGACTCGCTCGTCGAGATCGTGCCGATTCTCGTCGGTAGTGGTGGGCTGGAATTCGACCTGTCGCTTCTCCGGCTCCGCGTGGTCGCTCCGTACTTCCCGAACGCGATGACCGCTCGGATCACGATTCCTGCCGGCGACGCGAGGCTGTCGGTTGCGTTTCCCAGCCCACCGGACCCTGTTCAATCCTTCCGTCTTCGCATTCTGCCGTCGGTCGCTGGCGTCCTCGCCGCGCCGAGAACTGGATACGTCACATGCGAGGGTGCGCGCCGTGTGTCGATGCCCTCGTCAACATTTCAGGCCGTCACTTCAAACGCTCGCATCGACGTCGACTCGACCGGCGCCGTCGTCTGCGACATTCCGACGTTTGCAAACGCACTCCCCGACATGCTGCGCGGACTGGTGGAGGTCGTTGCGCGCAACGGACCGAACGCTGTAGTCTTGGTTCCGCGAACCGATGTAGCTGAAGTGCGACTACCGACCGTCACACGCTTCCCCGACGAAGGCGAAGGGTTCGCGAGTCTCGGCCTCGCATTCGCCCCGGCGCCATTCACGGACACACGGTGCTCCGTTGGCGGTCTCCCGTTTGCGCCCACCATCGCGGCGTGGACCATCTACGCCCCGGCCGCGGACGTAGCGCCGACGGCACTTCCACGATTGCCGAATGGATCGAGGCTCAGCGATCTTGGAGAAACACACGATCCCGTCAGGATCGAGTGCGCGTTCGTGCAGCGAGCGGCCAATGCACCGCCATTGTGGCGCAACATCCTACGGGAATTCTATCCACTCCTAGAACTCTCGCATGGCCAGCGGTACATCGCGCGCGGCGACTACTAGCTCTAGCCTGTTGCGAAACTCGCGTTTCGGCGCGCCCGTGACCATCCCTGCGCTGCGACGTCAACTCGCTCGTCTCCGCGCGCGCGGACGGCGCGAGTATCCTGGCGACTTTCTCGCTGTGTCGGGCGCGATGATCGATGCCGA
>ORMF010980151.1_pt1 | contig 26480 bp, 27 predicted proteins | sample 1779871 | NCBI WGS metagenome assembly ORMF01 (sample SAMEA104232316, study PRJEB22302) | groundwater metagenome | biome: forest; feature: aquifer; material: groundwater | place: USA | collected 2011-08-07 | depth 5.4 m | reverse complement strand
TCGCCGCCTCGCATCTGGACCCTTCTCAGCCGCCTGCTGACTTTTGACAATGAGGAGTCGAAACTCGCGATGATCGAGTGGTCGGGGGTGTTCCATGTCATGGCGACGCCGTTCACTGACGGCGGTGATCTCCACACGGACGGGCTGCCGCGTCTGGTCGAAGCCGCCCTCGCCACGGGCATCAGCGGCGTCACCCTTCTCGGTATCGCCGGCGAGGCCCACCGCCTCACTGATGAGGAGCGGCGGCGCGTGGTCGAGGGCGTTGTCAAGGAGGTGCGCGGCCGCGTACCGGTCGTGGTGGGCGTCTCCGCCTCGGGTACGCATCTCGCGACCTCCTTCACCCGCGTGGCCCAGGAGCACGGGGCCGACGGGCTCATGGTCGCCCCGCCGACGGGCCTCAAGAACCTCGACGCGGTGGCCGAGTACTACCGGGCGGTGGCGGCCGCGGCCGCAGTCCCGCTTGTGCTCCAGGACGAGCCCGTGACGACCCAGGTGACGATGCCGGCGGCTTTCATGGCCCGTCTGTGCGAAGAGATCCCCGCGATCGAGGCAGTCAAGATCGAGGAGGCACCGACCTTGCCCAAGATCACGCGGCTACGCGAGATCCTCTCGCGGCGCGTGGCGATATTCGGAGGGCTCGGGGGCGTCTACTTCTTCGAGGAGCTATCGCGCGGGGCCGACGGCGCCATGACCGGCTTCCCCTACCCGGAGGCGCTCAAGGCAATCCGCGATCACTTCGTCGCCGGCCGCCGCGACGAGGCCCGGGCGCTCTTCTACCGCTGGCTGCCGTTGATCCGCTACGAGAGCCAGCCGGGCTCGACGCCCGGCACGGCCATCGGCATCAGGAAGGAGATCCTCCGCCGCCGTGGCTGGATCAATTCGTCGCGCGTCCGCCCGCCGGCGCCGGCCCTGGACGCGGGCACGCTGGACGAGCTCGATGAGATCCTCCGCGCCGTCAAAGCCTGAGTCATCCCCAAGCTCCAGGTCGGTGACGTCGGGCTCTTCTACCAGCGCGTCGGGCCGGCGCGCCCGCCGGCGCTCGTCCTCCTCATGGGCTGGGGCGGCGACCATACCGCCTGGGCCTTCCAGGTGCCCGCCCTCGCGGCCGAGTTCGACGTGATCGCGATCGACAACCGCGGCGCCGGCCAGAGCGACGCCCCGGACACGCGCTACACGATCGCCGGCATGGCCGACGACGTGGTGGGCCTGATGAAGCAGCTCGGCGTGCGAAACGCACACATCTGCGGCGCCTCCATGGGCGGGATGATCGCCCAGGAGCTGGCGCTCCGGCACCCGGAGCGCGTCCTGACGCTCCAGCTCCACTGCACCGCCGCCGGTGTCGACGGCTACGGGCGGCTCGTGATCGACAACTTCCTGCGCGTGAAGGCCCGCGGCGACGCGGAGGAGTTCGTCCACTTTTCGCTGCCCTGGCTGCTGAGCCGGAAGACGTTCGCCGAGCGGCCAGACTTCGTGGAGACGTGGATACTGCGGGCCCTCGAGTACCCCTTCTCCACGAGTCTCACCGGGCTCAGCCGCCAGGGTGAGGCCATCCGCGGCCACGACACGCGCGACCGGCTGGCCTCCCTTCGCGTGCCGACCCTGATCACGACGGGCACGGGGGACATCCTCGTGCCGCCGTCGGCGTCGGAGGATCTCCACGCCCTGATCCCAGGCTCGGAACTGGCCACGATCCCGGACGCCGGCCACATGCACTTCATCGAGCAGGCCCCCGCCTTCAACGACCTCTGCCTGAACTTCCTCCGCAAGCACAGCCCCTAGTCAGCCGCTGAAAAGAGTTTTTATTTGTCACTGGCGCCCGACGACCCAGGGCGTCGAGAAGGGTCCAGATGCGAGGCGGCGCCCGAAGGGCCGCACGCGAGGCGTACTCCTGTACGTTGAGCGTGCGGCCGAGGGCGCCAACGAAGCATATGGGCCCTTATCGGCGTCCTGGGAAGGATCACTCCCAGAGGTAGCTGGTGGGGTTGACCGACTGGCCCTTGACCTGGATCTCGTAGTGGAGGTGCGGGCCCGAGGAGCGCCCGGTATTGCCGGTCATCGCGATGACCTCTCCGCGTTGCACCTTCTGGTTCACGGCCGCCCTGAGCTTCGAGAGATGGCCGTAGAGCGATTTCGTCTCGTTGCCGTGATCGATGATCAGCGTCTGGCCGTACTCGGCATTCACGCCGGCGAAGACCACGGTGCCGGGCGCAGGCGACTTGACCAGCGCGCCGATCGGAGCGCCGATGTCGAGCCCGCTGTGGAACTCCGACTTGGCCGACCAGGGCGAGGTGCGGCCGCCAAAACCCGAGTTGACGGGGCCGCGCACGGGCCACCGTGACGGCAGCGCCGCCAGCACGCGCGTGGCGCGGCCGAGGAAGCGCTCGAGGGCGCGGAGGTTGTCCCCCTCTTCCTTGACGATGCCCGCCAGGCGCTCGAGCTCGTCGCCGATGGCGGCGCGCTCGGGAGTCTCGGCAGAGCGTGACGGGCCCGTGCCGCCCCCGATGCCGGCGCTTCGCTTGCCGGCGCCGTCCTCGGGACCGAAGGGCTCCCGGATCTTGGCGTGCAGCTCGCGCCAACCGTCGATCTCGGCGCGGATCTGCTGCGTCTTCGACTGCGAGGCGTCGATCATCTCCTGCTGCTCCACGACGCGCGCACTGAGCTCGTTCAACGACGCGCGCTGGCTGCGCAGCGTGAGGTAGTCCCTGTAGATGACGGTGACGGAGGCGGGCACGGCCAGGAAGAGCCCCAGGACCGTCAGAATCAGCCACCGCGGAAGGGTCAGCCGGGCGATGCGTCGCCCGTCGCCGTGGACCACCAGGAGGTTGAACTCGCGCCGCGCCGACATAACCCTCAGCGCTTGATCTGCACGACCGAGAAGTCCCGCATCGGCACGGTCTCGGCGTTGGGATTGACCTTCGTCATGCGGCAGTGGCCCTCGAAGAGCACGCCCTCCTCCACGACCACCACCGGCGCCTCGACGTCACCGAAGACGCGGGCGGTGCGCTTGAGCTCCACGCGCTCTGTCGCCAGAATATTGCCCACCACCTCGCCGCTCACCAGTACCTTCCCGGCGCGGATGTCACCGTTGATGACCCCCTTGTCGCCGATGATCAGCGTGTCGGTGGACGAGATCTCCCCTTTGAACCGCCCGTTCAGCATGACCGTCCCGCTGAACGTGTACCGTCCCTCGATCTCCGAGCCCTCGTCGATGAAGGCCGTGAGACCTTTGCTGCCCGCTGGCTTCCGCCTGCGCTTGAACATGGTCGGCCCCGCGTGGGAAACCCGCCCCCTTACCGCTGCGTCGCCTGCGGCGTGTTGCTGCTCCGTCCAAGCATCACTGCCTCCTCCACCTGCTCCCCGGCGGCCCTGGCGGCCGGACTCGGAGAGGCGGAACACGTTCTCGATCGGGCGCGACGGGAAGGGTGTGAGACGCTCCCGGCCTTGCCGGGTCACGGGCGTTGTAGCACGCGCTCTTTGGGGGTGTCAACCCCGGATTTCCCGCCGCGCAAAATGCGCGCTATGTGCGCGCCAGCAGGCCCTTTCTTGACACTCCGCGAGCCTCCGAAGTATCATTTGGCCATTCCGAGACCCTCCATGGACGACTTCTACCGGATAAAGCGTCTTCCGCCCTACGTCTTCGCCATCGTCAACGACCTCAAGACCAAGGCTCGGGCGAAGGGGCAGGACATCATCGATCTCGGCATGGGCAACCCCGACCTGGGCACGCCCAAGCACATCGTTGACAAGCTGATCGAGGCGGCTCAGAACCCAAAGAATCACCGGTACTCGGCCTCCCGCGGCATCACTCGGCTCCGGAAGGCCATCACCACCTGGTACCGGGACCACTACGGCGTGGAGATCGACCCCGAGACTGAGGCCATCGCCACGATAGGGGCCAAGGAGGGCATGGCCCACCTCGCGCTCGCCGTCCTCCAGCCGGGTGACGGGGTGCTGGTGCCGAACCCGACCTACCCTATCCACTCGTACTCGGTGGTGATCGCCGACGGGGACCTACGCTCAGTGCCGCTGGTGCCGGGCGAGGACTTCTTCGCGCGCCTGCAGGAGGCCGTGCGCCTGTCCTGGCCCAAGGCCAAGCTCCTCATCCTCTCCTTTCCGCACAATCCGACCACGATGTGCGTGGATCGCGACTTCTTCGCCAAGGTAGTCGACTTCGCCAGGGAGCACGCGCTCATGGTCGTCCACGACTTCGCCTACGCCGACTTCGCCTTCGACGGCTACAAGCCCCCTTCCTTCCTCGAGGTCCCGGGAGCCAAAGAGGTCGGGGTCGAGATCTTCTCGCTGTCGAAGTCGTACAACATGCCCGGATGGCGGATGGGCTTCGTGTGCGGCAACCCGCGCATGGTCCACGCGCTGGCCAGGATCAAGTCGTATCTCGACTACGGCGCCTTCCAGCCCATCCAGATCGCCGCCATCATCGCTCTCGAGGGAGACCAGAAGTGCGTGGCGGACATCGTCGAGGTCCACCGCAAGCGCCGCGACGTCCTGGTGGACGGGCTCAACAAGTTCGGCTGGTCTGTGCCGAAGCCGCAAGCGACCATGTTCGTCTGGGCACCCATCCCGGAGTCGTTCCGGTCCATGGGCTCGCTCGAGTTCTCCAAGATGCTCATCCAGGAGTGCAAGGTGGCGGTCTCCCCGGGCATCGGCTTCGGCGAGTACGGCGAGGGCTATGTCCGTTTCGCGCTGGTCGAAAACGAACAGCGTATCAAGCAGGCCCTCCGCGGCCTTAAGACCCTCTCGGCCCGCTGACGGCGCCGGCGCGCAGCGGGCGGCGGCGACTCACGGGTCCTTTAGGATCGAAATCACAATTGGCATGAACGAGATCAAGATCGGCCTCCTCGGCCTCGGCACGGTCGGCAGCGGCGTCGTCAAGGTCCTCCAGACCCACGGCGCCGAGATGCAGGAGCGCGCCGGGTGCCGGCTGACCTTGCACGCCATCGCTGACGCCGACATGACGCGCCCGCGCGACGGGTTGGACCTCACGCGCCTCCCGCTCGTCCCGGACGCCGCGCGGGTGCTCGACGACCCCGCGGTCCAAATCGTCATCGAGCTCGTCGGCGGGCTCGAGCCGGCGCGCACCTTCATCCTCAAGGCCCTCGACGCGGGCAAGCACGTGGTCACCGCCAACAAGGCGCTGCTGGCCCACCATGGCCCCGAGATCTTCGAGGCGGCGCGCCGCAACCGCGTCATGCTGGGCTTCGAGGCGGCCGTGGCGGGGGGGGTCCCGCTCATCCGCGCCGTCAAGGACGGGCTCACGGCGAACCGCGTGCTCTCGGCCTTCGGCATCGTCAACGGCACCTGCAACTACATCCTTTCGAAGATGGCCGACGAGGGGCTCGACTTCTCGGTCGTTCTTAAGGAGGCGCAGGCGCACGGCTACGCCGAGTCCGACCCCACGCTCGACCTCGAGGGCATGGACTCGGCCCACAAGCTCCAGATCCTGGCGACGATCGCGTTCCGCACCGCCGTGGACCTCAACGACATCCACACGGAAGGCATCACGGCGATCACCCAGCAGGACGTCGAGAATGCGGCGGAGCTCGGCTATCGAATCAAGCTTCTGGCCATCGCCAAAGCCGCCGACGGCGCGCTCGAGGCCCGCGTGCATCCGACCATGATCCCGGCGGGGTCGCCGATGGCCGCGGTGTCGGGCGTCTTCAACGCCGTCTTCATCACCGGCGACAATGTCGGCAACCTCATGTTCTACGGCCGGGGCGCGGGGCAGCTGCCCACCGCCTCGGCGGTCTGGTCGGACACGCTCGAGATCGCCCGGCGCGTCGCCCACGGCATCCCGGCCATGGAGGGCGACCTGCCCTCGATCAGCCAGCGGCCGCTGCCGCTCCGGCGGATGGAGGACATCCGGTCGTCCTACTATCTGCGCGTCATGGCGATGGACCGGCCCGGTGTCCTCGCGCAGGTCGCCGGCATCCTGGGGCAGCACGACATCTCGCTCGTCTCGGTGCTCCAGAAGGAGCGCGCCCGCGGCGAGGCGGTGCCGGTGGTGATGATGACCCACGAGGCGCGGGAGCGGGACATGCGCGCGGCGCTCCAGGCCATCGACAAGCTGCCGGTTGTGGCGGCGCGCACCACCATGATCCGCGTGGAGCCGGCCTGAACGCGTGGCCCGGCGTCATCGAGCGCTACCGGCAGTTCCTGCCGGTCTCGCCGAGCACCCCGGTGGTCACGCTCCACGAAGGCAACACGCCGCTCATCCCCGCCCCGCGGCTCGCGGAAGCCACCGATCCGAGCCTGCGGATCTTCCTCAAGTGCGAGGGCTTCAACCCGACGGGCTCCTTCAAGGACCGCGGGATGACCGTGGCCATCTCCAAGGCCGTGGAAGCCGGCTCACGTGCGGTCATCTGCGCCTCGACCGGCAACACGTCGGCCTCGGCCGCGGCCTACGCCGCGCGCGCGGGCATCCGCGCCTTCGTCATGGTGCCGAAGGGCGCGGTCGCGATCGGCAAGCTCTCGCAGGCCGCCATACACGGCGCGACGGTCCTCGTGGTAGACGGCAACTTCGACCAGGCGCTCTCCATCGTCACCCAGATAGCCGAGCGCCACCCGGTCACGCTCGTCAACAGCCTGAATCCCTTCCGCCTCGAGGGGCAGAAGACGGGCGCGTTCGAGGTCGTGGACCAGCTCGGGCGCGCGCCGGACTACCACCTGATCCCCGTGGGCAACGCGGGCAACATCTCGGCCTACTGGCGTGGCTACCGGGAATACCACCGGGCGGGCCTCGCCAAGGAGCTGCCGAAGATGGTCGGCTTCCAGGCCGCGGGCGCCGCGCCCATCGTGGAAGACCGGGTCATCCTCGAGCCCAAGACGCTCGCCACCGCCATCCGCATCGGCAACCCCGCCTCGTGGGGACTCGCCAAGGAGGCGCTCCAGGACTCTCAGGGGTGGATCGACGCCGTCACGGACGAGGAAATCATCCGCGGGTATCGCCTGCTGGCGCGCGAAGAAGGCATCTTCATGGAGCCCGCCTCGTGCGCGACCGTGGCCGGCCTCGTCAAGATGGTGAAGGCCGGGCGCTTCGAGCCCGGGTCCACGCTCGTGCTCACGCTCACGGGGCATGGGCTCAAGGACCCGGACACGGCGCTCGAGTCCGCGACCCGACCCGTGAGCGTTCCCGCGCGGCTCGACGCCGTCCTCGCCCAGCTCGGGCTCTAGCCGCTCGTGCCCTCCGCCGGGCGGCTGGTCAAGATCCTCCTCGGGATCGCGATCAGCGCGGCCCTCATGGTCTGGCTCTTCTGGAACGTGGATCTGCGCGCGGTCACCGCGCGCCTTGCCGACACGCGGTGGGGCTGGCTCTCGGTCAGCGTCGCCCTCAACCTGGTCTCGCTCTGGGCGCGCGCCGTGCGCTGGCGCTACCTCTTTCCGCAGCGGGCCCGGCCGACCCACCTCTTCAACGCCGTGATGATCGGCTACATGGGCAACAACCTGCTGCCGTTGAGAGCCGGTGAGGTCCTGCGCGTCTACGTCGTGACACGGCGGGGCCAGCGCTTCTGGACGACGGTGACGACGCTCGTCGTGGAGCGCGCGCTGGACGGGCTGGCGGTCGGCATCGTCCTGGCCTTCGTCTTCTTCCAGATCCCAACGCCCCGCGAGGTGGCCTGGGCGTTGGAGGTCTTCGTTGGACTGGTCGTGGCCACGGTGATCGTCTTGGTCGCGATCGCGGCGGCGCCCCTGCCCTGCCGCATCCTGATCCACTCCCTGACCTACCGCTGGCCGGGCATCGAGCGCCGCCTGCTGGTCGTCTTCGACACTATGAGTGACGGGCTCCAGGGGATGCGGCGGCCCAGACAGCTGCTGCCGACCGCCCTCTGGTCGGTCGCGATCTGGGTGGTCATCGTGCTGTCCGTGTGGACAGGCTTCCGGGCCGCGAGCCTGGAGCTGCCGATGACAGCCGCCCTCTGCGTCATCGCGTTCATCGGTCTCGGCGTGAGCCTGCCGTCCAGCCCGGGCTTCATCGGCGTCATCCAGGCGGCAACCGTCCTGGCGCTGTCCTTCTTCGGCGTCGGGAAAGCGGACGCCCTCGGCTTCTCGCTTCTCCTGCACGCCTCACAGTTCGTGCCCGTGACGCTCTGGGGCCTCCTGCTGCTTGTCGTGGAGCACGTGAGCCTCGCCGAGGCCGGCCGGGGCGCAGGGCTGTCCGTAAACGTGCGTCCAGACTAGCCTTTCCCCGCCGTAGACGCTGCCCTTCCGCGGGCCGTCCTAGGTGGTGAAGCTCCATCGGGGGCGAAACCCGGGCGGGACAACGAGAAGCCCAGGCACTCCCGGTGGCTTCCGGTGTAAACGCAATGGTCCCCGGCTGCGTCAACTTGACGGAAGTGTTCTCGGGCGGGCTCGGGAACCGGGGAATGGCCATGGGTGGAGAACCAGCGGCAGTGCCGGGCAAACGCCAAGATGCGCGCGGCGTTCTGGGGGTTTGGCCCGCTCGACGGGCGTATGCGAAGATCGCCTGTAGTGGACACGCTCGAGCCGTCCGATGAAGACCTCTGCCGGCGAATCACCCAACAGGACGAGGGAGCCTTTGACCTGCTGGTCGAGCGTTACCAGGAGCGGGCCTACCGTATCTCGTGGTCCGTGGTGCGGGACCGGGAAGATGCCAAGGATTGCTCCCAGGAGGCTTTCATCCGGCTCCACGAGTCGGCCGGATCCTTCGCCGGCCAGGCCAAGTTCTCGACCTGGTTCTACCGGATCCTGGTCAACTGCTGCCTCGACCACCAACGGAAGCGGCGGGGCTGGCGGCGGCTGGTCGGCTGGGGCGGCAGCGACGAGGGACGCGATGCGGGCGACCCTGTGGAGCGCCTCGCGGCTCCCTTCACCGATCCGACGGACGCCATGGTCACGGATCACCGAATGAGCCGCTTGTGGGAGGCCGTGGACAAGCTCTCGCCGCAGCAAAGGGCGGCGGTGCTTCTCCAATGCCGCGAGGAGCTGTCAACAAAGGAAATCGCCGTGGTACTGCAGGTGTCGGAGGCGACGGTGCGGGTGCACCTGCACCGCGCGTACTCGGCGCTCAAGCGCCGCGTGGGAGACGCCGGCGGGGGAGACACCAGCGGGGGAGCCAAAAGATGAGCAGGCTGCCGGAAGACGAGTTCCCGGAAGACGAGTTCAAGGATGTGATCGCCGAGCTCAGGCGCACTGCGCCCGAGCCGCCGTCCGTGCACTGGGGCGCTTACCGCGTCGAGCTGCGCGAGAAGCTCGAGCGTGGCGCGAGGCGCGGCTGGGCCGAGTGGAACCGGCCCCTCCGTCCGTTCCAGATCGCCGTGGCGGTAAGTTTCATCGCGGTGCTGGTCTATATAGGCCTCCCGGGCCAGGGCCAGATCCCGAATGACTCGGCCATGATGGAGAACGCCATCCTGGCGAGCCGCCTCGACATGATCGCCGACCTCGACGTGGTCCAGAAACTCGACCTCCTCGAGGATTTCGACGTCATCGAGCGCCTCGACAGCCTCCATCCGCGCGGCGAGGGATGAGCGGCACCCATGCCCCTCGATCGCTCCAGGCGCCGCGGCCTGATCAGGTTGTCTCTTGCGGCGCTGCTGAGCCTGGCGCCTGCGGCCGCGCGCGCCGCCGAGGCGCCCCCGGTGCCACGAACCACAGTGGCCAACAGTGACGAAATTGACGCCGCTATGCTCCGCAACCTCGATGTCTTCAGCAACCCGGATTACGCTCGGGACCGCGAGATCGCGAAGCGCCTGAGCATTTTCGAGCGTATGCGCATGTTGGACCAGATGACGAGCACCAAGCCGGCTCGGGAGGGCGCCGCGACCCCCGCCGAACCGGCCAAGAAGGAGGTGCGATGACATGCTGACGGCCCGCTCGTACGGCTGGCTCCCCGCCCTGGCGCTGGCGGCCTGTCTGGCCGTCCCGATGGCCGCTGGAGCTCAGGCGCCCGCTTCGCCTCCCTCGACAGCTCCGGCCCAGCCGGGCGATGCTCCCGTCAGCGGGCTCGATCGCCTCCCGCCAGAAGAGCGTGCGCGGGCTGAGCGCAATCTCCAGAAGTGGAAGGAGATGACACCAGAGCAACGGCAGCGAGCGAGTGAGAACTACCGCCACTGGCAGAGCCTTTCGCCCGAGGAGCGGCAGAGCATCCGGCAGAATCAGCAGCGGCTGCGCAGCATGTCGCCGGCCGACCGGGCTCGCGTCATAGAGGACTTTCAGCGCTGGCAATCGCTTCCGGAGGACCGGAAGCGCCAGCTCGAGGCGGCGCACGAGCGCTTCCAGAAGCTGCCGCCCGAGCAGCGCCAGCGCATCGAGCGGAACGTGGAGCGCTGGCGCCAGATGCCGCCCGAGCAGCGTGAGTCCATTGAGCGGAATGTGGAGCGCTGGCGCCAGATGACTCCCGAGCAGCGCCAGCAGGCCCGCGAGCAATACCACCAGCGCCAGTCTGGCCCAGGCCAGGCGCGTCCGGACGGCGAAGACCAGCCGGGAGGCGATGCGCGGCCCGGCGGTCCCGTAGGGCCCGGAGGACCGAGCGGTCCCGGCGGTCCGCGCAGCCGTCACCTGCCCCGATAGCCACAGGTCGGTCCGAAGTACGGCGAAGCCAATCGGCATCGCGGCTTTATACCCCCAGCGGGCTTTACACTCCCAGCGGGCTTTACACCCAATGACGGGGTCGTGTAGCATGACCCCCTCATGGGCCAACTGATCGTCCAGAAATACGGCGGCTCGTCCGTTGCCGACCCCGAGAAGATCAAGAACGTCGCCCGCCGGGTAGCCGAATCCGCGGCGAAAGGCCACCGGATGGTCGTGGTGGTCTCCGCCATGGGCAAGACGACCGACGCGCTCGTCGCCCTGGTGGACGCTATCACGCCCGCCCCCGACCCGCGGGAGTTCGACATGGTCCTGGCCACGGGCGAGCAGGTCACGATCGGCCTCCTCGCCATGGCGCTCCAAGCGATGGGCCGCCCCGCCTGCTCCTTCACTGGGCCGCAGGTCGGCATGGTCACCGACGGCGTCCACACGCGGGCCCGTATCCGGCGCATCACGGCCGAGCGCATCCACGCCGCCCTCGACGCCGGCAAGATCGTCGTCGTGGCGGGCTTCCAGGGCATGACCGAATCGGGGGACGTCACGACGCTCGGACGCGGCGGCTCGGACCTCACGGGTGTCGCGCTGGCGGCGGCGCTCAAGGCCGACGTCTGCGAGATCTTTACCGACGTCGACGGCGTCTACACCGCCGATCCCAACGTCGTGCCCGAGGCGCGCAAGCTCGCCCGCGTCTCCTACGACGAGATGCTCGAGATGGCCGCCCTCGGCGCCAAGGTGCTCCAGGCCCGCTCCGTCGAGTTCGCCAAGAAGTTCGCCGTCCCGGTGCACGTCCGCTCCACCTTCAAGCCGGACCCGGGCACGCTCGTGACCAGGGAGGATCACAGCATGGAAGACGTGGTGGTCACGGGCATTACCCACGACCGCGGTCAGGCGAAGCTCTCCATCCTGCGCGTGCCCGACCGCCCGGGCATCGCCAGCCTGGTCTTCGGGGGCCTCGCCAAGCAGAACATCGTCGTGGACATGATCGTCCAGAACATCGGGCGCGACGGCTCCACGGACATCTCGTTCACCCTGCCCCGCGGCGATCGCCAGCGAGCCGAGACCGTGCTGGACGCCGTCGCCAAGGAGATCGGCGCCGACGGCGTGACCGCCGACGACCGCATCGCCAAGGTCTCCATCGTCGGCGTCGGCATGCGCAGCCACTCGGGTGTCGCCGCGCGCGTGTTCTCGACGCTGTCGAAGGAGAACATCAACATCCAGATGATCTCGACCTCCGAGATCGCCGTCTCGTGCGTCATCGAGGACAAGTACGCCGAGCTCGCCGTGCGCGCGCTCCACGACGCCTTCGAACTCGGAAAGGAACCCGCAACCTAGGAGGCCGTCCATGCCGGCCTTCGCCGCCTCGGAGTGGCCCAACAAGGAGGCGGCGAGCATCACGCGCGCGGCGCTCACGCCGTCGCGCGCTGTATCTGATCTGCCACTCTAGAAGCGCGCGGGGGGAAGTGGCAGGCTGGGCGCGAGATGACTTACTCGCGCCCGCAGCTGAAACTCCTGCTCGTGCTGGCCGCGGTGTTTCTCGTGGGCCTGGGTGCGCGTGAGTGGCGCGCGGGCTTCCCCGACGCGGCCGAGCGGCTCGGGCGCGTCGACCCCGCGGATCCGCCGGGGCCCCGCCGCCCCCCCGGCCCCGCCCGCGCCCGCGGGCGCGGTCCAGCCGTCGCGGCCGCGCGCGACCGCCGCCCCGCCGGCCCCGGTCGCGGACCCCCGCCCGCTCGACCTCAACCACGCCAGCGCGGGCGAGATCTCCAGGCTGCCCGGCGTCGGCCCGAGCCTCGCGCGCCGGATCGTCGAGGAGCGCGATCGGCGCGGGCGCTTTGAGTCAGCTGATAGCCTTCGGGGCATCCTGGGCATGGGCCCGAAGAAGCTCGCCGCGCTCCGTGAGCACGTGACGGTCGGCGAGTGACATGAAGTGGCACGAGGCGCCGCTTCTGCCGCTGTCGGCCGCGGTCGCGCTGGGCATCCTCTTCAGCGCGTGGGCGGCGGCGGCGCTCGCCTGGCTTCTGGTCGCAGGCGGCCTCCTCCTCGCCGTGGGCGCGTGCGCGCTGGCGCTTGGGCGTGATCGCGTAGCGGCGGCCGTCCTCCTGGCGCTCGCGATCGTGCTGGGAGCGCTCCGCAGCGCCACCGACCCGCTGCCCGCCGATCACATTGCCCGCGCGGCGCTCGCTCCGGTCGTCAACGTCGAGGGACGGCTCGCCGAGGAGCCGGTGCGGTGGGCGCCGGACCGTACGCGGCTGATCCTCGACGTAGACGGCCTTCTCGACGGGAACGACCGCCGACCGGCGTCTGGACGCCTCCAGGTGACGCTCTACGGCGAGACGGCCGCGGTGGGCGAAGGCCAGCGAGTCGCGGTCAGTCTCAGGCTCTCCCGCCCGCGCGCCTTCAGGAACCCCGGCGCCTTCGACTACCCCGCCTTCCTGCGGAGGGAAGGCATACTCCTCGTCGGTACCGGGCGCGCCGATTCCCTCGTGCCGCTCACTCCCGACGAGCCGCCCTGGCCCGTGCGCGTGAAGCGCTGGGCCGTGGCGACCATCGCCGCTCACCTGCCCGAGACTTCGGCGGCGCTCCTGGCGGGGCTCATCCTCGGCGAGAAGACGGGTCTCCCGCCCGAGGCCCACGAGGCTTTTCGCCGCGCCGGTGTCTACCACATCCTCGCCGTCTCGGGCTTCAACGTGGCGCTTCTGGCCTCCTCGGTCTTCTTCGTTCTCTCGGCGCTCGGAGGCCCCCGGCGCACCACCGCGGTCGCGGCGGGCGTGGCGCTGGTGGGCTTCGCCCTCGTCGTCGGCGGCCAGGCCTCTGTGATCCGCGCCACGGTAATGGGGCTCCTGCTGCTGGCGGCCACGCTCCTGGACCGGGAGTCCCAACTCATGAACGCGCTGGCGCTGGCCGCCCTGCTGCTCCTCGCCTGGCGCCCCGGCGATCTCTGGGACCCGGGCTTCCAGCTCTCCTTCGCCGCCACCGCGGGGATCATCTACCTCACGCCCGCCATCACGAGTTGGTTCGACGGGCGGGGCTGGCCGGGCTGGCTCCCCACCGGCGCGGCCGGAAAGGGGGGGGGGCGCGGGCGGCCGTGACCCCCGCCATGCTCGCCCACTTCAACCAGCTCTCGCTCGTCGGCGTCGCGGCGAACCTGCTCGTGGTCCCGCTCGCCGCGGCGGGCACGACGCTCGGCATGCTGGCGCTCCTGGTCGCCCTCGCGAGCACGGTCGCGGCCGACGTGCTCTTCCAGGCGCTGTGGCTGGTGCTGCTGGCCCTGCGCGCGGCAGTCTGGGGCGCGGCCGCCGTCCCGGCAGCCATGGTCCACCTGCCGGCGCCCAGCTGGGCGGCGACCCTCGCCTGGTGCGGAGCTCTCACGCTCGTGCCCTTCCTCGGCGCGCGGCGGTGGACGCGCGCCGCGGCAGGGGCCTGCCTCGCGGCGGCCCTCGCGCTGTCGATCTGGCCCTGGATGCGCCCGGGCGACGGGCGCCTTCGCGTCACCTTCCTTGACGTGGGCCAGGGCGACGCGGTGCTGGTCGAGCTGCCCGAGGGCCCACGGCTCCTCGTGGACGGCGGCCCTGGCGGTGCCCGGCGCCTCGACGTGGGAGAACGGGTGCTGGCGCCGTTCCTCTGGAACCGCCCCGCGGCCCGGCTGGACGCCGTGGCGGTCACTCATTCCGACTCGGACCACTCGGGCGGGCTTCGCGCAGTGCTCACGCGCTTCCGGGTAGGAGAGGTCTGGGAGAACGGGCGCTGGGGCCCGGGCAGCGAGGACACGCTACGCGCCGTGGAGCGCTCGGGCGCCTGCCGCCGCACTCTCGTCGCGGGGCAGCGGATCTGGCTCGGCTCGGCGCTCCTAACCGTGCTGAACCCGGACGGCGCGCGGCCGCTCGACGAGCCCGCGCCCATGGGAGACAACGACGAGTCGCTGGTACTACGGCTCGACTGGCGGGGGTTGTCGCTGCTCCTGACGGGCGACCTCGGCCGCCCCGGCGAGGAGCGCGTCCTGGCTTCGCGCGCCCCCGTGCGCGCGCTCGCCCTCAAGGTCGGCCACCACGGCAGCCGGTTCTCGTCCGGCGAAGAGTTTCTCGCCGCCACGCGGGCGGCCGTGGCCGTGATCTCCGTCGGGGCGCGCAACCCGTTTGGCCATCCGACGCCTGAGGCGCTCGGCCGGCTCGAGGCGGCCGGAGCCCGCATCTACCGGACGGACAGGGACGGCGCGGTCATCCTCGAGACCGACGGCGCCACGCTTTGGATCACCCGCTGGGCCTCGGGCACGGTCGAGCGCTTCGAGCTCGACCCGGAGCGGTAGGGCTTAAACACACTGCGGCCCCCGATCAACCGTCTCGGGGGCCGCGGCGGGGCGCGCGAGTGCCGGGAGGAGGCTTAGCTCTCGAAGCTGTGCTCGTATTGGGTGCGCAGCCGCTCCAACTCCTCGGGATCGAGACGCATGCCGAGGGAGAGCCCCATCTCTCCCAGGATGGTCTTGATCTCGTTCAACGACTTCTTGCCGAAGTTCTTGGTCTTGAGCAGCTCCGACTCGGTCTTCTGAACCAGGTCGGCAATCGTTCGGATGCTGGCAGTCTTGAGGCAGTTGGACGCGCGAACGGACAGCTCGAGCTCGTCCACGTTGCGGAAGAGGTGCTCGTTGAGCTCGACCCGGGGCGCGGTCTCGATCCCTGGCTCGCCGGGTACGGTCTCAAGCAGCGGGCTCTGCGGGAAGTCCGTCAGCAGGTCGAACTGGTCCTCGAGGATACGCGCGGCCTCGCCGACCGCCGCCTCGGGGGTGACGCTGCCGTTGGTCCAGACCTCGAGCACCAGACGCTCGAGCCCCGGCTCCTGGTTCGACGGCTCGACGTGGAAGTTCACCCGCTTGACGGGGGAGAAATCCGAGTCGATGAGTATGGCGTTGATTGGGAGAGCCTCGGGCTCGCGTCGCTCGGCGGCCTGGTAGCCGCGGCCGCGCTCCACGCACAACTCCATTTCGAGGGCGCCGTCCTTGTCGAGGGTGGCCAGCACGAGGTCGGGCGTCAGGATCTCGACGTCGGCGTCGGGCTCGAAATCGCGCGCGGTGACCGTGCGCGGGCCCTGGACCTTGAGCCGCAAGAGCTTGGGCCGGTTCACGCTGACCGCGAAGACCAGCTTGCGCAGATTCATGATGATGTCGAGCGTGTCTTCGTTGACGCCCTGCAGGTGCGAGAACTCGTGGAGCACGCCCTCGATCTTGGCCCAAGTGGGCACGGCGCCCGGGATCGAAGACAGGAGCACGCGACGGTAGGCATTGCCCACCGTGAGGGCGAAACCCGGCTCGAAGGGCTCGACGGCGATCTGGCCGTGGGCACGCTCGCGGGCCAGCCACTCGTGGCGGACAGGAAGCACCATCTGCGGCATCGGATTCCTCCTGGGGGAATTTGGCGGGCTGCTTCACCCGAGGTTGCCCAGTATACCAGAAACCGGACCTTGACCAAGCCTCGCTGCCGAAGGTTTGACTGCCCGGGAAAGCCCGGGCAAGATAAGGAAAACCCATGATGGAGCGGCCCCGGGTCCTCAAGACCTCGACCGACGCGCCGGCCGGCCCGGGGCGGACGGTGCGCGGGTTTCTCTACGCCACGCTGGCGCTGCTGGCGGTCTTCGCTTGTCTGCAGATTTGGTGGGTAACGACGGCAGCCTACGGCGTGACCAAGGGCCCTCGCATCGTGGAGATCCCGCCGCACCAGGGCCTGCTCGACATCGCCCGGCGCCTCGACGAGGCCGGCGTTATCAGGAGCCCATTGGGCTTCGCGCTCCTCGCCTTGGCGCAGGGAAGCGCGCGAAGCCTCAAGGCCGGCGAGTATGCAGTCCCCCAGGGGGCCAACACCTTTGCTGTGCTGAGCCTCCTCGAAGGCGGGAAGGTCCTCAGGCACACGGTCCTCCTGCGCGAAGGCTTCACGGTGGCCGAGCTGGCCCACGCCGTCGAGGCCGAGGGGCTCGCGCGCGCCGACGACGTGCTCAGCGTCGGCCGCGATCCCCTCTTCCTCCGCACGCTCGAGATCCCGGGCGCCTCTGTCGAGGGCTACCTCTTCCCGGACTCCTACCAGTTCGTCAAGGGCGTGCCGCCGGAGGAGATGCTCGCGCGCATGGTGGCGAAGATGCGCGCCCAGCTCACGCCGGACATCCTCAAGGCGGCCGAGGCCCGGGGGCTCAACGCGCACCAGCTGCTGACGCTGGCCTCCATCATCGAGCGCGAGGGCGTCGAGCGGAGCGAGCTGCCCCTGATCTCCGCCGTGTTCTGGAACCGGCTCAAGCGGGACATGCCGCTCCAGGCCGACCCGACGGTGCAGTACGCCGTCGGCAAGGGCCGCCAGGCCTTGACGCGCGTCGATCTTCAGGTGGACCACCCGTTCAACACCTACCGGCGCATCGGCCTTCCCCCAGGCCCGATCGCCAACCCTGGGCTGCCGGCCATACAGGCCGCGGCCCACCCGGCGAACGCCAACTACCTCTACTTCGTCGCGCTGGACGACCGCCGTCACCAGTTCTCGGAGAGCCTGGCCGCTCACAACGATGCGGTGGCCCGGTATCGCCTCGCAAGGCCACGCTAACGCCTCCCGGCCGGCGCGCACGAGGGTTCGCGCCTTGTCAGTCAACGGTCTCGATGCTATAAGTAGGCAAATTATGTCGCCGGGCGACGAGTCGAGCACTCTCGGGATCCTGCCGGGGGCGGCGGGACTACCCGCGGCTCGTCCGGGCGCGCCGCGCTTCCCTGCTCTCTACCAGCTCCTGCGCGGCGGCTGCGCGCCCATGCTGCGCTCCATGTTCGGCCTCGAGGTGACGGGGCTCGAGCGTCTGCCCGCCGAGGGGCCCTTCATCCTGGCGTCCAACCACCACAACTACCTCGACGCCGTGGTGCTGGGCGTCGCAGTGCCGCGGCCCATCAACTTCCTCGTCATGCCGCGCGTGTTCCACGCGAGCCCGCTGCACCCGTCTTTCCACCGCCGCGTGGGTTCCATCCTCGTCAACATCGAGCGCCCAGACCCAGGCGCCATCAAGCGATCCCTCCGCGTCCTCGAGGACGGCGGCGTCGTCGGGATCTTCCCCGAGGGGCCGTTCAGCCGCGAGGGACGGCTCGTATCGGGGCAGCCGGGCGTCGCCATGATTGCGCTGCGCTCGGGAGTGCCCGTCGTGCCCGCGGCGATCAGCGGCACCTACGAGGCTCTTGCCGGTCGCCGGTTCCACATCCCTCGCAGCTACCCGCTCGCCGTCCGCTTCGGCCAACCACTGCACTTCCACCAGACGCGCCGCCGCCGCGCGAACCAAGCCAACCGCGAGGAAATCACGCGGCGGATCATGAGCCACATCGCCGCGCTGCTCGACACCGACGGGCCCCCGGCGGCCCAGCGCGGCAAGGCCGGCACTTCGTGACCAACGCGGGCAGCCCCCCGGGCTCGGGCAAGCCCTGGGGTGGCCGCTTCGAGGCAGGCGCAGACCCGGAGGCTGAAGCCTTCACGTCTTCCCTTGCCTTTGATCGGCGGCTCTGGCCCTACGACATCCGCGGCAACGCCGCGTGGGCCCGCGCGCTCGAGCGCGCGGGGCTCATCAACGGTGGCGAGCGCGCGGCCATCGACAAGGGCCTCGAGGCCGTGCGCGCTGAGCTCGAGAGCGGCCGGTTCGCCTTCCGCCGGGAGCTCGAAGACATCCACATGAACATCGAGCGGCGCCTCACCGAGATCGCGGGCGCCGTGGGCGGGAAGCTTCACACGGGGCGCTCGCGCAACGACCAGATCGCCCTCGACGAGCGCCTCTACCTTCGAGACGTGCTCGGCAGCCTCGACGCGGCGCTAGCGGCCGCGCAGTCGGCGCTCCTCGATCAGGCCGAGCGGCACCGCGAGGCCGCCATGCCCGGCTACACGCCCCTCCAGCGGGCCCAGCCGGTGCTGCTCGCCCACCACCTCCTCGCCTACGTCTGCATGCTCGACCGCGACCGCGACCGCTTCGCCGACTGCGGCCGGCGTGTCAACGTCCTGCCGCTGGGCTCGGCCGCGCTGGCCGGCGCGGCCTTTACCATCGACCGCGAGGCGCTCGCCCGCGACCTGGAGTTCGCCGGGCCAAGCTCCAACAGCATGGACGCCGTGGCCGACCGGGACTACGTGCTCGAGTTCCTGGCGGCAGCGGCCGTGCTCGGCATGCACTGCTCGCGGCTGGCGACCGACCTGGCGCTCTGGGCCACCGCCGAGTTCGGCTTCGTCGAGTTCTCTGACGCCTTCGCGACGGGCTCGTCGATCATGCCGCAGAAGAAGAACCCGGACGTGGCCGAGCTGGTCCGCGGCAAGACCGGCCGCCTCTACGGCAATCTTGTGGCCGTGCTGACCACGATGAAAGGGCTGCCGCTGACCTACAACTCCGATATGCAGGAGGACAAGGAGCCCTTGTTCGACACGGTGGACACGCTCGAGGCGGTGCTCCGCGTGCTGCCGCCCATGCTCGCGAGCCTGACCTTCCGGGTCGACCGCATGCGGGAAGCGGCCGGCACCTTCTACTCGACGGCAACCGACCTCGCCGACTACCTCGTGCGCAAGGGCCTGCCGTTCCGCGAGGCCCACGAGATCGTGGGACGCACCGTCCGGCACGGCATCGCCAAGGGCAAGGAGCTCGGCGAGCTCTCGCTGGAGGATCTCCGCTCCTTCTCGCCGCTGATCGAGAAGGACGTCCATGCGGCGCTGACCGTCGAGGCATCGTTGAGAGCGCGCGCGGTCACGGGTGGCACAGCGCCCGAGGCCGTCGCCCGCGAGCTCGTCCAGGCGCGAAGGCGGATCGCCAAAGGTACCCAGCAGTGATCTACCCGTCGCGGCGCGCGGTCGTGGCCGTCGGCCTCGCGGTCGCGGCCCTTGCCCTCGGCGGCTGCGGCAAGAAGGGCCTGATCGTGGCGCCGGAGCGGCGCCTGCCCCTGCCGCCCGACGGCATGCACGCCGTCGTCGCCGAGCGCGCCATCGTGGTCAGATGGAACAACCCGCGCGTCCGAGCCGACGGCACGCGACTGCGCGACGTGGCCATCGTGCGCTTGTTCAGGCGCGAAGAGGCCGCGGACACGGCGCCCAAGCCTGCCATGCTCTCGGGCGATCGCGTGGTCGGTTACGAAGAGATCGCCCGCATCCCTCTCGAGGTCACTCCACCCGCCGGCGTCCAGGTCCAGGGCGGGACGGTGAGCGTCACCGACAGTGCGGGGCTCAGCTTCGGGCGCCGCTACGTCTACGTGACAACGGCCGAGGATGGCATCGGGCGATCGAGCCCGCCGTCGGAGCGTCTCGTCATCACCCTCCTCGCGGGGCCGGCGGCGCCCTCGAGAGTGGACGCGCAAGCCGGGGACAAGGAGGTCCGGCTCAAGTGGGAAGCGCCGAGATCCTTCCTCGACGGGATGCCGGCGTCGGGCGAGCTCCGCTACGTCGTGCTCCGCGCGGCGGGTGACGGCGCCCTCGCGCCCGTCACACCAAAACCCATCACCGGCACCACCTTGACGGATACGGGCCTCGAAAACGACACCGCCTACCGCTACGCGATCCAGGCCGTGCGCGTGGATCCGGTGGGCACGGCGCTGGGTGCCGCCTCGGCGGTGGTCGCCGCGACACCGGTGGACACGACACCGCCCTCGGCGCCCACGCGGCTGATCGGCATCCAGGCGGAGGGAAGCATGAGGCTCGTGTGGAATGCGAGCCCGGAGGAGGACGGGGCGCTCTACGCGGTCTACCGCGCCGACGGGACCGGCGCGTTCCTCCGAATCGCCACGACCCAGAGGATCACAACGGTGTACACGGATCGCGACGTGCAGTCCGGCCGGACCTACCGCTACGCCGTCACCGCGCTCGACCGCGCCCGGCAGGCCAACGAGAGCCCACGCTCCAACGAAGTCTCCGTCACCGTCCCCTAGCAGGCCGCCGATAAGGGCCCACCTGCTTCGTTGGCACCCTCGGTCGCAGGCTCAACGTAGCAGGGCTACGCCTCGCCTGCGACCTTCGGGCGCCGCCTCGCATCTGGACCCTTCTCGGCGCCCTCCCCCCCGGCTTGCGTCAATTGCCCATCGGGCGGGTGGCGTCGGGGGCGGGGGCTGCGCGGCCGGCGGAGTGGGACCCCCGAGTCCCGCCCGCAGCTCGAAGAGCTGCGATTCGGGCGAGTGGGTGACGTAGCCGGATGCGCAGCCCCCGCTCCCGACGACAGGACCCGCCCGCCTCGCGCGAAGTGAGTCGAGTGAGCTGCTAGACCTCGTTCTGCCAGACCTGCTCTGCGTCCTGCCGTCGCCTCAAGAGGGTCAACTTCCCGTCGGGCTCGAGCATGACTTCGGGCGCCTGCGGATAGGAATTGTAGTTGATCGTGGCCATGGCGGCGCAGTACGCGCCGGCGCCGCCGATGATGACCAAGTCGGCGATCAGGGGCCGCGGCACCCAGCGCGGCGCCAACGCCTCGGGGTCGCCCGGCGCGGGCGTGAGAATGTCGCCGGACTCGCAGCAGGGCCCGACGAATACCACCGCTGCCTGCTCCCGCCCTTCGGCCAGGACGTCGATCGGGTGCTGCGCGCCGTAGAGCGACGGGCGCGTCACCTCCGGCATGCCCGCGTCGAGCTTCGCGAAGAGGTAGCCGTCACCGCCCGTGTCCACGACGTCGATGCACGAGGCGACGATGGCGCCGGCATTGGCCACGAGGAGCGTGCCGGGCTCGAGCTCGAGGCGCAGCGCCCGCCCATCGCGCTCGCGGAAGCCCTCGAGCTCGAGGCGGACGTGTGCGCCGACGTCGGCCAGGTCCACGCTCGGCTCCTCGGGCATGCGCCCGACCTTGAAACCGCCGCCCATGTTGACGGTTCCGACGTCGCCGAGCTGTGCCGCAATGTCGAGCGTCATCCGCGCCACGCGCTTCCAGACCTCGGGGTCCGTCCCCGAGCCGATGTGGGTGTGCAGCCGCGTGATCCTGAGGCGGAAGCGCGCGGCCACCGCCTTGACCTCGCCCAGGTACTCGTGCCAGATGCCGAAGCTCGAGGCCGGCCCGCCCGTGTTGGTGCGCTTGGTCGATCCGGAGCCCAGGCCGGGGTTCATCCTGACCGACACCTCCCCGCCCGCCGCGACGCGCCCGAACTCCTCCAGCTGGTGGAGCGAGCAGGCGTTGAAGAGGATCCCGCGGCGCAGGTGCTCCGCGAGGCGCCGCGAGGGCATCTGGGAGGTCAGCTGGACGCGCTGCGGCTGGAATCCTGCTCGGAGTGCCCGCTCGACCTCGAAATCGCTCGACGCATCCACGTGCAGCCCCAGGTCGCGGAAGAGCGCCAGGATGCCGTGGCTCGGGTTGGCCTTCATCGCGTAGCGCAGCGTGAAGCCGTAGGGCGCGGGGAACCCCAGCGCCCGGCGGACCGCCGCCTCGAGCGCGGCCCGGTCGTATACGTAGCACGGCGTGCCGAAGCGCTCGCGCACTTCTGCGGCGATCTTGGCTGTGAGCCCTTCGGGCCAGCCGGGCGCCCGTGTGCCGCTCATGCGGATCCCTCCTTGCGGGATGGCCGCGATCCGGGGCAGGTACCCGCGGGCGGCTGAGCGGCCATAGTACCGCATCAGTCCATGGCCTTGAAGCCGCGGTCTTGAAGTCTTGAAGCCAAGGGCTTGAAGTAGTTCAGGCTGAGGTGCTAGAGTGGGACAACTTTTTCCTCCCGGTCAGCACCGAGCAACGGAGGGCTCCGCTATGCACCCCATGTTCCAGGGTTCCATCGTCGCGCTGGTCACGCCGTTTCGCGACGGCAAGGTCGACGAGGCCACGATCAGGAAGCTCGTCGAGATGCACGTGGCGCAGGGCACGGACGGCATCGTGCCGTGCGGCACCACGGGCGAGTCGCCGACGCTCAGCCACGACGAGCACAAGCGCGTGGTGGAGATCGTCGTCGAGGCGGCGCGCGGCCGGCTCCACGTCATCGCGGGCACCGGCTCCAACGCGACCTCCGAGGCGATCGACCTGACCGCGCACGCCAAGAAGGCCGGCGCCACGGGCGCGCTCGTGGTCAACCCCTACTACAACCGGCCGACCCAGGAGGGGCTCTACCGCCACTTCCGCGCCGTCGCCGAGGCCGTGGACATCCCGATCCTCGTCTACAACATCGCCGGGCGCACCGCGGTCAACGTCGAGACCGACACGCTCGTGCGCATGGTCAAGGACTGCCCCAACATCGTCGGCGTGAAGGAAGCCTCGGGCTCGCTCGACCAGATGACCCAGGTCATCCTCGCCTGCGGCCCGGACTTCAGCGTGCTCTCGGGCGACGACAACATCACGCTGCCCCTCATGTCGGTCGGCGGCCGCGGCGTCATCTCGGTCATCGCCAACATCGTGCCGCGGGAGACCGCGGAGATGACCCATGCCGCCCTCGCCGGCGACTGGAAGCTCGCGCGCGAGCTGCACCTCAAGCTCTTCCCGCTCTCGCGCGCGGTGTTCATCGAGACCAACCCCATCCCCGTGAAGGAAGCCATGGGCATGATGGGGATGCTGGAGCCGGAGTTCCGCCTGCCCATGTGCCCCATGGGCGCGGCAAACCGGGAGCGGCTCCGCGCCGTCCTGGTCCAGCACGGCCTCATCAAGGCCTGAGTCCCCGCGATGGCTGATGTCGTGATCGCCGGCGCCGCCGGACGGATGGGCTGTCGTCTCGTCGCGCTCGTCCAGGAGGAGAAGGACCTCCGCTTGGTGGGCGCCCTCGAAGCCCCGGGCCACCCCGCGCTCCTCAAGGACGCCGGCGACGTGGCGGGCGTAGGCAAGGCCGGCGTGCCCATCCCCGCCGATCCCGAGGGCGTGCTCGGCCGCGACCGCATCCTCATCGAGTTCTCCGTCCCCGACGCGAGCCTCGGCCACCTGCGCATGGCCGCGCGCGGGGGCGGCCGCGCCGTCATCGGCACCACGGGTTTTGCCGCCGCCCAACGCGAAGAAATCGAACGGCTCGCGCGCGAGATCCCCATCATGCTCTCGCCCAACATGAGCGTGGCGGTCAACGTCGCCTTCCGCGTGCTGGCCGACATGGCCCGCCTGCTGGGCGAGGACTACGACGTCGAGATTACCGAGGTCCACCACCGCTTCAAGAAGGATGCTCCGAGTGGCACGGCCGCCCGCATGGCCGAGATCGTGGCCGAGGCCCTCGGCCGAGACCTGACCAAGGTGGGTGTGTACGGCCGCCACGGCTTGCCCGGCGAGCGCACGAAGCAGGAGATCGGCATCCACTCGATCCGCTCGGGCGACGTGGTCGGCGAGCACACGGTGAGCTTCGGCAGCCTGGGCGAGCGCCTGGAGCTCACGCACCGCTCGCAGAGCCGCGACACCTTCGTCCGTGGCGCGCTCCGCGCGGCCCGGTTCATCGCCCAGGCCAAGCCCGGGCTCTACTCCATGCAGGACGTCCTCCAACTCAAATGACGGCCGGAGGCCGCACACGATATCCCTCGCCCCTCTGGGGAGAGAGCCAGGGTGAGGGGACGTTGCACGGGCGCCCCAGCACCCTCCCCCCCCCCCTCTCCCTCACAGGGAGAGGGGGTCGGAAGGCATCGTCATGAAGATTGTCAGGTTCAAGGCGGCGGGCAAGACGCGCTACGGGGTCCTCGATGGCACCCACATCCTCGAGTACTCGGGCACGCCGTACGGCACCTTCAAGAAGGCGCGGAAGCGCTACTCCGTCAAGCAGGCGGTCCTGCTGGCACCCGTGGTGCCTTCCAAGATCGTGGCGGTCGGCCTCAACTACCGCGACCACGCCGAGGAGATGCGCCTCGCGCTGCCCGAGGAGCCCAGGATCTTCCTCAAGCCGTTGTCGGCGCTCTGCGGGCCGGACGACCCGATCATCTACCCGTCCCAGTCGAGGCAGGTAGACTACGAGGGCGAGCTGGCCATCGTGATCCGCAAGCGCTGCCGCCACGTCCCGGCCGAGCGGGCGCACGAGTACGTGCTCGGCTACACCTGCCTCAACGACGTCACGGCGCGGGACCTCCAGCGCCGGGACGGCCAGCCGACGCGGGCGAAGGCCTTCGACAGCTTCTGCCCCGTCGGGCCGTGCATCGCGACCGACATCGAGCCCAACGCCGTCGAGATCGAGACCTGGGTCAACGGCGAGCGCCGCCAGGCCGGCAGTACCAAGGCCTTCATCTTCCCTGTCGAGGACCTCATCGCCCGCATCTCGGCGGTCATGACGCTCCTGCCGGGCGATGTCATCGCCACCGGGACGCCCGCCGGCGTCGGCCCGCTCGAGCCAGGCGACCGCGTCGAGGTGCGCATCGAGGGCATCGGCAGTCTCAAGAACCCCGTCATCAAACTCTAGGAGACCCGCGCGTGGCCGAGTCCCCCAAGACCTTCGAGATGGCCGAGCGGCTGAGGAAGCTGCCGCCCTATCTCTTCGCCGAGATCGACAAGAAGAAGCGCGAGGCGCGCGCCCGCGGGGCGGACCTCATCGACATGGGCATCGGCGACCCCGACCTGCCGACGCCGCCGCACATCATCGAGGCGCTCAAGCGCGCCGCCGACAACGCGGCCAATCACCGCTACCCCGACTACGAAGGGCTGCTCACCTTCCGCGCGGCCGTCGCGCAATGGTACAAGCGGCGCTTCGGGGTGACGCTCGACCCCGAGACCGAGGCGCTGACGCTGGTCGGCTCCAAGGAAGGCACGGCGCACATGCCGCTCGCCTGGGTCAACCCGGGCGACGTGGTGCTGGTGCCGGACCCCGGCTACCCGGTCTACGCGGCAGGGACGTGGTTCGCGGGCGGCGAAGTCCACTTCATGCCGCTCAGGCGGCAGAACGGCTTCCTGCCCGACCTCGACGCCATCCCCGAGGGCGTGGCGCGCCGGGCCAAGCTCATGTACCTCAACTACCCCAACAATCCGACGGCCGCGGTGGCGGGCGGCGAGTTCTTCGCCAACGTGGTCGCATTCGCGCGCAGGCACGGCATCATCGTCTGCCACGACGCCATGTACTCGGAGCTCCGCTTCGACGACTACAAGCCGCCCTCCTTCCTCGAGACGCCGGGCGCCAAGGATGTCGGCATCGAATTCCACTCGCTCTCCAAGACCTATTCGATGACCGGCTGGCGCATCGGCTTCTTCGTCGGCAACGCGCGCTACCTCGGCGGCCTCGGCAAGATCAAGACGAACGTGGACTCGGGCGTGTTCCAGGCGGTCCAGGAAGCCGGCATCGCCGCGCTCACGGGGCCGCAGGATATTCCAGAGCAGTACCGGCGGATCTACCAGGAGCGGCGCGACGTGGTGGTCGCGGGGCTCAAGGCGCTCGGCTGGGAGGTGGCCGTGCCCAAGGCGGCCTTCTTCGTCTGGGCGCCCGTGCCAAAGGGCCTCGACTCGCGGACGTTCGCAGCACGTCTCCTCGACGAGGTCGGCTGCGTCGTCACCCCGGGCGTGGGCTTCGGCCCGTCCGGCGAAGGCTTCTACCGTGTCGCGCTGACGATCGACGCCAAGCGCCTGGCCGAGGCCATGGAGCGGCTCAAGGGGCTCAAGCTCTGAGCGCCGACAAGGTCTTCCTCGAAGACGTGCGGTTCTACGGTCACCACGGGGTGACCAAAGCCCAGCAGACGGTCGGCGCGTGGTTCTCGGTGGACGCCGAGCTCCACGTCGATTTGGCCCCGGCCGCGGCCTCGGACGATCTCCGGACGACCGTGGACTACGGGCTCGTGGCGGCGCGCATTGTGGAAGAGTCGACCAAGGAGCGCGTGAATCTCCTCGAGCGGCTGGCCGGGCGGCTCGCGGCCATGCTGCTGGGCGAGTTCCCTTGCTCCGAGGTGCGGGTCCGGGTGCGAAAGCTGACCCCTCCCATGGAGGGGCTCCAGGGCATCCCGGGCGTGGAGCTCACCCGCCGGCGCTGAGCGCGGGCAACGGAACGGCATGGGGCAAGTCATGGCGAAGGTGTTTCTCTCCGTCGGCTCCAATCTGGGCGATCGTGCCGCCCTGCTGCGCAAGGC
>ORMF010026721.1_pt1 | contig 26492 bp, 28 predicted proteins | sample 1779871 | NCBI WGS metagenome assembly ORMF01 (sample SAMEA104232316, study PRJEB22302) | groundwater metagenome | biome: forest; feature: aquifer; material: groundwater | place: USA | collected 2011-08-07 | depth 5.4 m | reverse complement strand
CGCGCCGCCGCCGAGGAGCTTCCCGACTTCTCGCGCGAGCAGCCGGTGGAAACGATGTTGCCGGGGCTGCCGCCGACCGTCGTGAATCGCGCCTGGCCCGAGCGTACGAAAGCCATCTCCGCCGTGCTCTCCGGGCCGGTGATGAAGGCGATCGACAATTCGGAGGTGTCGGTGTCCGACGCCCGCGGCACGCGCTACTACTTGAACAGCGAAGGGTTCAAGGTGGTCGCTCCGATTCAGATCGCGTCGATTCACGTCTCCGCCGACGTGCGGGCTGACGATGGAATGACGGTGCGGGAGGGATTCACGCTCGTCGAGAAGCATCTGCAGGATCTGCCGGCCATCCCCGACATCCTCCGTCGCACGCGGGAGATGGCGGCGCGACTGAGCGCAGCGCGCGTGGCGCCGATCGGCGAGGAATACACCGGGCCGGTGCTGCTTGAAGGACAGGCCAGCGCGGAGATCGTGGCCCAGACGCTGGTGCAGGCGGTACTCGCGCGGCGTCCGCCCGAAGCCGCTGGCGGTGGCCGCGGCGGGGGCCGTGGTGGAGGTGGTCAGGTCACGCCGTTTCTATCGCGCATCGGCCTGCGCGTGTTGACCGATGCTTTCTCAGTGAGCGACATGGCGTCACTGACCGAGTTCGACGGCCGGCCAGTGGCGGGATCGTACCAGGTCGACGACTTCGGCATTCGTCCGAAGGACGTCACGCTTGTCGAAAAGGGGAGGTTGGTGACGCTGATTACGGGGCGCGCGCCGCTTCGCGGGCTGCTCCAGTCGAATGGCCACACTCGCGCCGGCGATGTACAGCCCGGCGTCATCGTGATGCAGAGCTCGGAAGCCGTCCCTGCGGCGGAACTGAAACAGAAGTACATCGACCTCCTGAAGACGCAGGGCAAGGATTTCGGGTACATCGTGCGCGGCGTCGCCACGCCGGCCGACGGGCTTGGCGGCGGCCCAGGGACCGGCCCGATGATTTTCTCGGCCGCGCGAGTGTCGCTCGACGGGCAGGAAGTGGCCGTTCGTGGGCTGCGCTTCGGCGCCATTGCGCCGCCGGTGTTCAGAGATCTCCTTGACGCCTCGCGCGAGCGAACGCTCTACAGCGTTCGCGCCACCCTGAATGACGCGGTGTCGCTCATCGTCCCAAACCTGATTTTCGAAGAGTTGGAGATCCAGCGCACGCGCGAGATCATTCAGAAGCCGCCGAGCGTGCCGTCCCCACTGACTGACTAAGAGGGAATGGATGCCGTGGTCATGAGCGGCAGACGTTTGAAAATAGATCGCAACCGAAAACGAATTTCTGACAAGATTACGCACCGCGGAGGTTCGGTTATGTGCAGGACCGCAGTGTTGTTCGCGCTGACGCTTTTCGTCTCAGCGCCGGCGATCGCTCAGGACTGGACGGAGTACCGGAACACGCGGGACGGCTTCCACGCGCTGTTCCCAGGTCAGCCGACCATCACCGAGACGACGTGGAAGGCGCAGACGGGTTTCATTTTGCCCGAGCGGGTGTACGCCGCCCGGAAGGGCCGCGACCGCTACGCGCTTCGCGTGATCGATTACACAGGTGTGGAGCAAATGGGCCTCGAACGCGCCAAGAAATGCCCCCCGGGGTCCGAGACCTGCGTTGGGAGCGAGGCCATCTCAGGCGTCGGCTACTGGAAACACGACGTTCGCGGAGCGCTCCTGTATGCGACGTTCTCATACCTCAAGCGCCGCGACGTGGAAGTGACCGAGCTGTATTGGAACCAACAGGACGTCGTCCAGGGGAATGTGATCCAAATGATCAACAAGGTTGATCAATCCCGCAGCTACGTGTACATCGCGATGCACGAGATGAAGCTCTACATCGCCGAAGCGACCGTGCCGAAGGACGCCCCGGAGCCAGCGTTGTTCGTTCAGGCGGTTGGATGGCTCGATAAGGACGGAAACAGCTTCCGTTATCAGAGCCTCTATGCCCATGAGATTCACGGATTGCGGGAGGCTCCGGTCCCCTCTGCGAGTCCCGATTACAATCCTTGAACTAGATCTAGTTCGCACCGGGTTGGGAGCCTTCTCAGGTGAGCGTGTTTCCTACTTCGCCCGCCCCATGTATCCCTGCGTGAGCGTCTCAATCTTCCACGCGGCACTGCGCCCCACGAGATAGAGCGTCTTCTTGTCGGGGCCGGCGAATGCGAGATTCTGCACCTGACGGGCCGTGGGAATAGTGCCCAGGTGCTTTCCTTGCGGGCTATAGACCTGGATGCCATTGCACCCGGCGTTATACACGCGCCCCTCCTTGTCTATTGCCAGACCGTCGGCGCAGCTGGTGACTTTGTAGCGAAGGCCGGGCCCGACGTCGCCGCCCGCAGCGGAGGCGTTGATCTGATCGTACTTGGCGAAGTTGCGGCGGTTCGTGACCGACCCGTCCGGTTGCACGTCATAGGCCAAGAGGTATTCGCCCCGGGAGTCGTTCACGTAGAGGATCCTCTCATCCGCGCTCATCGTGATACCGTTCGGGCGCGTGATGTTCTCAGCAACGATTTTCATCCCCTTCCCATCCGGAGGGATGTACCCCACGTTCGCTTGCTCCGGCTGGGTGAAATAGACCCCGCCCTTCTTGTCGACGACGATATCGTTCGACTGCATGAAACCCGGCGTCTTCCGGTCGACGAGCGTCTTCTCGGCGCCTTTGGGATAGACGATGTAGATCCCTTGTTTGCCCTGCGTATTGTCGTTGGCGATCAGCCGACCCTTCGGGTCGAAGCCGAGACCGCCCGATTGGATGTTTTCGAGGAACGTCGAGAGTTTGCCGTTTTTCTCAATGCGCGTCAGTTGTCTCGCGCCGCCCTGCGTGAAGAGCAGGGTGCCATCCGGCAACGCGACGGGCCCCTCAGTTCCGTTGAGCTGATCGGTGATGAGTTCGACTTTGGTTCCACCGGTGACGCCCCCCGGAATATTTGGCGTGTAAGTATCCCAGGCTGGCGGGACATAGGCCGGATTGGCCGCGCCTTGTGCGGGCTGATTGGGGGCGCTTTGTGCGAACACCGCTACGGACCAGAGCAATGCCAGCCCCACGCCGACCAACGTTGCGTTGTGTCTCATACGACCCCCTTGTGTGACTCGCGTCGTTTCAGAACTCTCGAAGCCTGGCCGCCGCGCCCGGCATGCCAGAATAAATGGCTATTCAAGCCGGAAACTTCAACAGTAGGTGTCGCCAGGCGTTCTTGGGCCCATTTGGACGCTTGGCCCTGCGCATTTTCTCACAACGGCGGCACAACCGACCATGTCAGACACTTCCCGTCAGGACGGCTGTCACGTCCATGCGCGCAGGCTGACGAAGTCGGGGGCCTGATTGCCGCGCGATCGAGGCGTGGACTCGATAGCCTGCCGACAAAGGTAATCGCTGCGGCGTTAGAGACAGCCTATTTCCGGATCATCTGACCGAGGTCCTTTTCGTTCTCGCAGAAGTGTTCCACCAGTTCGGTGTCCGGCATGAGATCGAACGAAATGGTCGCGGTCCACGGCCGCTCGTAGTACTTGGGATCGGTGAATGTGAATTCGATCACGAGGTGGCCGAAGTCGGGCCGGCGGTAGCGTTCGGTGATGCGCAGGTCTTCCGAGTGCGGTAATCCTTCTCCGTCCAAGTAGGTCTGATCGTTGAAGCCGGCGCTTTCGACGACGAGAGTGTTCATCTCCCAATGCGCGACCGAGTATCCGAACCAGGCCGGTTGGGGGGCAACAGGCAGTTTCCGGCCATCCGTGAAGATTTGACGGAAGATGGTGAACTCTTCAAACAGTGTCAGGATTAGTCCCGGGGTTTGTACGATCTTGATGGGGAGCGGCACCATGTGGTTCGGAACGCCGTCGGGAAGGCAGCGCTCGGAGGGATCGGCCGCATCGTAACGGCCGTTCCCGGTGACCTCCGCGTAAACCTTTTCCGCCGCGGGCAGCATGGGGACCTTCGATCCGGCGGGCATGAAGCGTTCAAGGCCTCGGCCTTTGGGATTGGTGGGTTGGCGGCTGGAGATCCAGATTCCGCTGAGGTCGGGATGGCCGTCGGAAGCGCGCGGCGCGGGAGCGCTGAGATTGGGCTTGCCATCATTGGTGCGCGGCGTAGCCGGCAAAGGCAGTTTGATCCACTGGGCGTGCGCGGTGAACGCCAGGCCCAGGGCGAGGAAAAGGCTCGTGACGAGGTTCGAGAGTTTCATCATTACGCCTCTTTCGCTTGCAGCATTCGTTGAACTGTTGTTTTCTTCGGCGTCTTAACACTATCTGAGAGACGAGTCAATCATGATGCAACGTCGAACTGCAAACGGTAGGAGGGTCCCTCGGTAGAAAACATTAGGGCCGTCCCGTCTCGCGGTTCGCGTAACGCGGGCCTATCAGGCCTGGCGCCCGCGAGCTTATGAAGATCGGCTCAGCGGGGAAACGACTCCGTTCGCTTGAGAACGGAGCTGTCATTGAGAAAGCTCACTTTCTCGGCAATATGACAAGCTATGCACGTTCGTCGGACGACTTGAAACTGCGTTCGCATCCTTCCCGGGTCCCTCGAAGTCAGCGCATCGTGCATGGATTGCCACACACCGCTGTCCAAGAACATGGCTTCGATATTTTGAGTTCTAGCCGGACGCTTCATGGCTGCGGTATTCATGCGATCTCGCAGCTTCTCCCAGTGATAGACACCCATTTCCCAGTTGTCGTTCTGAATCGCTACATACAGCTCCTCGTACCGATGCGCAATTTCCCACATGGGTATGTCGGTTCCGCCTGCGACGACCTGCAAACGACGAAAGCGCTCAGTGTCGTCATTCGCGTCCAGTAGCCAGTTGTTTGACGGCGGCTTGGTTTGCTTTTCCAGATCCTTGTAGGCGTCAGGAAAGCGAGGGGTATTACCGGTCGGATGTACCACGCTCTGTGCGAGTGCGACCGATGTTGCTACCCAAAGAACTGCGGCCCCGATGATGTGTGACTTCATCGTTGTCTCCTTGTTGGGCAAGATCTAACTAGTCGGCCGAACTTGATAACCGGGTACGGCAGCGGCGCCTGCAGTGTATCGTCCCAGCAGTCTGCGTTCAATTGTGCTGGAAGTGGGCCACCCACTTCGGCACTTGTGGGTGACCGGGCGCCGGGACTCAGCTGAGGTCGGCTGAACTCGATAGCACGGATGGACTGCGCGGGTCGCGGGATTACTCCCGAGAAGTCGCTAACGGCGAGCGAACGATCGGCCTTGTGATGTGGGTCGATCGATTGCCTTCACTGTGGAGCGCCGCGCCGGAGGTTCCGGCCCACGACCGCGTCGCGGCGGCGGTCCGACGCCGGTTCCCGGCCATATCAGCTTAGCTGGTGCAGGCGGCCGGTGTCCTGCACCAGCGTCCCTGTCCATGACACGGGCGACGCCAAGAACAAAGTGGCCAACCGCGCGTCATCGAAACCCTCGCCAATATAGCGACTCTTCGCCAGGAGCAACCGCTCCTCACCGGCAGGAATGCTCGCGAGCTGCTGTTGAACGGTCCGCCTCGCCTTCAGCCCCATGCCGTCGCGAAGGCGTTCTCTCGTAAGCGCAATAGCGCGCAGTTGTGTACCACAGCATGCTTCAACCGGCTATCGGCGCGTTCCAAACGTTTCGATAACCAGACAGTAACTCGAAGCAAAATGATGCAGCCCCTTCTCGACGACATCAGGCCAAACGAAACTCACGAGCGGCCTCAAAATGCGGGGAAATTGGCTTACTTCCCGCCGTCATACGTGCTCTTGGTTGACGATGAACCGGCGGTCCGCAACTTCTTGAAGCGATGCCTCGAAGGCGGGGGGTATATCACGAAGCAGGCGGGAAGCGCAGCAGAGGCGCTGGAAGTGATAGTGGCCGAAGCGCCGTCGCTCGTCTTATGCGATATCAGAATGCCAGGTGAAGATGGCTTGTCGCTCGCTGAGCGACTGCACGCACGCTGGCCGCTCATTCCGGTCATCATGGTAACGGCCATCGATGATCTCGAGACCGTTCGTCAGAGCCGTCGAGTGGGCGCAGTCGATTACGTTACCAAGCCAATCGCGCCCGATCAGCTCCTTCAAGTCCTCCGCCGGGCAATCTCCGCTCCCAAGGAGGCGATACGTCCGGCAGAAAACTCAGAAGACTCAGCGTGGTCTGCCGGGGAGCGGCAAGCGTCGAATGAGGCGAAGAGCGATGCCGAATACCGGCTGGAATTCCCGGTGCGATGTCCAGCGTGCGGTGAAAGAATCGAGACTCTCAAGGCCGTTCGACTCATCCGCGCTCAAGTGAATTTCACCTCGACCTTGCCGCGCCGGGGACGCGTGCTCGCGTGCCCGCACTGCCTTGCGGTCGTTCCTGCGGAGTTGTCGAATTTCTGATTTTTCCAAGGCAGAACTCCGGCCTGAGAGGCCGATCAAACGACTCGTCCAGCTAGAGCTCACGCGACTGCGAACACATCTTGGAGTCCCTGCCGATGATGAGAACTCTGATTCGGCGTCCTCCCTTGGCCTCCACTGGGGCAGCTTCGTCCTGTGGAGCAACTGACAACACGACGAGGTGTTCCTTCCTCGACTGACCGCGGGTCCGCCGATGGAGGAACGCCGACGACGAGACGTCGCCCGCCTTGTCGGCATTCGGGGGACGTGCATGCGCTCCTATCCGGCGACCACACAATGTCGCTCCCAAATGTCACTTCAGCTCCGGGCCGACCTCGACCCTGCGAACTCACGCGCAAAATCGATCGAATAGACGGACGTGGTGAAGAGAAATCGTCTCTCAGCGAATCGGCAAGAATTCCGAGAAAATTGAAGGAATTGTTTGGCGGAGAGAGTGGGATTCGTGCCCGGGACGACGAGCGCAGCGAGTCGGACCGTGCCTGAAGCTCACACGCTCCGATCAAACTCGCCGAAGGCAAGTTTGGCGGAGAGAGAGGGATTCGAACCCTCGGTAGAGTTTCCCCTACACACGCTTTCCAAGCGTGCTCCTTCAACCACTCGGACATCTCTCCGCGTCTTTGGAATCAGCGATTTACGGGCGTGCGGTCCAGCCCGAAACCGAGATTGTGATGGGAATTGTGATACGTCTTCTACGGGTCTCCGATCACTTACGGGCACAACCCGCCCATTCCAGAACCCAACCAGTATAGCGCCCGCCCATCAGCCTACGACGCCGAGGAGGCCTTTCGTCCGGATGTTCCAGACGGCGTTCGCCAACATGTGTGCGTTATGGAGCTCGTTCCAGGCGCGTGTGCCCCGCGCATACCACCGTTGCCGTGGCGCATTGCACCCCATTGCCCGCGAGGCTCAGCTAATCTAGACTTCCGCCGGAGGACTCTGCTTCCGTCTGAACCCGTGCGGGTCACAACCTCATCAATCCCGCCAATAACAGCGACCAAATCTGCTTCCCACGCATTGAAAATCTGCCAGTGCGGTGAACGCCAGAAGAACTAAGCTCTCGCAATCGACTTGGGCAGGCTGCTCATCGCATCGATGAAAGCATCGATCAAGCCCTCTAACGACGCCATCTCACGAACGCTCGGCTTGCTGGCATCGGGGGACGGCGTGTTCTTCGCTTTCGCTAGCAAATGGCTCCAGTGCCTGAAAGCGAATGGACCGCTTCACGATTTTGCCGGAGCGATAGCCTATAAGCTATACTTGATGCGTGCCCCGTTGCTCGGTGCTCACATACCAGACGCTGGGTGGACACGCTCCGGTGGACGAGTACATCGCAGGACTCACAGGGACGGCGGCCATCAAGGCAGCGGCACTAGTAAAGCTGCTCGAGGCGCTTGGCCACGAGCTACGCCTTCCCCACTCGCGCCCGTTGGGAAATGGGCTGTGCGAACTCCGAGATGTCGGAACCGGCGTCCGGCTGTTCTACGTGCTCCGGCCAGGCCATCGTGCCGGGCTGCTCGATGGTATGACCAAGAAGCGCGACGACATCCCGGACGCGATGATGAAGCGGCTCCGCGTCTTGCAGGGCGCCGTGTACGCCGAGTTCAAGGAACCCAAGAAAGGTCGGTAATCCCATGCCGCTCACCAATAGCACGGTCGCTGCCATCGACCAGCGCACGAAAGACGACCCGGATTTCGCCGCTGCTGTGGAGGCGGAACTGCAGGCGATGCACATTGAACAGGAGCTCGTTGCACTGCGAAACGCCAGCGGTTTATCTCAACGCCAGCTCGCCGCAAAACTCGGAGTGAAGCAGCCCGTCATCGCCAAGCTCGAGGCCGGCAAGAGTCGCAACGTCGGGCTCCAAACCCTGGTGCGCGCGGTGAAGGCCATGAACGGCCGCATCAAGGTATCAATTACACCGGTGGAGCGCCGGGTGCGTCCTGGACGGAAACGTACTGCGATTAGCCGCAAGGCAGCCAGTAGAAGCCGCGGCTGAGCAACCATCGTTTCGATCGCTGAAACGATCAATCGCGATCTCCCCGGCATTCTCAATCAACGATCCACCGTCTTCGCCGGACCGGCTTAAGGAAACGGTGCAGGCTCGCCTCCGATCGGACCGCAAGTATAGGAAGGAGCTTCTACGTGAAGGGGTCGAATGCCTTCTCGGCGGAGATCTCGACACCGGTAAGGCGATACTTCGCGACTACATCAACGCGACGATTGGATTCGAGGAGCTCAGTCGCCGAACAAAACGGCCGGCCAAGAGCTTGATGCGCATGCTCAGTCCAAGCGGCAACCCTCAAGCCCGCAATCTCTTCGAGGTCATCCACCACCTCCAGAGAGCCGAAGGGCTTCACTTCGAGTTGTCGCTCCGCGCAGCCAGTTAACGATTACCGTTCGCCGACTGCATTCGCTCCATGAGTCTGTTTAAGTCAAAACAACGTGTCGCCGACCACGGGGAGGTATTCACGCCTTCGTGGATGGCCGAGGCGATGCTCGACCTCGTCAAGGGCGAGACAGAGCGCATTGACTCCCGGTTCTTGGAGCCGGCGTGTGGCAGCGGGAACTTCCTCGTTCGAATTCTGCAGCGCAAGCTCGCCGCCGTCGAACTCAAGTTCGGGAAATCTGACTTTGAAAGGTGGCACTTCGCCCTTCTCGCTGTGATGTGCACTTACGGGATTGAGCTCTTGGCGGACAACATCGCCGAATGCCGCGCGAATATGCTGGAGATCCTCGCCAACTACCTGAATCTCAAGGAGTCGGAGGACGTCTATCGAGCCGCTTCGTACGTGCTGTCGCAGAATCTCGTCCACGGTGATGCTTTGACGACGCGCACCAGCGGCGGCCAGGCGATCACCTTTGCCGAGTGGGGTTGCCGAGGCGTGGGCGGCCGACAAGAGCGGCGCGAACATCTGGGCGGACAGCTCGGTGAGGTTCCTTGATCCGTGCACGAAGTCGGGCGTGTTCCTGCGTGAGATCACCAGCCGCCTCACCAAAGGCCTGGCAAACGAGATCCCCAGCCTTGAGGATCGCGTCAATCACAGGGGCAATGGGTGTCCGCGCTGCTGGTGAATGTGGACAACGACACCCTGCGCCGCATCCTGAACAACCCCGAGGCGATGGCCGCCGTGGAGCGCATCGAGGGCTGGCGCGCGCTTGGAGACAACATTATCGAGACGATCATCAATAAGAGCGACAAGGTCAAAGCACTCAAGGGTAGGCCACTTCCTGGTGCAGCGCATGACGGAACCTGTACATCACCGGCCGCGTGCCATCGGGCCAGTCGTCGACCCCGTCGGGTTCAAGGAAGCGGTAGGCGTGCGCCAAGCGCTCGAGCACCGTCTCGACATCGAGCGCGGCTCCGGTGTGTAGCGCGTCGATCGTCTGCACTGCCACGCGCATACCGACTACGCTGCCCACCTCGAGCGCCTCGCGCTCCGCTTCCGGCAGAATCTCTATTTGCGCGCGCAGCATGTCGGCCAGCGTGGCTGGGATCGCCGCGACCCACGTCTCGACCTCGTGGTCGTCGTGCGCCGTCCCGCCCGTGAGCAGGGCATCCGTGACGTGCACGACGAAGAGCGGGTTGCCCTCTGTCCGCGCGTGGACTCGGTGGGCCAGGCTGGCGATGGCCTCAGCCGGGCCCCCCAGGCACGCGCGGAGGTAGTCCTCTACCGCGTTGACACCGAGGGCCGACAGGGGCAGCTCCGCGCCGAGTGCTCGCTCGCGCAACCCAAGCGCGATCCGCCGGAGCGGATGGCCTGGCACGGCAAGCACCGACGGCCGGTACGTCCCAATCACCAGGAGTCGTGCCGGCGGTTTGCGACGGGCCAGGTAGTCGACGATCTCGAGCGTCGACGTGTCGCTGTCGTGGATGTCGTCGAGCCAGAGGGCCAGAGGGCGCTCCTCAGCCAGTGTCTCGAGCGCGATCGCGAGCTCTCTGATTCGCCGCTCGCCCGTCGCGCTCGCCGCAGGCGCCAGCGCCTCGCGCTCTGGCGGTGCCGTCAGCCCGGGCATCGGCGCCAGCCAGGCCGGTGCGGCCGCCCGCAGGACTTCGAGCACCCGCGACGAGGGCTCTGCCGCAAGCGTCGCCAGCGCGTCGAGCATCGGAAGGTAGGCCACCTCGGGACCGAACCGCGTGACGCACTGCCCGCGCGCCAGCCAGCACGACTCTCTAACGACCGAGCCGGCCAGGAACGTCTCGACGAGTGCCGTCTTGCCGATGCCCGCTTCACCGCTGACGAACACCGTCTGACGGCGTCCCCCTGCGGCCTCGCGCAGCAGGCCGGTCAGCAGTTCGAGCTCGCGAGCCCGGCCCACTATTGGTCGCGCCGCGCGCCCGCCCTCGGTGGCGTCGGCGCTGGGGCTTGGCGCGGACGGCGTGTCGGGAGAGTGCGGATCTCCCGCCGCACGAAACCGGTAGCCGCGCCGATGCACCGTCTCGACGAATCGCGGCGATCGAGGGTCCTCGCCAAGCGCCTTGCGGATCTCGCTCAGGCACAACTGCAGGTTGGCATCGCCCACGGCGATGCCGGGCCACACCGCAGCGAGAAGAGCGTCCTTCGTCACCAGCGTGCCGCGCCGCTCGACCAGGCACAGAAGGACGTCGAACGTCTTCGGCCGTAGCCGCACCTCGCGGCCGTGGCGCGTCAGCCGCGCATTGGCAGGATCGAGTGTGAATTCGGCGAAGCGGATTGGGACCGGGGCCACTGTAGGTCGGCCCGATGCTACTCCGGCCTCGAAATTTTGGGGAACTCTTAGGGTTCCCTCAGGACTTCCGGGTGGCAAGCGCGAATAATGACGATGCCCGCTCGACACCTTCGTCGCGCAAGGAGTGAAAGATGCGGATCGTCCTAGTGCTGCTGTTGCTGCTGGTTTCTGTCCCCGCCCGTGCCAATGTCATCTACACCTATACGGGCAACCCGTCCACCGACGTACTCGATATGCCGTTCCCTCCGGGAACGTTCGACACCTCGATGCGGGTGACCGGCTGGTTCGAGCTGGCGGACCTCCTTCCCGCCGACCTGCCGCTGACCGACATCGGGGGCGATGTGCTGGCCTTCTCGTTCTCGAATGGGCGCAGCACGCTGACCGACGCCGATCCCAACCTCACGACCTTCTTCTTCGTGCAGACGGATACTGCCGGCGACATCGATGTCTGGGACGTCATCCTGCAGCAGACGCTCGTGCTGACGCCGCTCGGCGATCACGACACTAGAATCGTCACGCAGAACGACACGGCCGGCCTGTTGGGCCTGTTCGGTGTCCAGGACCTGGGCGCGCTGCTCATGTGCGACCCGGCGCTCGTGCCACGAGGCCTGTGCATCTCATTCGAAGACTCCGCGTTTATCGACGGAAGCCCCGGCGTGTGGCGGTCGAGCAGCCCGCCCACCGCGGTACCGGAACCCTCGTCGGCTGGGTTGATGGCCTTTGCGCTCGGCGCGGCGCTGTTGGCCACCCGCCGCAGACGCGCCGCTACCCGTGTTGCTTCGGCTGCCCAGGTGGCAGCCGAGGGATAAGCCGTGGAAACCCGGAAAGCCGACGACGGCTCGTGCCCTAGCGCGCGCGGGCGACGGCGGTCGCTGTCGACAGCTTGGCGCAGTCCAGCGAGGCCTTCACGAAGCCGCTGCGGATGACATCGGCGACGAACGCGCGATAGACGTCGGCAGCTGCCGGTTCTCCTGGCTTGACGACGAACGACTGCTCGACGGCCACGTAGCCCTGCGAAAGGGGAGGAAGAAGGAGGAGCGGGTCCCCATCTGCCTGTTCAGGGTTACGCTCCTGCAAAACGATGCGGCCGCACGTCATACTCCGCAAGCAGGCGCCGCTTTCTTCACACTGCTCGATCGAGCGTTCGCGCGTCTCGGCCATATGCTTCCGGCGTGAGGCATCCCGATGGTGCGCGGCACCATTCCAAGGCGACACCGTTCAGTGTCATGGCGCGCATGGACGTATGGAAGCGCGCCCACGACTTCACGGGTGACGTGCGCCCTTCTTCGGCGAGCCCATCGGACAGATCGCCATCGAAGTCGAGCACGCACAGCGGGCCCGGGCTCATTCGCCAAGCTGCGCTCAGCGCGCACCGCCTCCATAAGTCGTTCGGGGGTGAACGCAGAGGGCGACTCAAGCGAGTGCTGCAACAGAGGCAGAGAGTTCGTGCTCATCCGGGCTCACCGCCGCAGGTCCGCAAGGCGGTGCTGGTATTCCTCGCTGTCAATCTCGCCCCTGGCATAGCGCCGCTTGAGGATCTGTTCAGGCGTCTCGTCGTCTCGACGCGAGAATCCACCGGTAGATCCGGCAACCAGCCGCACGAGCAGCACCAGCACGATGATGCCCGCGACCCACCACAGCACCATCAACCATCCCATCGATCCCATGTACTGCCACATGCGTCACCTCCGATCATGGACCGCTGACTACCTCACGGCGCAGCGATTGGCCCCCGCCTCGAGTTCGGTAGGATCGCCTGTCGGAAACTCGCCGGCCTCGTTTAGATCGACGATGCGGGCGAAGTTCGCCGGCGTGGCCGGAAGGTTCGACGTGACACGCTCCACGAACGCCGACTCTGACGCCATCCAACCCGACAGCCAGGTCGTCACGTCACCGAGCCGCGCGGCGACGGGTTGTCCATCGAATGCGATAGGTTCGCTCGCGTGCGCCGGCAGCACGACGATCTCGGGCCGCAGCTGTTGCAGGTGTGTAAGCGAGAGGAACAGCGCTCGGGCCCTCTGCCGTGCGGCTTCAGGATCAGCATGCAGGTCCGGGCGACCCACTCCGTTGGTGAAAAGAGTATCGCCAGTGAACACGGCGGCCTGATTCAGCACGTACGACGTGCTCTCATTCGTGTGGCCTGGCGTGTGCATCGCGATGACGCTGCCGCCTCCCAGCGAAACACGGTCGCCGTCTGCGATCGTCTGAAAAGGGAACCTGACGCGCTGTTGCGACGGCAGCAGCAGCGTCGCGTCGGTCTGCTTGGCCAGTTCCCGTGCGCGCGACAAGTGGTCCGCATGCACGTGGGTCTCGAACACGTACTGCACGGACCACCCACGCTTCTTTGCGATCGCGACGTACACCTCGGGGGACACCGACGGATCGATCACCGCGGCCTGGCCACCGGACCCAGCCACGTATGACAAGCAACCCTTGCCCGTCCGGCGTACCTGGATCACGTGGACCGAGGGATCGGAGAGTGGGATGTCAGCGAGATTCCACGCCAGGCTCCAGGCCTTCATGCCGCCAGCGAGTGTTCGTGCATCGAAACCGCGGTCGGCAAGGATCTCCGCGGCGGTCTCGCTGACACGACCGGCATTGCAGACCGTGACCACTGGGCGATCAGGCGGGAATGCTGCGTCGGTAAGCGCGCCCGGCCGTCCCTCACGCAACGCCTCGTAGGCGTTGACGTGCACGCTTCCGGGGATGGCCCATTGGGCACGATCTTCGTTGGTTCGGATGTCCAACACGGTGACTGGCTGCTGCGATTCGAGCCACTCGCGCAGGGTCTCCGCGTCAATCTGCTTCGTCATCATGCCTCCGATGTGCGTTCACAGCTTGGTGTAGAGCCACGATTTCTCGACCCACACTTTGCCGAGATGCCAGCGCCAGCTTGGTTGCCGCAAAGTCACCGCTGGCTTCGGTTCCGCGTAAAAGTCTCCGCCGCCGAAGCCCGCCTTGCCGCCGCCGGTTTCAATGAAGCAGTCGCCGTGGCCATCAAAGCGCGCCGACTGGACCTGGCCCGCTATGGCCTGTGCGATGTTCTCGGCTACGACCTCGGCTTCTCTGTTCGCAAACACGCCGGCCTTTGGCAGCGGCTTCCCCAGCGCAAGCGGGATTGAGACGACGTCGCCGATCGCGAAGACGTTGGGCCACCGCGTCTGCAGCGTATGGCGATCCACCGACATCCACCCGCTCTCACCCGTCAGACCACTGTCGCGGATGACCGCCGGCGCTCGATGGGGCGGCACGTACGCCAGCAGGTCGAAATCGACCTCGGTGCCGTTGGCAAACGTGAGTCGCTTCCGATCGGCATCCACAGTCTTGACCTGTTGCTCCGGGTGGTACGGGATGCCCTTCGCGGCGAGCAGCTGTGTCACCGCGCTGGAGACGTGGGGCCCAGCGACGCCCATGGGCGCCGGTTCGGCGGCATAGAGCTCGATCTGGACGCGATCGCGAAGGCCTTGTCTGCGGAACGAGTCGTCAATGAGCATCGCGCCCTCGTACGGCGCCGCCGGACACTTGTAGGCGGGCGCCGCCGTGAGGACCACGATGCGACCCGCGCGCAGATTCCGAAGGGCACTCCAAAGTGATTCAGCCCCGCGTCGGGTGTAAAAGTTGTGGCCCGCCTGCGCGAGGCCGGGAATCACGTCTGGAGCCAAGTCGGCACCCAGCGTGATCACCAGATAGTCCGCGGCGACCTTCTCGCCCGCCACGGTCACAATCCGCCGGTCTGGATCGATGTGCTCGACGTTGCCGACGCGAACCTCGATGCCCTTCCGCGCCAGCCGCGCCAGTGGACGGGTGATCGCGTCAGCCGTGCGCTGGCCGACCATGAGCCACAGCAGCGACGGCGCGAACACGTGATCACGCTCGCGATCAACCAGCACGATACGGTGTGTCGCCGGCAGGCGCTTCCGGAGCGCCCGCGCGGTTGCGACGCCGCCGACGCCGCCGCCCAGAATGAGAATGGTCTTCGAGTCAGCCACGGGTTCTCCGTCCTTCGCTAGAACACGAGTGTGCGGTTTGCCCACTGCACCCAATTGGTCAGCTCCTCGAGCGTGCTCCGGTGCGTGGTGTCTGTGAGCTCTGTGTCGGTGATCCCCCGTGCATCCATGCACGTTGCGCACACGCCAATCTCACCACCGTGGCGCCCGACGCTTCGCAACATGAGTTCCGTGTTGTAGTACCCCTGCGGGACCTTCTGGTCCTTTTTCGCGCAGGCGGCCGCATCCCCAATCAGGAACACCTTGACCTCTTCGCCGTCGCGCTTGGACAGTGAACCTGCGAGGCGGAGCGCGTTGTAGCTGCGCTCCGTGCCATAGGGTGGGTCATTCAAGATGAAGAGTGTTTTCGGCATAACCGTTACTCCGGCCGGCGCGTGTCGACGGCGAGGTGTGGTTGCGAGCCAGGCATCGGCGTCCCAGACTCGTCTTCGGCGCGCGAGGTCGTGCGCAGCCCTGGTGGTAGCGTTTCTGCCATTCGGGTGGCCGATACGGCCCCGGACACAAAAGTCAGCGCCGCGATGACCCACATGGCGGCGGCCAACCCGAAGGCGTCTGCCGTGACACCGGCGAGCACCGCGCCGATCGCATACCCAAGGTCACGCCAGAGGCGATAGACGCCGACCGCGGATGCGCGCCACGACGGGTGCGCGACATCGCCGATCGCGGCGAGCAGCGTGGGATACACCATGGCCGTCCCAATCCCGAGCAACACGGCACCAACAACAAACCCTGCGAACCCATGCGCCAGCGTCGTGACGCCGATACCAGCAGCCTGGGTCCACATGCCCCAGACGATGAGCGGCTTCCGCCCCGTGCGGTCCGAGAGCGCGCCGGTTACCAGCTGGGCGAAACCCCACGTGGCCGGATACATGGCCGCGAGCAGTCCCACCTGCGCCAGGTCCATCCCGGCTGCGGCGAACACCAGCGGGAACAGGCCCCAGGCCATCCCGTCGTTCAGGTTGTTGACGAGCCCTGCCTGACTGACACTCGACAGATTCGCGTCGACCAACGTCGTGCGCCAGAAGACCTGGCGGGGTGTGGGCACACCCTCGGGAGGTAGCGTGCCGACGAGGCCTGATTCGTGCGAGACGTGGTGACGGGTTTCCCGGACGAGGAGCGCCGACAGGGCGAGTCCGATGATCGCGAATCCGACGCCGAGATAGAACGGCTGCGGCCGAAGGCCGTAGCGCACGGCAATCCAACCGGTCGCGAGCGCGCTGGCGGCAAGCGCCACGTATCCGGCGAACTCGTTCAGACCCATCGCTAGTCCGCGCTGCCTCGGGCCGACGAGGTCGATCTTCATGATGACCGTCGTCGACCACGTCAAGCCCTGGCTGATGCCGAGCAGCAGATTCGCCACCAGCACCCAATTCCACGTCGGCGCCCACATCAAGAGGAACGGCACGGGAACGGCGACGAGCCACCCCGCGACCAGCACGTGCTTGCGCCCCACATGGTCCGAGAGCCGGCCCGCGCCGTAATTGGTGAGTGCCTTGGCCACCCCGAACACGACGATGAACGACAGTACGGCCGTGCGTGCCGCGAGCTGGAACTCCTGCTCCGCGATCGCCGGCAGGATGCTGCGCTCCAGACCGACCATCGCGCCGACGAACGCGTTGATGAGCACGAGCAAGGAGAACTGCCCGAGGTTCTCGCGGAGGCCGAGGCGGACGGACCCACTGGCGGCATGCGTTGATGGAGCCGTCATGGGCGTCCTCCGGCGTGGCGGTCCTCGCCCGTGTCGACGCGCCACCCCTGCGCACGCCATTCGACCACGCCGTGCTCCAAACGCTGCGCGCGGAACCCCTTTCGACGCAGGAGATCCACCGCGTCGAGCGACATCACGCAGTACGGCCCGCGGCAATACGCAACGATGTCGTGGCGCTTGCGCAGATCGCGGAGACGCTTCGGAAGATCCGTGAGTGGCACGGAGATCGCTCCAGGGATGTGACCGGCGACGTACTCTTCGCGAGGTCGCACGTCAATCACTGTGACCTCGCCGGCGCGAATCCGCCGGACGAGCTCCTCGTTGTCGACGGGCTCGAGCGCGCCGCGCTGTTCTAGGTACTGCCGCGTGACCTGCTGAACCTCGGCCAGGCGCGATTCCGCCAGTTGCCGCAATTGCAGAAAGAAGTCACCCACCTGAGGGTCCGCGAGACGGTAGGTCACGTACAGCCCGGCCTTCTCGCCCTCGACAAGACGTGCACGACGCAGCACCTGCAAATGATGCGAGGTCGTCGCGACACTCTGACCAGTCTGCTGGGCGAACGCTTCGACGGTGCGCGCTCCTTGAGACAAGAGGTCGAGGAGCTCGAGACGGCTCGGACTGGCCGTGGCCTGGCCGATGCGCGCGATCTGCTCGTAGATCGCGGTTTTCAATGATTTCCTGCGTGTTTTGGTAGGCATAACTCAAGTAATCAAAAGTATACTTGAATAATGCCAGACTGCCAGCCTAACGTCACACCCCCCTCGACTCTCCAGCGGTACCAATCGAAACGACGGGGAGTGATGCCGGCTCAGTGCATCTGGCCCCTTGACCATGGAACGATTCCAGGGTTGAGAATGGATGGAGCGCTGTTTAACAACGTCACCTTGGAGGCACGGGTATGACGCATCGACTTCGGAGTGTGATGGTCCTCGCCGCGGTCACGGCATGGTTCTCGTCGCCGACAGGGGCGCAGCAGGCACAGCAGGGACAAGCACACGACCACGAGACCCAGCACCGCGAGATGCTCGCGCGCGGCGCGCAGGCCATGGGCTTCGATCAGGAACGCACCGTCCATCACTTCCTCCTCTACGAGGACGGCGGTGCCATCGAAGTGTCGGTGAAAGAGATGAGCGATCAGGCGAACCTTCACGCGGTACGTGAGCACCTCCAGGAGATCGCCGGTCTATTCAAAGCGGGGGACTTCGGCAAGCCTGCTCTGACCCACGCGCAGCAGGTGCCGGGGACCGTGGACATGACACGACTCAAGGACCGCGTTGCCTATCGCTACGAGGAGACGGCTGCCGGTGGGCGTGTGCGGATCGTCACGCGTGATGCGGCTGCGCTCGCCGCGGTCCACGCGTTCCTGCACTTCCAGATCGAAGATCACCAGACTGGGGACCCGGGTATCGTGCAGCGGCCGGCGTCGGGCCGCATGATGAACGGCATGGGCCCGGGCATGATGGACAGAAGCCATGATGCCGCCACGATGGCCGAAATGGGCGACATTCACGAGCTGTTCGTCAACCACGACCGCATCACGCGCACGGTGACGAATCTCCCCAACGGCATCCGGACGGTGACGGCGTCGTCCGATCCACGGATCGCTCAGCTCATCAAGGAACACGTGGCGAGCTCCAACAAACAGGTGGAGAGCGGTAAGGACCCCGGCCTGCCGATGGAGAGCGCGGCGTTACACGCGATCTTCGAGCACTATGACAAGATCCGCACGACGGTCGAGACCACGGCGACAGGCGTCATCGTCACCCAGATCTCGAGCGACCCGAGGGCCGTCGCCGCGCTCCAGCAGCATGCTTCGGAAGTCACTGATTTCGTGAAGGATGGCATGGCCGCCATGCACGGAGCGATGACGAAGAACGGCAGTGGCATGATGCCGCACGGCATGCACGGTGGCATGATGGGGAAGATGCCGTACAGCGGTTCGTCACCCGACCCGCGGTAACGGCTGCGGCCAATACACAACAGGAGAACCAGGGCACGTGTCCCGAACGCGCGCAAGCGTTGAGGCACTTACGGCCGACGGTCACACGACGCTCAGCCCATCCGAACTGGCGCGCCTGACCGGCGTCAGTACGGATACGCTGCGCCACTATGAGCGCAAGCGCGTACTGCCTCGGCCGACCCGCTCGCCGAACGGGTATCGGCGCTATCCGGCGGACGCCGTCGACCGCGTCTGCCTTGTGCAACGGGCGTTGCGGATCGGGTTCTCGCTCGCCGAGTTGGCGCGTGTATTGAACGAGCGGGAGCGCGGCGATGTCCCGTGCCGAAGCGTCCGAGCCCTGGTGGCAGAGCCGGCTCACCGACCTCGAGGTGCGGCTCCGCGATCTCGCGACGCTGCGCGGCGAGATGCGGCAACTGCTCCGTGAGTGGGACGATCGCCTGGCCGCCACGCCGGTCGGGAAACAGGCAAGACTCCTAGACCTGCTGGCCGGGCAACGCTCGGCCGCGTCGAAGCATCCCACAGCGCCGCAGTCGTCGGTAGCACCCATGTCACCTGCGCGGAGGCTACGCGTCAGGTCAACTTGATCGACTCCATGGCAACATCCTTGGTCAAGACGAGCTTATCGGTATCGGAAGATCTGGCACCGCACCAGTCTCAATTGACCCATCAGGCCGCCGTGGATCTCGGGCGGCCACAGGCTCACGTAAGTACCACTTTCAGACTCTCTACGACCGTTTCAATCTCCTCGTGCGTCGTCGTTCGGCCCAAGCTGAATCTGACCGCGCCCATTCCGATCTGTGGAGGCACCCGCATGGCCTTCATGACGGGCGATAGTTCAACGGCACCGGAGTGGCAGGCAGAGCCCGTCGACGCGGCCACGTCATTCAGCGCGTGCAGAATCTCGGCACCGATCCTGCCCGGGAAGCAGACGTTCAGCGTGTTCGGCAGCCGTTCGGTGGGATGCCCGTTGAGAGCGACGTTGTGATCGAACTCCTCGTGTAGCCGCTGCCAGAACAGGTCTCGGAGTTCACGGATGGTGTGCCTGTGGATCCAAGACTCTGCGAGTTCGCACGCCGCGCCGAGACCCACATCGAGCAGAACGTTCTCCGTACCTGCGCGCCGGCCCGATTCGTGTTCCCCACCATGGATCAGCGGTTCGAGTCGAACACCCGCACGCACATACAGCGCGCCGACGCCTTTCGGGCCATGGAGTTTGTGGCTCGCCACGGACAAGAGATCGACACCCAACTCTCTCACCTTCGTCGGGATCTTTCCCACAGATTGAGCCGCATCAGTATGGAGGAGGATTCCGTGCTCCCGCGCAATCCGGCCGATGTCCGCAACGGGTTGTATGGTCCCGACTTCGTTGTTGGCGTGCATCACGGAAATCAGGATCGTGTCCGGCGTGACCGCGCGCCGCACATCATCGGGGTCGACGCGGCCGAACGCATCGACCGGCACATAGGTGACCTTCGCCCCGAGCCGTTCCAGAAATCGGCATGGGCCGACGACGGCCGGGTGCTCGACCTGGGTGGTGATGATGTGCGGGTGCCCGACTCGTGTTGCGAAAAAGGCCCCCTTTATTGCGTGATTGTTGGCTTCGCTTCCACCACTGGTAAACACCACCTCGCCGGCGTCGCAGCCGAGGAGTGCGGCAACCTCTGCTCGTGCGGTCTCCACTGCATACCGCGCAGACGTCCCGGCCCAGTGATCGCTTGACGGATTCCCGAACGGCTCGTGCAGCACCGCTTCCATTCGAGCGGCGACCTCGGGGGCCACCGGTGTGCTCGCATTGAAATCAAGGTAGATGTGCATACGCGCTCCACGGGTGTCACCATTCAGTCACGGCCCAGACGCACCACCTCGCGATGGGCGAAGTCTGCTCGAAGCTCCATAGCAACATCCTTGGTCAGACGAGCCGACCGTTATCGGAACATCACCGCATCAGGTCGCGATCAACCTTGCTGTTGCGCCTCACGGGCACGGGGCCAGCCGAAGATCGACCGGTAGATCAGCGAGGGAATGCAAATATCCGTCGTGCTCACGAGAAGCACCACGAACGTGAGCGCGCCACCGAGCGCGTAGCCCGCGACCTGGTGTCCGGCAGAGAACGCCCACGCCGTGACCAGCACCAATAAGGCGCCCATACCGCATCCAAAACGGGTCGGCGCGCCACGCTTGGGCAGCGGTCCAGTCCCAGTGAAGTGGCGGATGCCGTAGTTGTAAATGAGGTCGAAGGGGTGCACGGGCGATGCCGCCGCAAGCGCGGCGATCAGCGCGAGCACCAGGAGAATGGTGGGCGACGCCAGGAGGATCCCCACGCCGCCAAGCAAACCGCACAGGCCAAACGCCAAGCGCAACCAAGGAGCGACGGGCGCGAGTTCCAGCACGTCGACGGCATCGAACCCCTGAATCTCCAGTAGACGGCGCGTGCGTGGCGTCAAGGTCTGTCTCATGTCAACGCTCCTTCCGCGAAGCTCACGGGCGTACTCCTGCGCTCTTACCCTCGATGCGCCGATCTTCTGGCGCCGTGTGTGCAATATCGAGCCGCCGATGTCGACGGCTCGGACATGCGCAACATCACGCTGCCGCTTGATAGATCCGGACGTCCGGCTCGGCTTCGAGCAGTGGCTTGAGCGCGCCGACGACGTCGGAGGTAAACAGCCGGCTCTTCAGGTAGGCATTCGCCTGCTCTGGCGTATCGAAGCCGTGAAGCACCTCGACGTCCTCGTCGCGGACGAGCAACTCCTTCGACTTCGCACCGGCGATGGTGGTGAGGAATGGCGCCTTGTAGCGCTGGTAGACACCAGCGGCCGCAGGCCGGTTGGCGGGGGCGATCTTGAGGGTGATCTGCAAATAAACCATCGGCGTTCTCCTTGTGTGGGCTTCTCTAGCCCGGTTTGAAAAGCAACTGTTCGCGAACCGACTTCCGTGAAGGCTCCTCGAGTGGCGCCCTATCGCTGGAATCTCTACTGCCGACCGACTGATGACGACGACCGCACGATGTCGCTTCTCGTGCTTCCCACAATCGTGATCAATTCCTGCTGTTCCCGTTGAGGCACCTTGAACTTGTTGAGCGTGGCCTTGAAGTCGACGACCATCGCATCCCACTCCGCCTGAGTGATATTCAGGTGCTGGTGCGATTCCTTCATCGCCCGACCGGTGTACTTGCACGGACCGCCGCCCACCTCACATACCATTGCGGTCACGTGAAATTTGAGTCCGGCCTTCGGCACGCGCTTCCGCGCCTCGTTGATCGCTGGATTCGCATTGAGCGTGGCGTTCACCAGCAGCCGCTCGATGAAATCGTCGACCACCGTCGCAATGCTGTACGCGCCGCCCAGTCGTTCGTACAGGGACGGCTGTGTGGCTTGCGCCCTCGCGGTTTGGGTCGCCGTCCCAGCCATGACCACCATGATTGCCGCCAAGACGGTCGTACTAACTCGTGCACGATCGATACGCATAACAGTTCCTCCTCTTCAGACACACCTGGGCAACGCCATCGGTTCTGGCACGATCCCGTGCTCCGCGTCACCCTCTGTCACGACCGAGACGTGAATTGGCCAACGTCACTGCGTCGACCGGATCGCCACCACTTCCAGGTACTCAGCATCAACTGCGGTCCGGTTCGCGAGCGAGCCTTGATTGTGCGCGCTCCACAGCGCCACGAGTTCGGCGTGAAGCGCCTCCTGATCGTGTGTCGTGAGCGCGGCGAATGCGCGATTGGTCGGCCCGTAGTGTTCGCGAAAGAAATCGACGACACCCGCCGGCGAGAACGGGTAGTCGAACCGGTACATGACGCGTGTCAACCGGAAATCGGCGATAGCCGAACCAAGCCGTTCGCGCACCGTCGACTCATCGCCCCACAGCACGGGCGCTGGCATTCCTGGCGGCGCGATGAACTTGGAGACGAGCGCGAACATCTGGCCGATGAAGCCGGTCTTGGTCCAGTTCGCCATCGCGATCATCCCGCCGGGCCGGCACACACGGACCAGTTCTTTCGCGACGAGATCGGGGCGAGGCGCAAACATGGCCCCGAACAGGCTCGCCACCACATCGAAACTGGCGTCCGGATAGGGCAAGGCTTCGGCGTCGCCTTCGTCGAACTGGGCCGGCAGCGCCTCCGCCTGCGCGCGGTCGCGCGCGGCACGAATCGAGTTGGCCGCAATGTCGACGCCGCTTACCTGAGCTCCGCGCCGTGCCGCAATCAGGGCAAGCTGGCCGGACCCGCACGCCACATCGAGCAGCGACGCGCCTGGCGGGATGCGAACGCGGTCGAGGAACTCGACGGCGCTCGACTCCATGAAGCGGGAAAAACGATCGTAGTCGCCCGCCATCCACGTGGCCCGAAGGCGCTGCTTCAGGGCATCGATGTCGACGTTCGCAACAGCTGCACTCATCCTAGACCTCCTGGGAATCCTGATTGGCTCAGTTCTCGATCCGTCAGTTCCTGATGGCCGGCAACGACACGCTGTGCACGCCGTAGTCGCGCGTGGCGTTCTGTGCGCTTCTCGACAGGAAGCGATATTCGTGATTGGCCTTCACACTCGTGACGGTGAATCCCGCCTGTTCGATCGCCTCGGCAAACGCGTCGCGTTGCATGGCGCCGCCGATACACGCCGCCCAGAGCGTCGCGTCACACGTCACGGTCTCGGGCAACGGCACGTTCGTGACGATGTCGGCGAGCGTCAGACGCCCCCCGGGGCGGAGCAGTCGGGCCGCCTCCCGAAACACGGCGGGTTTGTCGGGCGAGAGGTTGATCACGCCGTTGCTGATCACGACATCGCAGCATCGGTCGGGCAATCCCGTCGCATCGATGAACGCGTGGCGGAATAGCACAGACCCGAGCGTGAGTTCCTTGCCGAGTCGGTCGGCTTTCGCCAGCTGCGCGTCTGTCATATCGACGCCGGTCACCTGTCCGCTCTGTCCGACCTTGTGGGCGGCAATGAAGCTATCCATTCCCGAGCCGCTGCCGAGATCGACGACATGCTCGCCGGGGCGGAGATTCGCCAGGTCGAAGTAGTAACCGACGCCGGCGAACGATTCGATGGACTCCGCAGGCGCAGCGTCCAGCTCGGCGCCGGTGTAACCGAGCCGGCGGGCCATCGCACGGCCCATCTCGAAATGGAACTGGCCGTGTGGATCGAGCGCGACCTGCGTGTACATGTCCTTGACTCTGCGTTCGAGATCCACCCCATCCACGACGGTTCTGCTCATGTCGACCTCCTCCGGCCCGCGGCGCGTTCGCCGTGATTCACCGCCGAGGACGCCGCGGTTCGCGAAATGGTTCCAATGCGCTGGGATTGCGCGGAAATCCGGGCAACAATGCGTGGAGCAGTCATGCTGCCCGACCACTGGAACCATTTCGCCGGTCCGCGCGTCTTGGGGGTGGGCGCAGAGTGACCATTTCGAAAGAAGCTTTCGAGACCCAGGTTCTGGCGATCCTCGGTCCGTTGCACGGCGTGGCCAGGCGTTTGACGAAGAACGAGGCCGATGCGGAGGACCTCGTGGCCGAGTCCATCACGCGGGCGTGGCGGGCCCGCGCGTCGCTGGCGGATGCAGGTGCCTTTCGGGCGTGGATGTTTCGCATTCTGAGCAACACGTTCATCAGCGAGCGGCGCAAGACGCTGGCGCGACCGAGGGAAGAACTGCTGGTGGACGAGTCCGGCGACGAGGAAGGCGCCTTCTCAATCTTCGAGCGTCTGCACCAGCCCTTCCTGCTGTGGTTCGCCAATCCCGAACAGGAGTTTCTCGACAAACTGCTGCGCGAGGATCTGGATCGAGCGCTGGCCGCGTTGCCCGAGCACTACCGCGTCGTGGTCGTGTTGGCCGACGTGGGAGGACTCACGTATGGGGAGATTGCGGAGGCGCTGGATGTGCCCGTCGGCACGGTTCGGTCCAGGCTCAATCGCGCGCGCAGCGCACTGCAACGGACGCTGTGGACTGTCGCCCGCGATCACGGCCTTCAGATGTCGCGAGCGGCCGGCACTCGCGGATAGTGCGCCGGAAGGAATCCTATGTCTGAAACGGACGACGTGGGCTGTGAGCAGGCCCTGAAACGCCTCGTAGAATTCGTTGATCATGAACTGCCCGAGAGCGAGCACGACAGCGTGGAGCAACATTTGCGCATCTGTCGGAATTGCTGCTCACGGATGGAGTTCGAGCGTCGGCTCAAGGAGCGCCTGTCGGCGCTCTCGACTGAGGACGTCCCGTCGACAACACGCGACCGGGTCCGGGATCTGATCAAGAAATTTTGAGCGACGAACGCGGCTCGTCGCGGCGAAGGAATTCCGACGATGGCACTCTGGAGTCACAAGAAGGAGTTCATCTTCAAAGCCGTCGACGAGATGTACACAGACGTGGCCTCGCCCCCCGATACCGTGTTCCACTTTCCCACGGGCCGTTCGGCCTGCCTGTTCGTTGGCTATCCTGCCAACCAGCTCGACGGCCTCCCGGCCGAGGCCACTGAATCGTTCGCGGGTGTGGGCTATCCGTTCGCAGCGGACGTCATCCGCCCAGGCGATGTCGTGCTCGACATCGGCAGCGGTTCCGGAACCGACGCGCTGATCGCCGCGATGTTGACCGGCACGCACGGCGTCGTGTACGGCCTCGACATGACGCGAGCGATGCGGGAGAAGCTTCAGCGCATCGTGGCGGCCAAGAAGATCGGACATGTGCGCGTCATCGAAGGGAATGCCGAGCAGATTCCGCTTCCCGACGCGAGCATCGATGTGGTCACCAGCAACGGGGTGCTGAACCTCGTGCCCGACAAACCGGCCGCGTTTGGCGAAATCGCTCGAGTCCTCAAGCCTGGTGGTCGACTGCAGATCGCGGATATCGCGCTCCGGGTGCCGGTGTCGGATCAGTCACGCGCCGATCCGAAGCTCTGGGCCGAGTGCGTCGTCGGCGCGATCACTGAGGATGACTACGTCTCGCTCTTGCGTGCTGCCGGTTTGTCCGTCGAGGTGTTCCACGGCATGGACTACTTCGCTGGCAGCGTCAACGCGAGCACGCGCCGCGCCGCTCAGGCCCTCGGTGCCCATGCCATCGTCATGCAGGGATGCAAACCTGAGAGAGCGTCATGAGGTCAGGAGTGCGGTTTCCCGCAGTGCCCACACGCATTGCAGTGCGTACCGATGCACATCGGCTCGTATTTCGCTAAAGGTGACCGCGTTCTGTGTCAGAACTGTGTCAGATACCCCCTGAAACCCCGGTCAAACACCGTGATTTACGGGGACACTCCGATGCACATCGTTGTTGCGGGAAGTCGTTGATGGAGAGTGCGTTGGTGAGTGTCGGTGTGCGTTACTGAGCGCGACCGGAATCAATTTCCAAGCGTGCTCCTTCAACCACTCGGACATCTCTCCGCGAGTGGAAACAGCAGTTTAGCCCGCCGTGCAGAACCGCGCTACTCCGTCGCACACTCCGAATTGCACTTTCGTCGTTCGGCGTTCACAAACGTAGGCGAACGTGCGCATCACGATCACCCACCGGTTTCGGGGCGCATCCACAAAATGGAACTGAGCTTACGGAGCGATGGGACGCGCGTGGGAACTCCCTACTCGCAGTCGCGTGCACCCGGTTCCCGTTGATGAAGACAAAGGGAACAGCGGTCCCTGCCGATAGATGGCAACGTGATCGAGAAAATCGCGAACGCGATCAGACTGAGACACGTCCTGATCGGACGCTCGGAATGCACCGATCGCCCCCACAGGACCAGTCAAGCTCGCCCTGTTCGGCCGCTTTCTT
>ORMF011192876.1_pt1 | contig 26504 bp, 26 predicted proteins | sample 1779871 | NCBI WGS metagenome assembly ORMF01 (sample SAMEA104232316, study PRJEB22302) | groundwater metagenome | biome: forest; feature: aquifer; material: groundwater | place: USA | collected 2011-08-07 | depth 5.4 m | reverse complement strand
GCCGACTCATCAGCAACCTCACCTGGCGATCAGTGACCATCCGGTTCGCTCCAACGAGTACGAACCGGTGATCGACCTGTTCACTCACTCTCGGGAGTTTTGATTGTCGCCAGGCGGGAATTCTAATTGTCGTTGTTCACCGCCTCTCACAACATCTCTGGGAAGGTACTCGACGAGGAGGGAAACCCGACCCCCGCCACGGTCGTCGCAGTCGGCGAGGACGAGCGCGTCGCGGAAGTGCACCGGGTCGAAGCGGGCGCCGATGGCGCGTTCTCCATGGACCTTCCGGAATGGTCCTGGTGGCTGCACGCCGAGTGCAGCGACCGGATGTCGCGGCCCGAGCGGGCCGTGTCCGATGAGCGCCGCGTCGAGGATGACCTCGAGCTCCGGCTCGCGCCGACCGGGCTGGTCTGGGGCTTCGTGTACGACCCCGACGGACGACCGCTCGCGGCGGCCCGCGTCCATACTCGTACGAGGCCGGAGTGGACCGGACCGTCCCGCCAGGGCAACAGGTGTCCGCAGCCCGCGCCGTCTTGCCACACCGAGGCGGACTCCTCCGGTCGATACGAAATCCGCGCCTGCGAGGGCGAGGTCGTCATCCAGGCGGAGTCGGATGGCCTCGCCGCCGCGTGCGTCGGGGGCGAGGTCCTGGCCGGTCTCTCCGTGCAGGTCGACGTCCGCCTCTCCCGAGGGCTGGTCCCGCAGGGACTCGTCAGCGACACCAGCGGACGGCCAATCGCCGGCGCGGTTGTCAGCGTCTGTTACGAGGGCCGCGCCGACTGGCCGCCCTATCCCGATCGATACGAGGTCGTGACGGACTCCGACGGCCGGTATCGTTCTCTCGTACCCTGGGGCGAGTGGTTCTCGGTCTCCGCCTGGAAGGCGGGATTCGTGAGCGCGAAGGGGGAGCCTGACGAGCAGGAGCCCTCCCGCGCCGACCTCACGCTTGTCCGGGCGGGTAGCATCGAGGGGCGCGTGCGGATGCCCGGTGGGGCCACTCCCACTCGCGACACCAGGCTCGGGCTGCGCCTCGCCAGCTCCCCCAAGAACCGATTCTCGCCGTCCCAGGGGTACCAGTACGGACGCAAGCCTCGCCTCGACGCGGATGGGGTGTTCTGCCTGGAGGCCATTGGCCCCGGGCGCTACGTCGCCCAGGCCCGCGTCGATGGCGTGGCGTTCGGCGAGAGCGTCGAGATCGACCTCGCGGAGGGGGAGGGGGTCAGAGGCATCCTGGTCGACCTGCATCCCACCTGCACCGTTCGTGGCAGGATCCGAATGGCTCGGTCCGGGGAGCCGATGCAGCGAGCGGGCGTCGGCGTGGTCTATCGCGACGGGGGCGGGAGCGGCGAGTCCGCCCGAGCCATTTCCGATGAGCAGGGACGATTCGAGCTTCGCGACGTCCCGCCGGGGTCCAACCGAATCCGCGCCTGGCATAAGGACTGTGCTCCCTCCGAGATCGACGTCGAGCTGTTGGAGGGGCAGGTCCTTGATCGGGACATTGAGCTTGGAGCAGGGACGCGGACCCACGGCAGGGTCGCTCTCGACGGCGCAGTGCCCAAGGTGTGGGTCCAGCTCATGGTCCAGACGCCAAACCTCGACAACAGCCGGTTCCCCACGATGGCCGCGGATGGCAGCTACGAGGCTCGCGGAATGGAGCCGGGCCCATGGTTCGTCTGTGTGGACTTCTACGCCCAGGACTCCGGAGGGCACTACCGGCTTGCGCGTCTGATCGAGGTCGGACACGAGGAGGACGTCGAGGTCAACTTCGATCTTCGCTCGACGCCGCGGACGAGGGGGACTGTGCGTCAGGTCGGCGGGCCCTCCGGGTCAGGCGCGGTCGCCTTCGTGGGGCAGGGCCCGCTGGACGGGTGGACCTGGATCGCCCTGCTGGGGGAGTCTGGCGAGTTCGACGCAGGCGGCCTCCCACCCGGCGACTACGTCGCCATCGACGGGTACAAGTACAAGGCTGTTCTCGACCCCGCCACCGGCCGGCATCGCATTCCGTGCAGTCCCGGCGACCCCGTGATCCACCTCACAGGCGGCGATGTCGACTCGCTCGTGATCGATCTCCCCGCGGGGCGTTGACCGCTCACCGAGGCCGGCGGACCAGCCGCTCAAGCGATGCCCGCCTACGAGGGCACGGGAGGTGGAATGCACGCTCGCGACTCCAATTCCGATGGTTCGGCCTGACGGGACATCAGGCGCGATCGTCGGGGAGTCCTTGACCCGCGAGCACCCGGAGCGCTGCTTGGGCCGCCTCGTGGACGGCCGTCTCCTCGTCGTCCGCCAGGAGTCGGATCGCGGCCGGGAGATCGGGGGAAGTCCTGGTTGCCTCGATCAACGCCTCTCTCAGGGTCTCTGTCGCGGGGGCCCCGGAGCCGTGGCGCACCTGCCGTGCTGCATTGATGAGCCACCTGACGTTGCGTCGATCGCGCTGAATCAGTGGCAGGAACAGCGGCACGTGGGATGCGGCCATGGCGCAGTGCTTCCACACGCACGCGATCAAAAACCAGCGGGAGTCATCCTCGTGGTCCCGCTCGGCCAGCGCCCACTCGTGGTACTCCCGCACCTTCATCCACGTGGTTTGGGTGTTGAGGTGTCGCGGGTCCAGCCAGAATGGGTGATCGTCCGGCAGCTCGTAGACCCGGCGGAAACCCTGGGGAATGCAATCGCGCACGATTCGTTCGAATTCGGGGTCGAAGCTCTCCGAGCCATCGCCAATCCAGAGGACCTCGCTGGCCAGGTACGCCTCGAAGACCTCTCTCGACTCTCGCTGACGAATGGGGCGTACTCCTACGGCGTGTTCACGCTGGGTTCGGTGCGCTTCCCGACCGGTGAGAGGCGATCCGGCGGCATTCCATCGGATGGCGGAACCGGCCGCTGCCGAGGCGGGCGATGACGTGGTCGGGCAGCGGGTCGCCGTACGCGTCCCTGCGCTCTTCCTGGCCGAACGCGGAGGCGAGGAGAAGCAGGGACACGAGGAAGGTTCGCACTACTCGCCCCCCTTGGGCGGGGGCGGGCCCGCGGCGATGCAGCGGATGAACCACTTGATCTCCTCGTCGAGCTGCTTCTCCGTCCCGACCGTGTCGGCCAGCAGCCGACAGACGATCGTCTCGAACGTGCGCCGCGCTTTGAGAACCTCCCGCTCGATCTTCCGGACGTCTACGCCGTACCGATCTGCCCACTCCGCCGGCGTCCTCGGGACGTGCCCTTGCGGCTCGACGTCGTATTCGTAGAACAGTCGCCACGTCAGGCAGTCGGAGCCGAGCACCATCTCCGTCTGTTTCAACGCCTCGCGGTAGGTCTCCCACGCCATCTCGCGGTCCAACTCGTCCGTGGTCACCGCCACCACCCCGTCCTCGTCGTCCTTCGTCAGGGCGCGCTGCGGATGCCGCTCCTGCGTGCGCCACTCCTTCCTCAGCATGTTGCGCAGGCACGCCGCGAGGTAGTGCCTAAATTTCCCGCGCTCCGCGTCCGCACTCTCGATGTAGCGCCCCTCGCAGAAGTCCGCGAGGAACTGGTGCGTCGCATCGAGCGCATCCTCCCGGTTCAGGCCCCAGGTGAGGAGGGTGTGGTAGATGGGGCGGTAGTAGCGCTCCGCGAGGACCTTTCGGGCGGCCAGCGCCTCCTCGCCCAGTTGCTGGGCGCTGCGGATCACCATCCAGTGCGACGACATGTTGAGCAGGAGGGGGCCGTACCGCTCGAACCACATGTGCATGTCGGACATGGCGGGGATCCTATCCGACTCCCTGGCCGTCCAGCAATCGTCGGAAGCTCCAAATCGCGTTGGGGAACCCAGAGGCGCGGGCGGATCCCCCCTCCTCTACGCTTCGAACGATGCAGAACGCGGGCGGCCCCCCTGTCGGGCGTTGTTTCAAGCCCCTGAAACGCGCATGGGCCCCCCTCCTGTCGCAGCTTCGCCAGCTCCAAGGACGGGTCCACCCTCCCACGTACAGCGCACCGCGATTGAGAAACCAGGGCGAGCTCCCCTCCGGTCGCCGCCGGACGACCTTTCAACCGTCTGTAACCCCCGTCGCCGTCCGTTTTTCAGTCGCAAGACCGCACTTCGCTACCATCCATGGTGTTTTTTCGATTTTTCGCCGGGGAAAACAGGGGGGTCGGGATATGGCCCCGTGGAGGGAAAGGGGGGTCCTGACCCTCGGCGTCGATTTGGAGGACACGACCATGGCGATTCGAGATGAGAACAGTTCTTCGGAGGAGCTGCTGCGTGACAGCCGCTACCACCGGAAGGCCCTGGCGTCAGACCCGCACACGTCCCAGTTCTCGACGGCCCTGCAGCCCGCGGAGAAGCTGCTTCGGGCCGCACAGGCCGCACGGCAGGCCAACGAAGACCAGCGTGCGGACGAGCTGGCGGTCCTGATCCGGACCGACTACGAGCTGGACGAGCGGCTCCGCACGGCAGAGCTGGACGTCCTCAAGGCCGTCGACCGCAACCGCGAATCGGAGGTGTACAAGGCCGTCTTCCCGAAGGGCCTCGCCGCCATCACGGCGATGCGCGGAGAGGAAGGGGCCCGTGCGGCCCAGGCCGTCGCGGTGGTGATGCGCCGGCACCTGCCGGCCGTCGCGGAGGCCTACGCCGCGGAGCTGGAGAAGCTCGCCGCGGCGACCCTCCAGGCCGAGCAGGCTTGGAAGGTGGCGGACGCGGCGGTTCAGACCGCGTTCGAGGAGGAGCGGTCGGCCCGCCGGGAGCTGGTCAAGCGGCTGCGCCAGAACGAGGGCGTGCTGATCAGCCTGTTCCCCGGGAAGCGGAGCCTGGTCCGGACGTTCTTCCGCCCCACGCGCGTGGCCGCCAAGGCGTCCGCCGCGTAGCGAGCCCGCACGCAATCGAATCGCGGCGCCCCGATCGTCGGGGCGCCGCGAACCTCACTTGCGGCGCTCAATCCCCCAGCCTGCGCAACAGCTCCGCCCAGCGCGGGTCGTTATGGAGCGGGGCCAGGTCCGCGTCGTTCCGCGGCCGATCCGAACCGCGCCAGCCGAGCGCAGCCGCCGCAGAGAGCAGGCGGAACGCCTCGTCGCGGCAGCGGGCCGCCTCCTCGGGCGCGACCGTATGCGGATCTCCCGCCCGAGCGTCCCTCCCCACCGAGAGGAACGCGTGCACCGCGGCAAGGCGGTAGTGCGCCGTGACCAGTACGACGAGCGACTGCTCGGTGGATGGGCGATTGGCCCTGGCCGCCTCGATCGCCTTCTCGTAGGCCGCACGCGCCTTCGCGAAGTCCCCCTCGCCGAACGCCCGATCCCCCTCCTCCACAGTCGCTGCCCACGCGGGGCGCTCCGCCGCCGCCGCCTTCGCCCGCTCCAGGTCCGCCTTCAGCCAGTCCGCCGGCTGGATCGCGAGCGCCGCCGCGTAGCACTCCGCCGCCTTCGAGGGCCTCGCCTGCAGCTCGTAGACCCTCCCCGCGTTCATGTACGCCCGCCAGAAGCGCGGGTTCCGGTCGAGCGCGGCCTGGAAGTCCTCCAGGGCCTTTTGGAACCTGTCGCCGGAGCCCTCTCCGCGCGCCCCCTCGGCCTCCCCCAGCCGTGATCGGGCGAGGCCGCGGTGGTTGTACACGTCCGCCCAGGCCGGGTTCCGCTCGATCGCCGCATCCCCGTCGGCGATCGCACTCCGGTACAGGTCCCTCGGGTCCCCGCCGTGGGCCGCCTCCGCCTCGCCGAGCAACACCTGGGCGTACGCTCGGCTGCTGTACGGCCCCGCGTCCTGCGGATTCAACCGGATCGACTCGCCGAGCTCCTCGATCGCCTTGCCAAAGCTCCCCCGTGGATCTATGCCCCTCGCGTCCTCCGCCTCCGCGATGGCCGCGTACGTCGCCGCCCGGTTCGACCGAATCGACACGTAGCGCGGGTTCAGGGCCGCCGCCTTGTCGTATGCGGCGAGCGCCCGATCGTACGTCTCCCGCGGGTCGAGTCCGCGGCGGGCCTCGCCGTTTCCCAGGTTCCATAGCGCGAGACCCTCCCCGACATACGCGTCCAGCGAACCCGGCAGCCTCTCGATCGCGCGCTCGAACTCGGCGACCGCCTCGCCGAGCCTCGCGGCCGGGTCCAGCCCCTCCGCCGCGGCCGCCTCCCCCAGGCGCAGCAGCGTGTTCCCGAGATAGACGTGCGCGTCGCCGTTCTCGGGGATCCGCTTCACGGCCTCGCGACAGTCCGCCTCGGCGCGCCCGTAGCTCGCCATCGGGTCCTCGCCGCAGCCCCGCTCCGCGTCGCCCAGCCTCAGGAAGGCCATGCCCCGGTTCACCCAGGCATGCGTGAGCGAGGCGTCCGCCTCGATGGCCGCGGACAGCACGGCGATGGCCGATTGCAGGGCGCCCCGCGGGTCCTCCCCTCGGCCCGCCTGGATCTCCGCGAGCATCAGCCAGGCTGCCGCCAGGTTGGCGCATACGCTTGCGTTTCCGTGCGTCGCATTCGCGGCCGCTTGCTGGTCGGCGATCGCCTTCCGAAGGGACTCGCTTGCGTCCAGGCCGCAGGCCGATTCGTGGAATCCGAGCCTCGCATATACGTTTCCGCGGAAGCCCAGGACGTAGGCCTTGCTCGGGTCGAGCCTCAGTGCCTCGGTGAACTCCTCGATCGACCGGCGGAACTCCGGGATCGGGTCCGTGCCGCCGATGGACGCCTCCTCGGCCATCGCGTGGTGGATCAATCCCGCGCATTCCCGCACGGAGGCCTGGGCCGGGCGGACGCGCTCCACCTCCTGAAGGTCCGCCAGCGCCTTCGAGAACTCCTTCCTTAGATAGCGCACCTTTCCGCGCGCGAGGAAAAGCGATGCGCGGACCATCCGCAGGTCGACGGCCGCGAGGGCCTGGGAGAGCGCCTCGTCGGCGGCTGCGTAGTCGCCGTTCCGCATCGCGAGGAGGCCGTCGATCGCGACGCGGTTCTCCTCGCTCCCCTGGCGGCCCCAGACCCTAGCCCTGCCGACCTCGTCGACGAGCGCGAGGATCCGAGCGCGCGCGTCGCGCATCGCCGCGGTCTCCCCCTCGGCGGGGCCAATCTCGACCCCCGCCGTGCCGACCTCGATTCCAGGCAGCGACTGATCGTCGATCTCCCCCGAGAAGAGCGCGAGGGCCCGCATCAACGCGCCGTAGGGGACGTCGGGGTCGACCTCGCTCGCCCGGAGCATGAGGGCATTCCCCTCGCTCCCCTCGCCCGCCAGGAGATGCGCCCACCCCGTCAGCGCGAGCGCCGCCGCCTGCGCGCCGCGGTCCTGCGGAGTCGCCTCGAGGAAGGCCTTTACCTGCGACATCGGACCCGCGCACCTCGCGCGCCGCTCCTCCAGCCTGAGGCTGGAGTCGTAGGCGATCCCCTCCATTTCCGTCAGCGCGTCGGACAGCCTCCCCCACCGCGCGAAGACCGCCGAGACCGCCGCCGCCTCCTCGAGCTGCCGCCGCATCGACTGCTCGCGCGAGAGGGACTCCTCCAGCTCGCGCACGTGGCGCAGGTGCGTGCCGACGGCGTAGGCGGCGAAGCCCACCGCGAGGAGCAGGGCCGCGGCCGTCGGCAGCGTCACGGCCCAGTGCTTCCGCGCCTTTCGTAGGAGCCGCCCCGCGAGGGACGGGGCCCGCGCCTCGATTGGCTCCCCGTCGAGGTGCCGCCCGAGGTCGGCCGCCATCGCCCCGATCGTCGCGTAGCGCCGTTCCGGCGCCTTCTCGATCGCCTTGAGGCAGATCGTCTCGAGGTCGGGATGGAGGCGCGGCACCCAGCGCGTCGGCAGGTCGGGGTCGAGCTCGGAGATCGCGTTCAGCAGCTCCCGCAGGCCGTTGCCCTGGAACGGGAGCTTCCCGGTGAGGGCCTCGTACAGGACGACGCCGAGGGAGAACTGGTCGGCCGCGGGGCCAATCCGCTCGGGGCGGCCGCTCGCCTGCTCCGGACTCATGTATTGGGGCGTGCCGACCAGTGTCCCTGAAAGGGTCATCGTCGTGCCGCCCACCGCCTGCTCCTCGACCTCCTTGGCGAGGCCGAAGTCGGTCAGGAACGGGCGGCCCTGGGTGTCGATCAAGACGTTGGAGGGCTTCACGTCGCGGTGGACGATTCCGTTCTCGTGGGCGTACTGGAGCGCCTCCGCGATCGCCTTCACCCACGCGATCGCGCGCGCCGGCGGGACGGGGTCGCGGAGGACTGCCTCGAGCGAGCGGGCCTCGATGAACTCGGTCGTCAGGTAGGGGCGCCCCTGGTGCTCCGAGACGTCGAGCACGCCGACGATGTGCGGGTGGCGGAGGCGCGCGGAGAGGCGGGCCTCGCGCAGGAAGCGGTCGACCTGCGCCCGGGAGATGCCCCCCTCGGCGAGGACCTGTTTCAGCGCGACGGGGCGGCGGAGCTGCGTGTCCCAGGCCTTGTGGACGACTCCCATGCCGCCCCGACCCAGCTCGAGGAGCAGGCGGTATCGCCCGAACGGCTCCCCCTGGAAGTCGCGGGAGTCGGTTGTCGTCACGGGGGCGCCGGAGAGGGCGATCGTCGCCTGCGAGGGGTCGGGCGGGCCGTCGTGCGCCTCGCTACGAATCGTCCGCGCGTCGGCCGAGGGCCGCTCCTTCGCCGGGACCGGCGGGCTGGGGGGATCCAGAGGCTCGGTCAGGGGCTCGCCCATCGGCCACGATGGTAGCGCGACCGCGTTCTGCGGGTCAACGGGTGAGACGCGCGCGGCAACGGGCTTGCAGCGCCTCGACCGGCCTGTTAGCATTCCCCGCATGACGCGCGGCGCCTGCATCCTGGTCATCGGTGCGTACCTCGTGGTCGGCGGCCTTGGCTTCGTGGAGGTCTCCTGCCTCTGCGCCGAACGCGAGGGGTGCATCCTCCCGATCGCAGAGGCCTGCGTCGTGCAGGCCGAAGAGTGCGGCGACTGCGATGACGAGGGTTGCCCGTCCATGTCGTCGAGCCACTGCCCGTGCGGCCCGTGCATCGACGTGCTCATCGCGAGCAGCCTCCACCTCGACCTGCCGCCCGCAGACGCCGCGCCCGTCATCGTAGGCGCGGCCGCGCAGGTCGTGCTGCATCCCGCGACCGTGGAGAGCTCCTGGACCACCCCGACGGGGCCGTCCCCGCCATCCCCAAGACCTCTCCCCGTCCTGCGCTGCTAGGCGTCCCCTCCCCCTGACATCCCCGCGCTCGGAGTCTCTCTGCGCGCACGCTTTCATTTGCCCTCATCAAGGAGTCTCTCCATGAAGTGGATTCTGCCCGTCCTGTCCCTCCTCGCCCCCGTCGTGTGGGCCGAAGAGGGGAAACCCGCGCCCCGTAAGCTCGAGGACCGCGTCGAGATCGAAGGAAAGGTCGTCTGCATCGGCTGTACGCTCCAGGAACAGGAGAACGGCGCCGACTCCCAGTGCACCCTGCACTCCAAGCACGCCCAGGGGCTCCTGCTGCCCGACGGCACCCTCTGGACCTTTGTCGACAACGCAAAGGGCCACGTCGTCGCGGCCAACGCGGACCTCCGCGGCAAGGACGTGAAGGTCCTCGGCTGGAAGTTCCCGAAGGCCCAGTACGTCGAGGTCTCCAAGTACCAGGTGAAGGACGGCGACGCCTGGGTCGCGTACGACTACTGCAAGGGGTGCGGATTCGAGCCGGGGGACAACAAGGACACCGACCTCTGCGAGGACTGTGGCGGGGAGAAGTAACCATGAAGGGAACACTGCTCAACGGGTTGGTACTGCTCGCGCTCGCGGCCGTGTTCGGGGGCGTCGCCATGGACTGGAAGCTCCCGCGCCGCGAGGCGCCGGCGCCCCCTGCTCCGACGGAGGAGGGGGCCTGGTGCGTGGAGCACGACATCGCCGAGGCCGAGTGCTTCATCTGACACCCCTCCATCGTGCGGTCCCCGTCGGGGATCAACGTCGAGGTGGGGGACGGCGGGGCCGCGCCGTCGGACGACGAGGCCGTCTGCAACAGCGAGAAGATCAAGGTGAAGATCGAGCCGGCGATCGCCGCGAAGGCCGGCATCCTGACGGTGGAGGTCATGAAGCAGAAGGTCTCGGAGACCCTTACGGCCAACGCCGAGACCGCCTTCCCGGCCGACGCGTACGCGCGCCTCTGTCCGAAGGTCCCCGGCACGATCGTCGAGGTGGCGAAGAAGGAGGGGGACGAGGTCAAGAAGGGCGACACGCTCGCCGTGCTGGACTCCGTGGAGCTGGCCGGCGCGAAGTCGGCCTATCGGAAGGCCTTCGCGGTCCGGAAACTCCGCGAGCGGACGGTGGCGGTCGAGAAGGACCTCGTCTCGAAGGGGGCCTCGGCCGGCAACGTCCTCGCGCAGGCGGAGACCGAGCTCGAGGAGGCCCGCATCGAGGAGTCGTCCGCCGCGCAGAGGCTGGGGAACCTCGGACTGCCGGCCGCGGAGGTCGAGCGCGTCGAGCGCGAGGACGACACGACGGGGAGGATGCCGATCCTCGCGCCGTTCGACGGGGTCGTCGTGGAGCGCTCGGCGGTGCTCGGGGAGGTCGCCGGGACGGACCGCGTCCTCTTCGCCGTGGCCGACCTGTCGCAGATGTGGCTCACGATCCACGTCTACGAGAAGGAGCTGCCGAAGCTCAAGGTCGACCAGAGGGTCACCTTCACCGTCGAGGGGATGGACTCGAAGGTCGTCCGCGGGAAGGTGATTTCGATCGGCGCCGCGGTCGACGACCGGACGCGGACGATCCCCGTGCGCGCCTCCCTCAAGAACAAGGAGCGTCTGCTGCGTGCCAACATGTTCGGGCGCGCAGCCGTCGTCGTCCACGACGAGGAGGAGGTCCTCGTCCTCCCGCGCGAGGCCGTCCAGTGGGAGGGGTGCCACAACGTCGTCTTCGTGCGCATCGGCCCGTCGACGTACCAGACGCGCAAGGTGGATCTGGGATGGGCGGGGAAGGACCACGTCGAGGTCCGATCGGGCGTCGTGGCCGGCGACGCCGTGGTGACCCAAGGGAGCTTCCTGATGAAGACCGAGATCCTCAAGGGGACCATCGGCGCGGGGTGCTGCGACTAAGATGCTCAATCTCATCATCACCTGGTCCCTGAAGCACCGCGCAGTCGTCGTCGCGCTCGCCCTCGTCCTGGCGGGGTTCGGCGTGGCGGCGGTGCGCGAGCTGCCCATCGACGCGTTCCCGGACCTGACGGACGTCCAGGTCCAGGTGAACACCGCCGCGCCGTCCCTCTCGCCCGTCGAGGTCGAGAAGCAGATCACGATCCCCGTGGAGCAGGTCATGGGCGGGATACCGGGCCTCTCCACGGTCCGCTCCGTATCCAAGTTCGGACTCTCGCAGGTCACGCTCGTCTTCGAGGACGACACCGACCTCTACTTCGCCCGCTCGCAGGTCCTGGAGCGACTCGGATCGATCGAGCTGGCCGAGGGCCTGCCCCGCCCCGAGATGGGGCCCGTCGCGACCGGCCTCGGCGAGGTCTTCCACTACATCGTCACGACCGACGGCGGCGACCTGATGAAGGCTCGGACCGAGCAGGACTGGATCCTCCGGCCCGCGCTCTCCGCCAAGGGGGTCGCGGAGGTGAACTCCTGGGGCGGCCTCGAGCAGCAGTTCCACGTCGTCGTCGACCCGGTCCGGATGGTGAAGTACGGCGTCACGCTCCAGGAGCTGATCGAGGCGCTCGAGCGTAACAACCGGAACGTCGGGGGCGGCTACGCGCTCCGCGGCGGCGAGGCGCTCCTCGTGCACGGCGTCGGGACCGTAGAAGACGAGGCGGGGATCGCAGGCATCGTCGTCGCGAGCGAGGACGGGAAGCCCGTGCACGTGCACGACGTGGCCGACGTGGTCCTGGGCCACGAGATCCGCCGCGGCGCCGTGACGTACGACGGCCGCAGCGACGCCGTGCTCGGCCTCGGGTTCATGCTCATGGGCGAGAACACGCGCGAGGTCACCGAGCGGCTGCGCGAGCGGCTCCACACGGCGGAAAAGAAGCTCTCGAAGGACGTCCACGCCCGCGTCGTCTACGCGCGGACCGACCTCGTCGACCAGGTCATCGGCACGGTCAAGAAGAACCTCTTCGAGGGGGCCCTGCTCGTCATCGCGATCCTCTTCCTCTTCATGGGGCGCATCCGCGCGGCCGTGCTCGTCGCGCTCGCCATTCCGCTCTCGATGCTCTGCGCCTTCAGCCTGATGCTCCGCGCCGGGATCGCGGGGAGCCTGATGAGCCTCGGGGCGGTCGACTTCGGCCTGATCGTCGACAGCTCCGTGATCATGGTCGAGAACGTGGTGCGGCGCCTGTCCCACGACACCACGGGGCGCAGCGTCCGCGAGGTCGTCGAGGAGGCCGCCCTCGAGGTCCGGCGACCCACGATGTTCGGCGAGCTGATCATCATCATCGTCTACCTCCCGATCCTCATGCTCGAGGGGGTCGAGGGGAAGCTGTTCCGGCCGATGGCGCTCACGGTGATCTTCGCGCTGCTCGGGTCGATGGTCCTCTCCCTGACGCTCATGCCCGTGCTGGCGAGCCTCTTCCTGTCGCGCCGCTCGGTGGAGCACCGCGACCCGCTCCTCATGCGGATCGCCTCGTGGATGTACAGGCCTTGCCTCAGGTGGGCCACGTCGAATCCGTTGACCGTCATCCTCGCCGCCGTCATCTCGCTCGCGGGCGCGGCCGCGATCGCCCCCAGGCTCGGGCAGGTGTTCGTCCCGCGCCTCTCGGAGGGCTCCATCGTCATCAACACGATCCGCCTCGCCGGGGCCTCCGTCGAGGAGGCGGTCCGGTACGGGATGCGGCTGGAGGCGCTGCTCAAAGGCAAGTTCCCCGACGAGATCGACGCGATCTGGACGCGCACGGGCACGGCGGAGGTCGCCACGGACCCGATGGGGATCGAGGTGAGCGACATCTTCATCGAGCTGACGCCGCGCGAGCGGTGGAAAAAGGCGAAGACGCAGGAGGAGCTCGAGGCGCGCATCTCGGAGACGCTCAAGCCGATGCCGGGGATGCGGTTCGTCATGACGCAGCCGATCGAGATGCGCATGAACGAGATGATCTCGGGCGTCCGCGCCGACCTCGGCGTGAAGGTGTACGGCGACGAGTTCGACTCGATGAAGGCCCGGGCGGACCGGATCTCGGCGATCCTGAACGGCGTCCAGGGGGCGGACGACTTCGCGCCGGACCAGTTGACGGGCCTGCCGGTCCTGCAGGTCCGGGTCGACCGCGCGGCGATCGCGCGGTACGGCGTGAGCGCGGACGACGTCCTCGACGTCGTGGAGTGCATCGGCGGTCGCCAGGTTGGCGAGGTGCTGCAGGGGCAGAGGCGCTTCCCGCTCGCCGTGCGCCTTCCTGACCGCTACCGGACCGACCCCGCGCTCCTCGGGGGCCTCGTGCTGGGGACGCCGAGCGGCTCCACGTTGTCGCTCTCGCAGCTCGCGAAGATCACCGAGGCGACGGGGCCGACCGTGATCAACCGCATCGATCGCCGGCGCTGTGTCATCGTCCAGGGGAACGTCCGCGGCCGCGACCTCGGGTCGTTCGTCTCCGAGGCGATGAAGAAGGTGGAGGCGGAGGACAAGGACGTCGGCTGGGGCGGGCAGTACGAGCACCTCCAACGCGCGACGGAGAAGCTGGCCTGGGTCGTGCCGTTCTGCCTGGCGCTCATCTTCTTCCTGTTGTACTGGACCTACGGGACGACGCGCGACTCGCTGCGAGTCTACCTGGGCGTCCCGTTCAGCGCGGTCGGGGGGATCCTCGCGCTCCACATGCGCGGCATGCCGTTCAGCATCTCCGCGGCGGTCGGGTTCATCGCCCTCTCGGGCGTTTCCGTCCTGGCGGACATGGTGATGGTGTCGTACATCCGGCGGCTCCTCCAGGACGGCCTTCCCCTGCGCGAGGCGGTCCTCAAGGCCGCGGAGACGCGCCTCCGGCCCGTGCTCATGACCGCGCTCGTGGCGAGCTTGGGTTTCCTCCCGATGGCGATTGCGACCGGCGTCGGCGCGGAGGTGCAGCGCCCGCTCGCGACGGTTGTGATTGGCGGTCTGGTCAGCTCGACGCTCCTCTCGCTCCTGGTGCTCCCGGCCGTCTACCTCAAGTTGGGTGCGGCAGCCGGCGGCGCCCGCGAGTAGGGCGGCCCGGCGGGACCAGGCGCCCTTCCCCGCGGATTGTCCTAGTGTTCCGTCCAGCCTGATTCTATGAGCTGGAGTCGCGCCCGTGAGGGCGCGGTGGATCATGCCCGTAAGGGCGTGATCCTGCGGTCGCACGCCCTTACGGGCGTGATCCACCGCGCGCTTACGCGCGCGACTCCAAGTCGAGCTGGTTGGTGCATCCCGGGAAACTTAGTGGACGCTACTTAGTCCTGCGGGGCCGAGGTTTGCCCCCCGACCTCCACCCCGATCCCGTGTCGCAGTTCCCTCGCCCACAGCGCCTGCATCTGGACCAGTCGTCGGCCGATCCCGGTGCAAACGTGCTTCATGAACAGGTAGCCCGAGTGCGGGTCCTCCTGGAACGCCGATTCGAGCGCGCCCCGCGTCAGGCCGAACACCTCGCTCGGTCCGACCGCGTGCGCCGAGAGCGTGAAGCGATAGGGCGGGATCAGCGCCGACCAGCCGACCGCCGTCCTGGGCCCGCGCGTCTCGATCCGCAGCTCCCGCGCCTCGCGTTCGAGCGAGATCGGGAGCGTCAGCTCGATCTGGCCGGACCCCACCACGTAGAGCCGCGTGGCCTCCTCGCCGAGGCGGAACAGCGGCTCGCCGCCGTCCAGCGTCCGCGCCTCGACCGCCGCCGCCAGGGTCTCGATGCACCGCCCGTCGAGCCCTGTCAGGACCTCCGCTTCCAGGAACCTGCTATGCCCCATGTTCGGGCACCTCCGGTGCGTCGACGGCTTCGGGGGCGTAGAGCGAGTCGACCGAGGGGTGGGAGACGAATCCGTCGGCGAGGGCCTGCTCGTGGTCGACGTGGAGCTGCAACCTCTGGAGCGCCTGGCTGTCGTCCTTCGGCGCCTCGGACTCACGGCCACCCTGGCAGGCCACCCAGACGATGAGGAATGCGGACCCGAACAGGAAGAGCATGAGCCCGCAGACAATGATCCCGTACATGCCACCCCTCCCCTCTGCCGTTTAACCGCCGTCCACGAAACTGTGTCGCAACCACCTTGCCAGAACCTGCCATTCCCCCAGGTCCACGTGCGCAACGGGTTGGGGCGTTGGGCCCCGGACGCCTTAAGGGATTGAGGACGGATTGTCCGCCCCTCCTTCGCCGATTCGCTTGCAAGTGCTTTCGAGCGAAGATGTCGCGTCGTCGGACAGATTGTCCTGTAGCTCCGACGATTCGGTCACAAGCAACGGGGGCGGTGTCGAGACGCGCCTGACACGCGCGGACCAGCCGTACTTCTTCAGCAGGCGATAGAGGTTTCGCGTGCTGATCCCCAGCGTCCGCGCCGCGAGCGCGCGGTTCCCCTTCGCGTGCTCCACGACGAGGAGGACGTGGCGACGTTCGACCTCGCGCAGCGGGAGGTAAGGCTGCGGGACCGCGACGGACCGAGGCGACTCCCCGCCGAGACGGATCGCGGCGGAGAGGTCCGCCGGCTCGATCACGACGCGGTCCGTGAGGACGATCACCTGCTCGACGACGTGCGCCAGCTCGCGGACATTCCCGGGCCAGGGATAGCGGGCGAGGCACGCAAGCGCCTCCGCGCTGAACTCCCTCTCCAGGCCGAGGCGTCGACTGATCCGCCGGGCGAAGTGGTCGACGAGGAGCACGATGTCCTCGGTGCGCTCGCGGAGCGGGGGGATCCGGACCGTCAGGGTGGAGAGGCGGAAGAGGAGGTCCTCGCGAAACCGCCCCGTGCGAGTCGCCTCCCAGAGGTCGCGGTTCGTGGCGGAGATGACGCGCACGTCGACGCCGATCTCCCGCGTCCCGCCCAGGCGGCGAAAGTGGCTCGACTCCAGGACGCGAAGGAGCTTCGCCTGCACGTCGAGGCTCGTCTCGCCGACCTCGTCGAGGAACAGGGTCCCCCCGTGGGCGACCTCGAAGAGGCCCTGCTTGCGCGTGGCGGCCCCGGTGAAGGCCCCCTTCTCGTGGCCGAACAGCTCGCTCTGGAGGAGGTGCTCGTGGAGGGTGGCGCAGTCGACGACGACGAACGGGCGGTCGCGGCGCGGGCTTCGGGCGTGGAGGAGGCGCGCGACGACCTCCTTCCCGACGCCGGTCTCTCCGATGACGAGCGTCGCGCTGTCGGCAGGGCCGACGCGGTCGACCGTGTGAAGGACCGTCTGAAACGCCGCGCTCGCCCCGAGGAACGTGCCGTCGATCGGGTGGCGCTCGGCCCCCCCGGCTGTGGACGGATCCCGGGCGTCCGCTTCTCGATCGCTCATGGCGTCCCCTCCGCCATGGGGGTGTGACGGACCCCGCCAGATCCTGTGTAACACTCCCCGGGACGGGGATCAAGGAAGGTTTTCCCTACCGGCATGCGCCCGGGGCCCGGATTCCGCTTGACTGTGCCATCGGCGACTTTATGATGTTGCCTCGATCGAACCATGAGGATGCAGGGAATGGGCACATACCAGCCGACGCAGAAGGAGATCGAGGCCCGCCGGAAGTGGGTCCTCGTCGACGCGAGCGGGCTTACGCTCGGCCGCATGGCGACCCGGGTCGCCACGATCCTTCAAGGGAAGCACAAGCCGACGTACGTCCCGCACATGGACAGCGGCGACTTCGTGGTCGTGGTGAACGCCGACAAGATCAAGCTGACCGGGAAGAAGGCCGAGGAGAAGCAGTACCAGCGCTTCTCCGGCTTCCCCCACGGGCGCAAGGTCGTCCCCTTCAGCGTCATGTTCGAGAAGCACCCGGACCGCGTCGTCTACCTCGCGATCAAGCGGATGGTCCCGTACACGCGGATCGGCCGGCTGATGATCAAGAAGCTGCACGTATACAAGGGCGCCGAGCACCCGCACGTCGCCCAGAAGCCCGAGAAGGTGACCATTAGCATGTAGGGGCGGACCTGAAGGGTCGCCCCTCGCTACGGGGAAGGATAACGATGGCCGACGAAATCATCGCACCCGTCCAGCACGTCCAGCAGTACTGGGGCACCGGCCGCCGCAAGTCGGCGATCGCCCGCGTCCGCGTCCGCAAGGGCAGCGGCAAGATCGTCGTGAACGACCAGGCGTTCGAGAAGTACTTCTTCGCGGAGCAGGACCGCATCACCGTCCTCGGACCGCTCCTCTCGACGAAGTCGCAGCAGCGCTACGACGTGATCGCAAACGTCCAGGGCGGCGGGAAGTCCGGGCAGGCGGGCGCGATCGTCCTGGGGATCGCCCGCGCGCTCCTGATCGCCGAGCCGGTCCTCGAGCCGCGTCTCCGCGAAGACGGCCTCCTCACCCGCGACGGGCGCATGAAGGAGCGCAAGAAGTACGGCCTCCGCGGAGCGCGCAGGGGAGTGCAGTTCAGCAAGCGGTAGAGTTTCGCGAAGTCCAGTTCGGCGACCCCGGCTTCGCGGCCGGGGTCGTTCCGTTAAAGGGGCCGCCATGCCGTTCGAACGATCTGAGCGCCTGAGGCGCCTGCCGCCGTACCTGTTCGCGGAGATCGACCGCCGGAAGCGGGAGCTGATCAAGCAGGGGAAGGACCTCGTCAACCTGGGCGTCGGGGACCCCGACCTGCCCGCCTTCAAGCTCGTCCGCGACGCCCTCAAGGCCGCGCTCGACGAGCCGGGCGTCCACTCCTATCCGCCCGACAACGGCCTCCCCGAGTTCCGCGAGGCGATCGCCCGGTGGTACCAGCGCCGTGCCGGCGCGAAGGTCGACCCCGAGCGCGAGATCCGCCCCGTGATCGGGAGCAAGGAGGGGATCGGCCACCTCCCGCTCGCCGTCCTCAATCCCGGCGACGTGGCGCTCATCCCCGACCCCGGTTACCCGCCGTACCGCTCGGGGACCGAGTTCGCCGGCGGCGTGCCGTACTTCCTGCCGCTCCGCCGCGAGAACGGCTTCCTCCCCGACCTCGACGCGATCGACCCGCAGGTCCTCAAGCGGGCGAAGATCCTCTACGTCAACTACCCGAACAACCCGACGGGCGCGGTGGCGCCGGAGTCGTTCTATCGCAAGGTGATCGACTTCGCGCGGAAGCACGGCCTGCTCGTCGTCCACGACGCGGCGTACAGCGAGATGTGGTACGACGAGAAGCCGCCGCTGTTCCTGCAATTCGACGGGGCGAAGGAGGTCGGCGTCGAGTTCCACTCGCTGACGAAGACCTACAACATGGCCGGCTGGCGGGTCGGCTGGGTCGCGGGGAACCCGGAGGTGGTCTCCGCGCTCGGCGACCTCAAGACGAACCTCGACAGCGGCGTGTTCTCGGCGATCCAGAAGGCGGCCGTGGTGGCGCTCGAGAAGGGGGACGAGGACCAGACGGCGCTGCGCAAGGTCTACCAGCGGCGACGGGACCTCTTCGTCGCGGGGATGCGGAAGGCCGGCTGGCCGGTGGAGCCGATGAAGGCGACGTTCTACGTCTGGACCCAGGTCCCGAAGGGGACGGGGTCGATCGAGTTCTGCCGCCGCGTGTTGGAAGAGGGCCACGTCGTCACGACGCCCGGCGTCGGGTTCGGGCCGAGCGGCGAGGGGTTCTTCCGCGTGTCGCTCACGAGCAGCGAGGAGCGGATCCAGGAGGCGGTGGGCCGTCTGGCGAAGTTGGCGTATTGATGACCGTCCTCGTCATCGGAACCAGGAACGAGCACAAGCTCCGCGAGATCCGAGCCATCCTCGGGGACGCGGGCCTGGACCTGCGCGGGCTGGACGCGTACCCGAGCGCGTCGAAGGTCGTCGAGGACGGGGAGACGTTCGAGGCGAACGCGGCGAAGAAGGCGCTCTCGTGGGCGCGGGAGCTGGGCGAGGCGGTCCTCGCGGACGACTCGGGCCTGGAGGTCGACGCGCTCGGCGGGCGGCCGGGGGTCTACTCCTCGCGCTACGGCGGCGAGGAGGGGAACGACGCGCGGAACAACGCGCGGCTCCTGGAGGAGCTCTCGGGCGTGCCGGAGGCCCGGCGGACGGCGCGGTACCGCTGCGTGATCGCCCTCGCGACCCCCGGGGGCGTGGCGTTCTCCTGCGCGGGGACCTGCGAGGGGCGGATCCTGGAGGGGCCCAGGGGGACGAACGGATTCGGGTACGACCCGCTCTTTCTGCTGCCCGAGCACGGCAAGACGTTCGGCGAGTTGCCGGAGGACCTGAAAAACCGGATCAGCCACCGTGCGCGTGCGCTGGCGGCGGCGAGGTCGCGTTTGCTAGAGTGGATGCCACGTTGATCGGAGGACACCCCATGGACTGCCCGGCCTGCAATGAGAAGCTCGCCCCGACCTCGTACGAGGGCGTCCGCGTGACGCGCTGCAAGACGTGCGAGGGGTACTGGCTCGGCGCGAAGGAGCTGGACGAGATCAAGAAGAAGCGCGGGAAGAAGTTCGCGCAGAAGGATATCGTGAAGATGAAGGTCCTGAAGGAGTGGAAGGTCCTGGAGGCCGAGAAAGAGACCGGGCGGAAGTGCCCGAAGTGCGAGGAGGCGATGGCGCGGGTGCACTACGACGGCATTCCGGGCCTCGTGATCGAGAAGTGCGTGAAGAACTGCGGGATCTGGCTGGACCGGGGCGAGCTGGAGAAGATCCAGATCGCGGAGGAGACGAAGTAGCGGGGGCTCCCATGACCGAGAAATTCGCCGGGGAAGCGATCACGTTCGACGACGTCCTGATCCTGCCGGATCGCTCGGAGGTCGTCCCGTCGCAGGTCGACACGCGGACGCGCATGAGCCGGCGCGTGCCGCTCAACATCCCGATCGTCTCGGCGGCGATGGACTCCGTGACCGAGGCGGGGATGGCGATCGCCCTCGCGCAGGAGGGGGGGATCGGCATCATCCACAAGAACCTCGCGGCCGAGGCGCAGGCGCGCGAGGTCTTCAAGGTCAAGCGGTCCGAGAACGGCGTGATCATCGACCCGATCGTCCTCCCGCCGGAGGAGACGATCGGGACGGCGCGGCGGATCATGGCGGACCACAACATCAGCGGGATCCCGATCGTCGGCCCGGGCGGGCGCCTCGTGGGGATCCTGACCCGTCGCGACCTGCGCTTCCAGAAGGGGGACGACCGGCGGATCGGCGAGGTCATGACGAAGGAGGATCTCGTCACCGCCCGGTTCGGCACGACCCTGGAAGAAGCGAAGTCGATCCTCCACGGCGCCAAGGTAGAGAAGCTCCTCCTGGTCGACGAGGCGCTGCACCTCAAGGGGATGATCACGATCCGCGACATCAACAAGCTGACGCTCTTCCCGAACGCCTGCAAGGACGCGCGGGGGAGGCTGAGGGTCGGCGCGGCGGTGGGGGTGAACGACCTGGCGCGCGTGGAGAAGCTGGTGGAGAACGACGTCGACGTGATCGTCGTCGACACGGCGCACGGGCACAGCGAGAACGTGCTGAAGACGGTGGCCGAGATCAAGAAGCACTTCGACGTCGACGTCGTCGCGGGGAACGTGGCGACCTACGACGGGGCCCGCGAGCTCGTCGACGCGGGCGTGGACGCCGTCAAGGTGGGGATCGGACCCGGGTCGATCTGCACGACGCGGGTGATCGCGGGGATCGGCGTGCCGCAGATCACGGCGGTGATGGAGACCGCGCGCGCGACGGAGAAGGCGGGGGTGTCGATCATCGCGGACGGCGGGATCCGCCACTCGGGCGACATCACGAAGGCGATCGCGGCGGGGGCGAACTGCGTGATGCTCGGGGGGCTCCTCGCGGGGGTCGCGGAGAGCCCCGGGGAGCAGATGAGCTACCGCGGGCGCGCGTACAAGGTCTACCGCGGGATGGGCTCGCTCGGCGCGATGGTGGCGGGGTCGAAGGACCGCTATGCGCAGTCGGACGTCGCGGCGAAGGAGAAGCTGGTGCCGGAGGGGGTGGAGGGGAGGGTCCCGTTCCGCGGGCCGCTCGCCGACTTCATCTACCAGCTCGTGGGGGGCCTGCGCGCGGGGATGGGGTACACGGGCTCGCGCACGATCGACGAGCTGCGCAAGAAGGCGCGCTTCATCCGGGTCAGCGCGGCCTCGGTGAGGGAGAGCCACCCGCATGACATCGTGATCACGCGGGAGGCTCCCAACTACTGGATTGAGGACACCGCGGACGAGGGGAACCGCTAGCCAGTGCGGCGTTGCCGCCTAGCCTTCCAGCACGAACGTGATGTTGAGGTGGACGCGGTACTCGCTCACCTTGTTCCCCTCGATCTTCCCGTTGATCTTGACCACTTCCCATCCCTGGATCCCGCGGATCGTCTTCGCGGCCCGCTTGATCCCCTCGTTGATGGCATCCTCGACGCTCTTCGGCGACGACGACACCAGCTCGGTCACCCGTGCGACGGCCATGACAACCTCCTCGTAAGAAACTCTGCCTCGAAGGGCGCGGAATCGTAGTCGGGCCTCATGCCCGCGGCAAGGAAAACGCGCAGGTTCGGCTACCCGAGGTGGAACGCCCGCTCCACGAACCAGAACAACCCGACGACCGCGATCGCCGAGGACGCGACGCGGACGAACGACCGGAACGAGGCGTCCGGGCGGCCTCGCCTCGCCCAAGCCAGCAAGGGGAAGAGCGCGGCAAGGACGACGACCTGCCCCGCCTCCACACCCAGGTTGAACGAGAGGACGCAGGCCGCAAGGGAGCTTCGGGTCAGCTCCATCTCGCGGAGGGCGTCGGCGAACCCCAGCCCGTGGATGAGCCCCAGGACGAGGGCCACCTTCCAGCGGCGGGAGGTCTTCACGGGACGGTAGTTCTCGAGCGCTACATAGACGATCGTGAGGGCGATGGCCGGCTCCACGATGCTGCCGGTGAGCCTCACCACGCCGAAGACCGCGAGTGCGAGCGCGACGCTGTGGGAAACCGTGAAGGCGGTCGCGATCTTGAGCAGGTCGAGGACGCCGGGGGCGACGACGATCAGCGCGGCGAGGAAGAGGAGGTGATCGTAGCCGGTCCAGATGTGCTCGACGCCCAGTCTGAAGAACTGCCAGAGGGGGTCCGCAGGCGCTTCGGGCCCCGGAGGACCGTACTCGGGAGGTACGGGCACGCCTGGCATCGCCTTCCCGGGCGGTTCCTTCAGAGGGAAGCGGAACTCCTCCCCCTCCTTCAATACGATCTGGGAGGAGTGGCCCGGAATCGACGGATCGAACCCGCTTCCCTGCGAGAGCTTGACGAAGTGGGCGTGGTCCGGGGTCGCGGTCGTCGCCGGGAGGTCCGAGCGGAGCACGAGCTCCCGGGCGCCGTCTGGAATCCGGTAGACGAGGGTGACTCGGAGCAACGCCTGGTCCTCGGCCGTCGGGGAAGGCCAGCAGGCCACGGATGCGGAAGGCGGGTCCATCCGCGCGTCGATCCGGGAGAGTCCGCCTGCGCCCTGCACCCGGAGGGAGAGGGCCCTCTCGAGGTAATCGTAGAGGAGCGTGGAGAGGGCCGTCACCTCCGCTGCCGTGACCGTCCCATCGGAGTTCGTGTCGAGGCGGACGCCGGCGTCGAGCTCGGCCTCGGGAATGCGGATTCCGTACTCCAGGCGGTCCCCAGTGATCACGATCGAGCCGTAGCTGGCCGACTGGGTGTGCGCCTGGGCCATCGCCGCGGGCAGGAGGGCCAGAAGGAGAGCAAGTCTCGCCCTTGCGCCTCCGTGTGGCCGCAACTCGCGCGACGACGTGGACGGCATCCGCCAGGCTCCTTCGCGTTCCTGCCACGGGACAGGCGGTCTTCCAGCCACGGGATCGTATCCGCGAGGCCCGTCCGATTCAACCCACCCCCGAGCGCGCTCGCAGGGAAACGCGGGCTCATGCGGCGGGGGCGCGCAGGGACCAGGCGATCCAGACGACTCCGATGGCCATGCAGACCACGGATGCGGCTCCGGTGAACCAGGGCAGGAGCCGCGGCGCGCGCTCGCTCGCGCGCGCGGTCGTGGCCCCGACGGCCGCGGCGAAGGCGGCCATCGCGAGGATGGTCCCCAGGGCGAACCCACCCAGGTAGACGCCGGACTCGAGCGCCGTGGCGAACGCGGCGGCCGCGAGGACGCCGACGAGGTGCGCCGTGCCCGCCGCGCCGTGGAGGATCCCCGCGAAGAAGGCGGTGTGGCGGTGGGCGTGGGGGAGGGCGGTCGCGCCGCCGGCGGGGACCTCGTGCCCGTCCTGCGTGTGCGCGTGCAGGTGCGCATGGGGGTCGACCCCGTGGCTGTGTCCATGCGCGTGGATGCGGTCCCGGAGCGCCCGCCTCACGCCCCAGCCGCCGATCCCGATCAGCATCACGCCGACGAGGCGCTCCGACCACGCGCTCACGAGCTGAAGGTCCATCGACTGGCGGAGGGCGACGGCCACGATCGCGATGACGAGCACGCCTGCGCTGTGCCCGATCCCCCAGCGGGCTCCAAGCGCCCAGGCCCTCCAACGGTGGCCGACGGAGAGGGGGAGCAGGGCCGCGATGTGGTCGGGGCCCGTGAGGACGTGGATCGACCCGGCCGCGAACCCGGACCACAGGATGAGCGGAAATGCGATGTGGGGAGACATGCGCAGGCGTCCGTCGGCTCCGACGAATATGCCACTGGATCCTACACGAAACACTGCGGTTCCGCCACGCGCCCTGCGGGGTTCTTCGAAGTGGGCATTCCACCGGACGAGTCCGGCTTTACTTGAGCGCACGCACGTGCTTTAATCCGCACGCTGCTCCAGTTAAGGTGGGTAGATGGGGGAAGAGTTCGTCGCGATCCTGGACTTCGGATCGCAGTACGCCCAGCTCATTGCCAGACGGGTCAGGGAACAGCACGTCTACTGCGAGATCCTTCCCTGCGACATCCCCGCAGACCGGCTCCCCCCCCCCGCGCACCCCCGCAGCCCGGCCCGCCCGCCGCGAGCCGAGGGGGATCATCCTGTCCGGGGGACCGGCGAGCGTCTATGAGCCGCGCGCACCGCGCGCCGACGAGGGGATCTTCCGCCTCGGCGTGCCCGTGCTCGGTCTCTGCTATGGCATGCAGCTCGGCTGCGACGTGCTCGGCGGCCGCGTGACGCCCGCACCGTCGAGAGAGTACGGACGCACCTCCCTCTCCGTCGTCGAGGACGATCCGCTCTTCGAAGGGCTGCCGCGCGACATGATCGTCTGGATGAGCCACGGCGATCAGGTCCAGACCGTCTCCGGCGACTTCCAGGTCCTCGCCCGCACCGAGAACTGCCCGCTCGCCGCCGTCCGGAAGGGCCTCTTCTACGGACTCCAGTTCCACCCGGAGGTCGCCCACACGCCGCTCGGCTCCCGGATCCTCGGGAACTTCCTGCGCGTCTGCGGGACGTCCGGCTCGTGGCGGATGGGCGACTACGTCGAGCGCGCCGTCCGCGACATCCGCGCCATCGTGGGGGGGAAGGGCGTCGTCTGCGGGCTCTCCGGCGGGATCGATTCCTCTGTCGTCGCAGCGCTCTTGCACCGGGCCATCGGCCCGCAGCTCACCTCCATCTTCGTCGACAACGGCGTCCTCAGGCAGGGCGAGGCCGAGGGCGTGCAGGAGACCTTTCGCCGCGTGATGGGCCTGAACCTCGTCTTCGTCGACGCACGCGAGCGGTTCCTCGCGCGCCTCGCGGGCGTCAGCGACCCCGAGGAGAAGCGCAAGCGGATCGGGCACGAGTTCATCGAGGTGTTCAAGGAGTCGGCGAAGGGGCTTCGAGAAGTCGAGTTCCTCGCTCAGGGGACGCTGTACCCCGACGTCATCGAGAGCCGCTCGCCCACCGGCGGGCCGTCGGCAAAGATCAAGAGCCACCACAACGTGGGAGGGCTCCCCGCTGAGCTCGGATTCAAGCTGGTGGAGCCGCTGCGCTTCCTCTTCAAGGACGAGGTGAGGGAGATCGCAAGGGAGCTGGGCCTGCCGGACGAGATCGTGAAGCGCCAGCCCTTCCCCGGCCCGGGCCTCGCGGTGCGCGTGATCGGGGAGGTGACGGAGAAGCGGCTCGCCGTGCTGAGGCAGGCCGATGCAATCGTCCAGGCCGAGGTGGCGGCCGCGGGGGCCGACCGCACGCTCTGGCAGTGGTTCGCGGTGCTCCTTCCGGTGCAGACGGTCGGGGTGATGGGGGACGAGCGCACGTACGAAAACGTAGTCGCAGTGAGGGCGGTGGAATCGACCGACGGCATGACGGCCGACTGGGCGAGGCTCCCCTACGAGGTCCTGGAGCGGGTGAGCTCCCGGATCATCAACGAGGTGAAGGGGGTCAACCGGGTCGTGTACGACGTCAGCTCCAAGCCGCCGGCAACCATCGAGTGGGAATAGCGATGTCCTCTGACGCCGACGTCCTGTTCGGGAAAATCGCGATGCAGCTCGGCCTGCTCACGAAGGAGCAGATCGACACCGCGGTCTCACTCCAGGAGATGGAGGTCAAGCCCCGCCCGCTCGGCGAGATCCTCATCGAGAAGCGATACATCACGCAGGACGAGCTCCGGCGGATCCTCGAGAAGCAGAAGGCCAACCTCTCGAAGGTCGACGACGTCACGCTGCAGAAGAAGGAGGACGTCCTCTTCGGGAAGGTGGCGATCCGCGAGGGGCTCGCGACGGCCGACGAGGTGAACGAGTGCCTGCGGGAGCAGGCGAAGATCGAGTCGGACGGCTCGATCAAGCGCCTGGGCGAGCTGATGGTCGAGCGGGGAATCCTCTCGACATCGCAGGTGCAGAGGATTCTGGAGCGGCAGAAGCGCCGCATCATGGTCTGCAAGGGGTGCAAGGCGCGCTACAACGTCCCCTCGCTCGACGAGGGGAAACCGGTGAAATGCCCGAGGTGCGGGGGAGACGTCGTTCTGCCCACGGAGATGGGGGGCATCCAGGTCGACGGCGGCTTCGACGCGAACGCCACGCAGGTGCTCTCGATCGTGCCGCAGCCCTCCACGTCGCCCGCCGCAGCCCCTCCGCGCGCGCCGGCGCCCGCGAGGCCGATCTCCCCTCCGCAGCAGCCTGCGGTCGCCAGGCCGATCGCCCCGCTGCAGGCGCCCGCGGTCGCCCCTGGAACGTCGGCGCTGCCGGTCGCGCGCGCGGCGCCGATGACGCGCCGCCCGACGGTGGTGATGAAGAGCCCGTTCGCCGTGGGAGGCGCGGGGGCGGGCGCGCCGGCCGCGCCCGGCCCGAACGCGGGGGCCCCCGCGAAGCCGGCACAGCCCCAGCCCGCGGCGGGCGCGCCGACGAAGACGCCCATGGGCGGCGTCCCCGTCGTCCGCCCCGACGCCGGTGCCAGGACGCCGACGGCCGTCCCCCCGCCGAAGACGGCGGCCGCCACGCGCACGCCCACCTCGGTCCAGCGGATCATGCCCGCCCCGGGCGCGACTTCGGGGATCATGCGGGCGGCCGGCGGCGGCGGACCGAAGAAGGTCGAGGCGAAGTGCCCGATCTGCGACCACGGCTTCCACGCCGATGTCGACCCGAGCACGGGGCGCGTCAAGTGCCCCCAGTGCAAGACCAGCTTCTCGCCCCACTAAGTAGGACGCACTAAGTTCCACAGGATACCGGAATGCACGATCGCTGGAGTCGCGCCCGTGAGGGCGCGGTGGATCATGCCCATAAGGGCGTGATCCTGCGGGCGCACGCCCTTACGGGCGTGATCCACCGCGCGCTTACGCGCGCGACT
>ORMF011759023.1_pt1 | contig 26521 bp, 23 predicted proteins | sample 1779871 | NCBI WGS metagenome assembly ORMF01 (sample SAMEA104232316, study PRJEB22302) | groundwater metagenome | biome: forest; feature: aquifer; material: groundwater | place: USA | collected 2011-08-07 | depth 5.4 m | reverse complement strand
GTACTGTGGCGGCAACAGGCGGCTGTCCTCCATGAAAACCCGGAACAGGTCGCTGATGATGCGCTGCGCCTTGGTGTTCATGCGCATGACGTGATAATGGCGATACAGGCGGGTGTGCAGAAATGCTTTCAGTTCATGGCTTTGCTCGCGCACTCCGGCGCTGAATGCGGCCACAGTCGGAGCAGACCGCACGTCATCAAGATTCTGTACGCCATGCATGCGGATATTTTGCCCGGTCTGCCGTATCAGGTCAGTGACCAGCGTGTTGATCATATGCCGTATCGTTTCGTGTATCAGGCGGCGGTCGCCAAGGTTCGGGTATATTTGGCGCACAGCGTCGAGATGGCCGGAAAATAAACGCACCGAGGCGATCTGCTCCAGTGAAATCAGCCCGGAACGCAGGCCATCATCCACATCGTGATTGTTGTAGGCGATTTCATCGGCCAGATTGGCAATCTGCGCCTCCAGCGAAGGACGTTGCTTATTGATGAAACGTTCGCCCACCGGGCCCAGTTGGACGGCGGTTTCGGGTGAGCAATGCTTGAGGATGCCCTCGCGCGTTTCAAAGCACAGATTCAGCCCGTCGAAGGCGGCATAACGCTCTTCCAGCACGTCCACCACGCGCAGCGATTGCAGGTTATGTTCGAAGCCGCCATGGTCTTTCATGCAGGTATTGAGCGCATCCTGCCCGGCATGGCCGAATGGCGTGTGGCCGAGATCATGCGCCAGCGATATGGCCTCTACCAGGTCTTCATTCAATTTCAGGTGGCGCGCGATGGAACGGGCGATTTGCGCCACTTCGATGCTGTGCGTCAATCGTGTGCGGAACAGGTCGCCTTCGTGATTAACGAATACCTGGGTCTTGTATTCGAGGCGGCGGAACGCGGTGGAGTGAACAATGCGGTCACGGTCGCGCTGAAATTCGCTGCGCCCGAAAGGCTTTTCCTCGCGCACATTTCTGCCGCGCGTGTTGTGTTCGCCTACCGCGTAAGGCGCAAGTTCAGCCACGCGCGCAAGACTCCAGAGTTTTCCGCAGCAAGTCTTCCGGCACATCTCCTGTCACCACGGCATATCCGATGGCTTTAAGCAGCACGAAGCGCATTTTGCCGCCTGCCACCTTCTTATCCAGCCCCATCAGTTGCAGGTATTTCTCCGCACCCAGGACAGGCGCAATGACTGGTAGCCCGGCACACTCAAACAGATGACGGATGCGCACAGTGTCCCGTTCGCTTATCCAGCCCATGCGCCACGACAGATCGGCGGCCATGATGGTGCCTGCCGCCACCGCTTCGCCGTGCAGCCATACCCCATAGCCCATACCCGTTTCGATGGCGTGGCCGAAGGTGTGTCCGAGATTGAGCAGGGCGCGCTCGCCGCTTTCGCGCTCGTCTGCTGCGACAACCGCAGCTTTGTTCTGACAGCTGCGCGTAATGGCGTATTGCAGCGTTTCCGCATCGCGCGCCAGCAGCTTCCCCATGTTCTGTTCCAGCCACTCGAAAAATGGCAAATCCCGGATCAGGCCGTATTTGATGACCTCCGCGATCCCCGCACGCAATTCCTGATCCGGCAGGGTGTTCAGCGTGGCAATGTCGGCCAGCACCACCTGCGGCTGGTGGAACGCGCCTATCATGTTCTTGCCCAGCGGATGGTTGATGCCGGTTTTGCCGCCGACCGAGGAATCCACCTGTGCCAGCAGCGTGGTGGGAATCTGGATGAAGGGCACGCCGCGCAGATAGGTTGCGGCGGCATAGCCGGTCATATCGCCGATAACACCGCCGCCCAGGGCGATCAGCGGCGTGGTGCGCTCGCAACGTTGTGTCAGCAGCGCGTCGTAAATCAGCTCCAGTGTCTTTGCATTTTTGTATTCCTCGCCATCCGGCAGGACGACAGGGATGGACTCTACGCCGTGGTCATGCAGCGTGGCGAGCAATGGATTCAGGTACAGCGGGGCCACGGTGGTGTTGGTTACCACCGCCGCCTTCTTGTGCGGCAAATGCGGCAACAGCAAGTCAGCACGCCTGAGCAGCCCGCTCCCGATATGGATTGGGTAGCTGCGCTCAGCCAGTCCGACGGTCAATGTTTGCATGGCAGTTGTTCCATCAAATAGTGTATCCGGTTTCCACAAGGCGTTTCAATTCCTGCTCTAGCTGTAGCACCAGGCTATGCACACTTTGTTTGCCGGTAGGTATTACCAGATCGGCTACCTGTGCGTAAAGCGGGTCGCGCTGTTCATATAAGTTTTTCAGCCTGGCGCGTGGATCGGCGGTCTGCAATAGCGGGCGATGGCGATCGTGGCGGGTGCGCTGCCAGAGATCATGCACCGTGCTTCGCAAGTACACCACTGTGCCATTACGGCGCAATGCCTCGCGGTTCAGCTCATTTAACACTACGCCCCCCCCGGTTGCCAATACTATGTTATCAAGCCTTACCAATTCTTGAATAACGTTTGCTTCGCGCTGACGGAAACCGGTCTCGCCCTCAACATCAAAAATATGCGTGATGGTCACGCCGGTGCGCTGCTGGATTTCCTCGTCGCTGTCGACAAAAGTTTTGCCCGAATGCTGGGCGAGCACCTTTCCGACCGTGGTTTTCCCCGCCCCCATCATGCCCACGAGGAAAATATTGCCGGACGGGCGTTTTGCCTGTGCTGTATTGATGAGTTGCATAGTTGGATTGTAGCGAAAATCTCCCGTTCACACCGCTGACAATTTCTCACGCGGCTTGCCTCGCAAAGAAAAAGCCCGGCATATGCCGGGCTTTTGTTTCACTCACCAACTGGCTAGCGCAGGTTCAAACTTTCTTTCAGAATTTTGGGGGTGATAAAAATCAATAGCTCTTTTTTGGTATCACTCTTGACGTTATTCTTGAAGAACCAGCCAAGGACAGGTATATCACCAAATAACGGAACCTTCTGGGTCGAATCAGTTTCATCCTGAGTGTAGACACCGCCAATCACCACCGTGCCGCCGTTCTCGACCAAGACCTGGGTCGTTACCTGCTTGCTATTTATGCTCGGTATGCCGCCAAATATGTTGCCTACCGTGTCCTGAGTCACGTTCACGTCCATGTTGACATGGTCATCCGGGGTAATCTGCGGGGTCACCGCAAGGCTCAAGGTCGCGTCCTTAAAGAGTGTGGTACAGCCAGTTGTTGCAGAACACGACTGATATGGAATCTGAACACCGGACTTAATTGTCGCCGCTTTTGCGTCAGCCGTCACCACACGCGGGCTGGCAATGGATTTGGTTGTTCCATCTATTTCTGATGCTGTCAGTTCAAGGGTCAGGATCTTGGTTGCCGTCGGGTTAAATAGTGAAAGGGTCAATCCCCCCATCCCTGAACTTGCTCCGGGCAAAGCCACATTGCCCGCCAAGGCAGCGCGCTGACCTTGTTGTAATGCATCAATGCTAAACCCGTTGCCTGCACTAGCAGTGCTGCCAGGTCCGGTATAACCCAATTTACCCCCCAGCGTTCGGTTAAAGGAATTGCTTGCTTCCACAAACCTTGCTTCGATCAGTACCTGACGCACCGGCACATCAATTTGCTTGATAAGTTTGCGTGCCTCTTCCAAACGCGATGGCGTGTCCTGGATGAACAAGGTGTTGGTACGGGCATCTGTCACTGCGCTGCCGCGCTTGGACAGTATGCGCTGCTTGTCATTGGTCAGCATGGTGACCAATACATCTGCTTTCTGGTAACTAAGCAGGAAACTTTCGGTATGTGTGGGCTCAAGATCGGAAATTTCTTGGTTCGATGTAAGATTAATCTTTTCCTTGGCAGCCAATTCGTCACGCGGGGCAATTTGCATCACGTTGCCATTTACACGTTTATCCAGCCCCTTGCTTTGCAAAATGATGTCCAGCGCTTGGTCCCACGGCACATCCTTCAAGCGCAATGTGAGATTGCCACCCACTGTATCGCTGATTATCATGTTCATGGGGATATTGTTGCTGTTGATGAAATCACCAATCACATACAGGGCTTCGCGTACTAATATGTTCTGGAAGTTCAGCGTCAGTTTTTCTCCCGCATAGCCAGCTTGACTACTCTTCACCAGTTTGTTCGGGTCTTCCACCAGTGGTTTTATTTCAAGTATGAATTTGTTGTCCGTCTGGTAGGCGGCTTGTTCCCACAGACCTTTGGGCTCGATAACCATGCGCACATCGTCACCCTGCACAAAAGTGTCAATACCTTCTACCGGAGTGCCGAAATCTGTTACGTCAAGTTTGCGTTGCAGGTTGCGCGGTAAACTGGTTTTTATAAAATCCACAATCAGGCTCTTGCCTTGCTGCTTGATGTCTATGCCCACATCGGCATCCGACAAGTCGATCTGGACGCGTCCCTCGCCATTCTTGCCGCGATGAAAATCAACATCGCGCAGGCTGTGTTTTTGCGCAGCTGGCTTGGCTTCAGCAAAATGTGAAACGGAACCCGTCGTAGCGGCATCAGCAGCTTTGCCTTGCAGGGTGATCAGCAGGTTATTACCATCAATCTGGGTGTCATAAGACAGCATTTGGTTCAGGTTGACCACCAGACGCGTACGGTTGCCGGCCTGCACGATGTTGGCGCTACGCAGATCACCTTCGCTGAATTCCTGGGTGGACTTGCCCAGCCCATTTGCCGTGTCGGGAAAGTCGAAAGCGATGCGTGGCGGGGTGCTGATAGTAAACCCGGCGGGTAGATTGGCAAGCGCGCTCTTCATCTCAACTTTAATGACCAGCTTGCCACCCGGCGCACCGCTGACACTGAGCGACTGTATGCTGTTTTGTGTGTCCGGACTGCTTTGCGCATGGGCAGTTAGGGCACAGACCGTAAATACAGCGATGGCAAATCGAATGATGTTATTAACTGCAATATTAAACTGTCTCATGTTTACTCCTGATCATTCCATTAGTTGCAGACTGCTCATGCGCTCAGACCAATCTCCGGTGCTGTCCTGAATTGTTTCCTTGATTTTTACTTCAGTGTCTGCCACTTCGGTAATTTGCCCGAAATTCTGGCCCAGGTAATTGCCTGTCTTGATGCGATGCAGTTTGCCGTCAGGTGAACGGATGATGGCATAACCCACTTTGCCCTGATATATAAAGCCGATCATCTTCAGGCTTTCCAACGGAAATTCTTCCAGCGCTTCACGATGCCGTGCCATATCTGGCTGATTAAGGCCGGGGCGGCCGCCGCCCTTTACTTCCGGCTTGCGTGGCTTGAATGGGTCGGGCACGCCTATGGAATTATCATAATTGAACGGCTCGTACGGCTTGATCTCTGGCGGCGCATCAACCTTGCCGCGCAGGCCAGCCCCAGAATTCTTGACGAAATCGCGCAAGTCCTGAAATTCGTCCCCGCCGCATGCGGTCAGCAGCAGGGAAGCCAGCAGCATAACCAGCCACTTGGCCACCGTTGTTTGGCAGCTTAATGGATTGGCTATAACCAAAGGCTTGCTGCGGCTTTTGCCGCTTAGCCAAATGGCTAGTGGTTTTATCAGCAGCTTTATCAGCGGTGTGACTGATCTCATCATTTTTTCGCTCCGGCTGCAGCGGCAGGTTTGGCCGCTTGTTTCTGGGAAGCAAGCTCTTCCTCGTCCAGATAGCGATAGGTCCTGGCCATTGCATCCATCGACAGTTGTGTGGCTGCCGGGTTGATGCTGATATCGTTCAAAGTCACGATGCGGGGCAACTGAGAAATGTCACTGGCAAATTTGCCAAGGTCATCATAGTTACCCGTTACTTTCAGGGTAATCGGCTGTTCAGCAAATACGCCTGTCACTTTCTCGGCGCCTGGCCTGAACAATTCAAACTGCAGGCCACGTCCCAAGCCCGCCTGGTTAATGTCGGTCAGCAACGCGTCCATTTCCGACTTGTTCGGCAATTGCTTGAGCAATGCGCCAAATGATTGCTGGGTTTCGGTCAGCTGCTTCTTTATGATATCCAGGTTGATGGCTTGTTTCTTCTTGGCGAGAAATGTTTCTTTAAGTTTTTCCTCTTCTTGTTTGACGTTGCTCAGCGTTTCCCACTGCCCCTGCCAGTCAAATACGGCGCCCCCAAATATCACTGCCACGAATATTGACAAAATAGCAAGGAGTTTCACCGGCCATGGCCAGCCGCCCGGATTTTTTGGATTGATGTTTTTTAGCTCTTCCAACAAATTCATGGGCACACCTAACCTTTCGTGCCGACGGCTTTGGCCGGAGCAGTGGGGGTTGCTGGAGCTTGCTTTTTCAAGCTGAAATTTAAAATGAATTCACTCAAGCGCGTATTGCCTATGGCCGCCGCATGAATTTCAACCAATGACGGCTTTTCTATCCAAGGGGAGCTATCAATCGCGCGCATCAGGGTGGAAACCCGCGCATTTGACTGTGCGTAACCAGAAATATTAATCTTGTTACCGGTTTGCTTAAGAGATTTCAAGTACACCCCATCAGGCAATATCCGCAACATCTGATCCATTAAATGCACCACGTCCGAGCGGGTAGTTTGCAGCTCTTCGACCACTGTCTTGCGTGCCAGCAAAGATTCGGTCTGCTCGCGCAATTTCTTGATTTCCGCAATCTGCTTGTCCAGAACTTCCGTTTCCTGTTTCAAATATAAGTTACGTCGTTCCTGATAAGAAATTCGGGAGCTGATAGCAACATGAACAAAACCCACAACCAATCCACCCAGCACCAGCGAGATTACGCTGAAAGCGATGAGCTGAATCTGGCGCGCTTTGCGTTTTTCCGCACGGTGTGGCAACAAATTAATGCGTATCATGACGGGTCAAACCTCCGCATCGCAAGGCCACAGGCAATCATCAGCGCCGGTGCGTCGGTCTGCAATTGGCGCGGCTTGATGCGGCTGGACAAAGTCATCTGTGAGAATGGGTTGGCCACCAGCGTATTTACCTGTGTGCGCGTCGCAACCGCATCGTCCAAACCAGCCAGCGCTGCGCAGCCACCTGCCAGGACGATATAATTCACCTCATTAAACTGGGATGAGGTGAAGAAAAATTGCAGGGCGCGCGCCACCTCGCTTGCCACATTCTCGCGGAACGGGGCAAGCACATCGCTTTCGTAATTATCCGGCAGGCCACCATTACGTTTGCCTGCCTCTGCCTCATCGAAGGACAAGCCGAACACGTTTTGGATCTGCTGGGTCAACTGTTCGCCGCCAAGCTGCTGGTCGCGCGTGTAAACTGATTGCCCGTTGCGCAGTACGTTTATGTTCATTACGTTTGCGCCAATATCCACCAGTGCCACGCACTGGTCTACAGCGCCCCCTGGCAATTGGACGCGTATCTGGTCAAACGCCATCTCGGCAGCATAAGGCTCCACATCCACCACAATTGCCTTGAGCCCAGCTGATTGTGCGGCAGCAATACGGTCTTCCACATTGGCCTTGCGTGAAGCGGCCAGCAACACCTCAATTTCCTCTGCATTGCCGGGTGCAGAGCCTATTACCTGGAAATCCAGGTTGACCTCGTCCATGGCAAAGGGGATGTACTGGTTCGCTTCAGATTCAACCTGATATTCCAGATCTTCCTCGCGCAACCCGCTGGGTAGTAGAATTTTTTTGGTAATTACCGCGGCAGCGGGTAGCGCCAGACTGGCGTTTTTGATGCGCGTTCCCATCCGTTTCAAGGCTCGCCCCAAGCTCTCCGAAACCGCATCAAGATTATTGATGTTACCATCGCTCACCGCGTCTTTGGGCAACGCTTCGATGGCGTAGCGCTCGACCACGTAGCCGTTTTTTTTCGGCGATTCGCTTAACTCCACCATCTTGACCGCAGACGCACTAATATCTACCCCTATTAAAGGAGGAGTCCTAGTATGCAGAAAATCTAATGGGATATCAAAATTTCCTTTAAGCATAGGCTGGTTAGAGCTTTTCCGTATAAAGTGGTTTAAATCCTAGCAATAACTGTAGCCCGTGTAAAGCTTTTTTTGTAGGCTTATTTTCTATAGCTAGAGCCGATATAATTAGCATTAATCTCTAAACACCATTTTGCATGATAACCCTACGCTGGTGGCTTTATCCGGCACTCGCCACGCTTGCCTTCGTCTTGTTGCCGTTGCTGCTGCTTGTATTCGCGGCAATGCTAACCTACCCTTCCTTGCCTTCGCTAGACATTTTGGTTGATTATAAGCCCAAAATTCCGCTACGCGTATATAGCGCGGAAGGTATCCTGATCGGCGAGTTTGGTGAAGAACGTCGTGCATTAATCAAGATCGGCGAAGTACCCGATCTGATGAAAAAAGCCATACTTGCGGCTGAAGACGACCGCTTCTATGAACACGGTGGAGTGGATTATATGGGTGTACTGCGTGCCGCTTATTCCAATTTCACCGCAGGCGGCGCCAAACAGGGTGCCAGTACCATCACCATGCAAGTAGCACGTAATTTTTTTCTGTCCAAGGAAAAAACCCTATCACGCAAATTCAACGAAGTATTGCTCGCCTTAAAAATCGAGCATAACCTGAGCAAAGAAGAAATTCTGCAGCTTTATATTAACCAGATTTACCTTGGGCAGCGTGCTTACGGCTTCGCCGCGGCTGCACAAGTCTATTTTGGCAAGAATCTCGACCAACTTAATGTGGCAGAAATAGCCATGCTGGCTGGTTTGCCCAAAGCACCCTCCGCCTACAATCCGGTAGTTAATCCCAAACGTGCCAGGCTGCGCCAGATGTATGTGTTGCGGCGCATGCATGAACTTCACATCATCGACGATGCGCAGCTGGAGGCTGCGCAGCAACAACACATGGTTGCCAGGCACGTCAATCAGGAATTTTCAGTCAAGTCTGATTATTTGGCGGAGATGGTCAGGCAAGTGGTGTACGAACGCTATCAGGACGATGCCTACACGCAAGGCATCAAGGTCTATACCACCATCCGCCAGCAAGATCAGGCAGCAGCCTACAAGGCGGTGCGTAAAGACGTACTGGAATATGACCAGCGCCACGGTTACCGTGGCCCGGAAGGCTATATTGACCTGCGCGATGGCAATAGTGAGGAGTATCTGGAAGACGCGCTGCAAGATGTTACCGACAGCGATGACCTGATTCCCGCCGTGGTGCAGCAAGTCAGCCCCAAAGCCATCCGCGCCTACTGCAAGGGTGGGCAAATTGCAGAGATCAGCGGCGAAGGTTTGAAATTTGTCCAGCGCTCGCTGGGCAATAAGGTCGTGTTAAATCAGCGCATACGCGTCGGATCGCTAATCCGCGTTCAAAGGGACGAAAAAGGTGCATGGCAAATTTCTCAACTCCCGCAAGTGGAAGCCGCCTTTGTTTCTGCAAGTCCACGCGACGGTGCAATATACGCCCTGATTGGTGGCTTCGACTTCAATCGCAGCCAGTTCAATCACGTCGTGCAGGCTTGGAGACAGCCTGGTTCTAGCTTTAAGCCGTTCATTTATTCCGCCGCACTGGAAAAGGGCTTTACTCCCGCTTCCGTGATCAATGACGCGCCTCTGGTATTTGATGAAAAGGAAACGGGCAGCGAAGCTTGGCAACCGAAAAACTTCGACGACAAATTTGAAGGCCCCATGCGCCTGAGGCAGGGACTCGCCAAATCCAAGAACCTGGTTTCCATCCGCGTCCTGCAAGCCATTACGCCGCAATACGCACAGGATTATGTCACCAAATTTGGTTTTGATGCTGCCAAGCACCCACCCTATCTCACTATGGCCTTGGGCGCCGGCTCGGTCACGCCGATGCAAATGCTGGCGGGCTACTCTGTCTTCGCCAACGGTGGCTTTCGCATTACTCCCTACTTTATCCGGAGCATCGAGGATGCCAAGGGCAACGTGCTGAGTCAATCCACCCCGGTCGTGGCAGGAGAAAATGCCGAGCAGGTGATAGACGTGCGCAACGCCTTCACCATGGTCAGCATGATGCAGGATGTAGTGCGCCAGGGTACCGCCGTCCGTGCCATGCAATTAGGCCGCCATGATTTGGCGGGCAAAACCGGCACCACCAGCGACTCCATGGATGCATGGTTTTGTGGTTTTCACCCGACCCTAGTGGGAATTTCCTGGATTGGCTTCGATACCCCGCGCAGCCTGGGCGACAAGGAAACGGGCGGGGGAGCTGCATTGCCCATTTGGATGGACTATATGAGCAAAGTCCTGAAAGACGTGCCGGAAGTGGTTTACAGCATGCCTGACAACATGGTGGGTGCGCGCATTAACAACGATGGGTTTCGGACTGCTGATGGCGAATTGCTAGAATATTTTTATCAGGAAAATTTGCCCCCGGAACAACCCGCCGCAACATCCGGAAAATCGCAAAGCGAGACAGTCAAGGATCAATTATTCTGATCAACCATGAGTAAAGACCGTTTACACCGGCGCGACCTGATGCGCGAACAACTTGCACACCATGCCGCCCGCCTGATGGCCGAAGACGGCATCACCGATTACGCCTTTGCCAAACGCAAGGCCGCAAAACAAATGGGCGCAACTGATACCCATCACCTGCCCAGCAACCAACAGGTTGATGAGGCATTGCGCAGCTTCCGCTCCCTTTACCAGAGTGCCAGCCACCCTGCCATCCTGCGCCAACTGCGTGAGCAGGCGCTTGCCGCCATGCACCTGCTGGCGCCGTTTCATCCCTACCTCACCGGCTCAGTGCTGAACGGCACGGCAGGCGAACAATCAGACATCAACCTTTCGGTTTATTCCGATGACGAAAAGGCTGTGATGATATTCCTGCTCAAGAACAACCTGCCATTCGAGAGCGGCGAATGGCGCTCCCACCGCGCAGGCAGGTCACAAGTGTTGCCCAGCTTCACGCTGGAAACGGAGTTGGGCGTGCCGGTACACATCATCGTGCTGCCGGATAGCGCCCTGCACAGCGGCAACCGCAAGCAGGAAACCCATGCGGATATCGCGACGGTGGAGGCGTTGTTGGCAGCGTGAATTTGTAGGGTGGGCAGACAGGGTTTTCGCTGCCCACGCGGTTGGGTGTCCGCGTGGGCACAAAACCGTGCCCACCCTACTTGGCTTAGATCCCGATGGGTTAAAGCCTGCGGCCTCCACCCATCCTAGGCGGGCTGTATGAACCTTGCAGTTATTCTTTCAACCACCTTGCTGCATCCAGCGCAAAGTAGGTCAAAATTCCATCCGCCCCGGCGCGCTTGAATGATAGCAAAGCTTCCAGCACGCATGCTTCTTCATTCAGCCAGCCGTTCTGGGCAGCAGCCTTGAGCATGGCGTATTCGCCGCTGACCTGGTACACGAAGGTGGGTGCCTTGAATTCGTCTTTCACACGCCGCACGATGTCCAGATAAGGCATACCAGGCTTGACCATCACCATGTCTGCGCCTTCCTGCAAATCCAGCCCGACTTCCCACAACGCTTCGTCGGAATTGGCCGGGTCCATCTGGTAAGTGTATTTATTGCCGTGGCCGAGGTTGGCGCTGGAGCCAACGGCGTCGCGGAACGGGCCGTAGAAGCTGGAGGCGTACTTGGCGGAGTAAGCCATGATGCGGGTGTGAATGCAGCCCTTGCGATCCAGCGCGGCGCGCACGGCGCCAATACGCCCGTCCATCATGTCGGATGGCGCCACAATGTCGGCTCCGGCGGCAGCGTGTACTTGCGCCTGCTGCGCCAGCACCACCACGGTTTCATCGTTGATAACGTAACCCTCGGCATCAATCAGGCCGTCCTGCCCGTGGCTGGTGTAGGGGTCGAGCGCGATGTCGGTCATTACACCAAGATCAGGAAATTTTTTCTTAAGCGTTGCAACAATGCGCGGCACCAAGCCATCCGGGTTGTAGGCCTCACGTGCATCCAGGCTTTTCAGCGGTGCGTCTATCACCGGAAAGATCGCCATGACCGGAATACCCAGCTTGACGCAATTCTCGGCATCTTTGAGCAACAGGTCCAAAGTCTTGCGCTGCACGCCCGGCATGGATTTGACATCCTCCGCGCGGTTGCTGCCTTCCAATACGAAAACCGGGTAGATGAAATCGGCTGGTGTGAGTACATGCTCACGCATCAGGTCGCGCGAAAAGGCATCACGGCGCATCCGCCGCATCCGCTTGTTTGGGTATTGTCCAAGTGTTTGCATAACCAAATCCTAAAAAATTTTATTTAGTTGGAACTACTTCAGCATTCTCTAATCTTACTTTGCAGATAATGCGAGTTATCTCCCGTTTCTCCTCCCTGAGCGGGTAGTCTTAACCCTACTGTTAAGACATCTTATGCCCTTGGCTTCCCCCTTTTAGCCAAGGGCATTTTTTTGTCTACGGTTCGGCTGCAAACCAGCCGGCAATCACCGCTTCGGCCTCTTCTATGCCAATTTTCTTCAGGCTGGAAAACAACTGCACCGAACAGTACGGGAAACGCTCCGCAAGGCGTAATTTAACACGATTCAGCGTCATGGTCGCCTGCTGGCGGCTCAGTTTGTCGGATTTGGTGAGCAGCACGTGCACCGGCTTGCCGGTAGGCGCAAACCAGCCCAGCATCTGCTCATCCAGTTCGGTCAGCGGGTGGCGTGCGTCCATTATAACCACCAAGCCACACAATGCTTCGCGCGTTTGTAAATACTGACTTAGCAGACCTTCCCAGTGCGCCTGCACATCTGGCGGCACCTTGGCATAACCGTAGCCCGGCAGGTCCACCAGAAAACGGTTTTCGCCCAAATCAAAATAGTTGAGGTGCTGGGTGCGGCCCGGCGTCTTGCTGGTAAACGCCAGCCTGTTATGGTTGGCCAGCGTATTGATGGCGCTGGACTTGCCCGCGTTGGAACGCCCGGCAAAAGCCACTTCCCTGCCGCCGTGCAGCGGCAGATCGCGCAGATGGTTGACTGTGGTAAAGAACGTTGCTTTCGAAAACAGCCCCATTACCAGGCTGCGAAAATCTTGTCCGCTGCGGCAATCGTTGCTGCAATGTCGGCGTCCGTGTGCGCTGCCGACACAAAGCCCGCCTCGAACGCTGAAGGCGCGAGGTAAACACCTTCGTCCAGCATGGCGTGGAAAAAGCGATTGAAAGCGGCTTTGTCGCTGGCCATGATCTCAGCATAAGAGGTTGGCACAGTGCTGCTGAAATATAAGCCGAACATGCTGCCGATGGATTGCGCGCTGAACGGGATGCGGTGTTTCTTCGCGCTCGCACTCAGGCCCTCGGTCATTTGCCTGGCAACCTGCGTCAAGCGCTCGTAGAAACCTGGCGCCTGCACCAGTTTCAGCGTGGACAAGCCCGCCGCCACCGCCACCGGGTTGCCGGACAGCGTGCCCGCCTGATATACCGCACCCAATGGGGCAAGACATTGCATGATGTCGCGCCGCCCGCCGAATGCGGCGGCAGGCAAGCCTCCGCCCATCACCTTGCCCAGCGTCAGCAGATCCGGCTTGAGGCCGAAGTGGCCATGCGCACCCTGCAAACCGACACGGAAACCCGACATTACCTCGTCCAGGATCAGCACTGCGCCATGCTTGGTGCACAGTGAGCGCATGGCATCGAGAAACTCGCGCTTGGGCAAGATCAGGTTCATGTTGCCTGCCACCGGCTCGACGATCACCGCTGCGATCTCCTTGCCGATTTCGGCGAAAGTTTTTTCCAGTCCGGCTGCATCGTTGTAATCCAGCACCGTGGTCAGCGCGGCGATCTCGGCAGGTACACCGGATGAACTCGGCTGGCCGAAGGTCAGCGCACCGGAACCGGCCTTGACCAACAAGCCGTCGGAATGGCCATGGTAGCAGCCCTCGAATTTGATGATGCGGCTGCGTCCGGTATAGCCGCGCGCCAAACGGATCGCGGTCATGGTGGCCTCGGTGCCGGAACTGACCAGGCGCACCATTCCCAGGCTCGGCAACAGCTTGCACAGCAGCTCCGCCATTTCCAGTTCGCTCGCGGTAGGTGCACCGAAACCCAAGCCTTGCGCCGCTGCAGCCTGCACCGCCTTCACCACCTCGGGATGGCAGTGGCCGGCGATCATCGGCCCCCACGAATTGACGTAATCAATGTAGTGCTTATCGTCCGCATCCCACACGTACGCGCCCTGCCCGCGCTTGAAAAACAGCGGCGTACCGCCCACCGACTTGAAGGCGCGCACCGGCGAATTCACGCCTCCGGGAATAACGCGTTGCGATTGCTCGAACAAATCCTGATTGCGTGAAGTCATGATGCAGAGTCCCGAATAAAAAGTTTTGAAAAATCCTGCGCGGCCGCCTGTATGTCCGCCGCATCAAACAAAGCCGAAATCACCGCCAGCGCATCCGCCCCGGCATCCACCAGCAATGCGCCATTTTGCGCGGTAATGCCGCCTATTGCCACCAGCGGCACGGCAAATTCGACGCGTGCCTGGCGCAGTAATTCGATATCCGCCGTTACTGCATCGGGTTTGACGCTGGAAGAAAAAAAAGCGCCGAACGCCACATAATCCGCTCCTGCCCCAACCGCATCCCGCGCCAGCGACAAGCGATTATAACAAGAGATGCCGATAATTTTGTTCTTGCCCAACGCGGTGCGCGCCGATTGCAGATTGCCATCCATGGCACCCAGATGCACCCCATCCGCTTCCACTTGCGCCGCCAGATGTACATCGTCGTTCACGATGAGCGGCACGGCAAACTCGCGCGTCAAGTCACGCAATGCGCTGGCCTGTGCCAGCCGCAAAGCAGCGGTTGCCGATTTATTGCGGTATTGCAGCAAACGCGCACCGCCCGCCAGCGCCAATCGCACACGGCGCAGCAAATCCGGCGTGTCGGCACAGTCCGGAGTAATCGCGTACAACCCCCTAATGCAGTGTGTCTGACTCATCCTCTCTTTGCTCGTCGTCTTCATCCCGCGCCCAGAACAGGCGATCCGGGATGTGCTGCCCCATGCCGGGCCGGAAGCCGAATTGCAAAGCCTGCCAAGTGTATTCCTGCGCTTCTTTCACTGCCTCCTCCACTGGCAGCCCGCTCGCCAGCAGGGCGGCAATAGCCGAGGCCAGCGTACAACCGGAGCCGTGGTAGATGCCGGGCAGACGCGGCCAGTTATCGCTGCGCACCACGCCACGCGCGCCGTACAGGGTGTTGATCACCTTGGGTGTATGTTCATGCGTGCCGGTTACCAGCACATATTCGCAGCCCAGCAGCATGATGCGTTTGGCGCATTCGGCCAGGCCGGGGTTGTCCTCGTCGTTTTCCTCGTCCTGAATCAGGCGGCGCGCCTCCATGCTGTTCGGCGTCAGGATAGTGGTCTGCGGCAGCAATAGTTCACGCATCGCATCCAGCATGTCTTCACTGGCAAGGTCGTCGCCACGGCCGGATGCCAGTATCGGGTCGAAAACCAGCGGGATATCGGGGTAATCCGATATCACCTCGGCAATCGCTGCAATGTTCTCCACGCTGCCCAGCAGGCCGATCTTGAACGCCGACACCGGCATGTCTTCCAGCACCGCACGCGCCTGGTCGGCCACCCACTCGGCGTCAATCGGCAACACGTCATCCACCCCGCTGGAGTCCTGTATCGTCACCGCTGTCACAACCGACAACGGATGACAGCCCATGCTGGCGACAGTCAGAATATCGGCCTGCAAACCAGCCCCTCCGCTGGGATCGGTGGCGGCAAAGGTGAGAACGATAGGTGGAATGTCGGACATGGTGGCGGAGATCACTTAATTGGGTGTGGACGCAATGTATAATTCTAACTGAAATTATCTGCCTTGACCGCGAACCTGGGTTCTTAATTGATTTAATCGGAGGTTACCCAATGCGCATCCTGCACACCATGTTACGCGTGGGCAATTTGGAAAAATCGCTCGCATTCTACATCGAAGTGCTCGGCATGAAGCTGCTGCGCAGCAAGGATTATCCGGAAGGAAAATTTACCCTGGCCTTTGTCGGCTATGCGGACGAAGCCAGTAGCGCGGTAATCGAGCTGACGCACAATTGGGGAGTGGAAAAATACGATCTCGGCAACGCCTACGGCCACATCGCCATCGAAGTAGAAGATGCCTACGCCGCCTGTGAAAAAATAAAACTGCGCGGCGGCAAGGTGGTGCGGGAGGCGGGGCCGATGAAACACGGTTCGACGGTGATTGCGTTTGTGGAAGACCCGGATGGGTACAGGGTTGAGCTAATCCAGAAAAAGACCGGGTAAGGCAACTTCGCCGGGTGCAGCCCGGCGAAGTTGCCTTACGCCTTCTCCCCCAGATAATTTGCCACTTTGGCAAATTCCACTACCCCCAAATTCTCCGCCCTCAACCGCGCATTAATCCCCAGTTTCTCAAAATCCGCCTCATCCAAATAAGCACGCAACGTGTTCCGCAACGTCTTGCGCCGTTGCCCAAACGCAGCGGCAACCACTTCGGCAAATAATTTCTCATTGTTCACCCGCACCTCGCTGACGGACAGCGGAATCATGCGCACAATGGCGGAATCCACCTTGGGTGCTGGGCGGAACGATTGCGGCGGCACGTCGAGCAATTTTTCCATGTGGAAACGGTATTGCAGCATCACCGACAACCTGCCGTATTCCGGCGTGGACGGCTCTGCCACCATGCGCTCCACCACCTCGTTTTGCAGCATGAAATGCATGTCGGCGATGCGATCGGCGTATTCGGCGAAGTGGAACAGCAGCGGCGAGGAGATGTTGTAGGGCAGGTTGCCCACCACGCGCAACGGTGCGGGCAATTGCGCCAGGTCGAACTTCAGCGCATCCCCGGCATGGATGACCAATTTATCTTTTGGATAATCACTTTCCAGGCGCGCGATAATGTCGCGGTCTATCTCCACCACGTGCAGATGATTTAATTTCTTCAGCAATGGTCGGGTCAGCGCGCCTAGGCCGGGGCCGATCTCCACCATGTTGTCGGCGGGTTCGGGGCGGATGGCGCGGATGATGTCGGCGATAATTTGTTCGTCAACGAGAAAATTCTGGCCAAAACGCTTTCGTGCCTTATGGCTCATAAGGTGCTTCCACGAAAGCGTTTCGGTGCAGGCTCATACGCGCAACGCGTGATGCCGGAGCCAAAACTTTTGCGGCCTTGTGCGTCATGACGTGCGCTAGTGCGGGTACCCGAGCAAAAACTTTTCGTGCTGCACCATGCCCGTCGCCATCTGGATGGCTTCCAGCAAACTCCCAACATCTGCCCGCCCGGCTCCGGCCAGTTCCAGCGCCGTGCCGTGATCCACCGAGGTGCGGATGATGGGCAAGCCCAGCGTCACATTCACCCCATGCCCGAAGCTGGCGTGCTTCAACACCGGCAGCCCCTGGTCGTGGTACATCGCCAGCACGCAGTCACATTGTCCCAGACGCTGCGGCGTGAACAGGGTGTCGGCGGGCAGCGGTGTGCTGACATTTATGCCTTGTGCGCGCAGCTTGTCCAGCACCGGAATCATGATGTCAATTTCCTCGCGCCCCAGATAACCGCCCTCGCCCGCATGCGGGTTCAAACCTGCCACCAGGATGCGCGGGCTGGCGATACCGAAGCGCCGCATGAGGTCGTGCTGAATGATACGCAACACGCTTTCCAGCAGTCCGGCAGAAATCGCGTCAGGCACCTTACGCAAAGCCAGATGTGTGGTGGCCAACGCCACGCGCAGGCCACCGCCCGCAAGCATCATCACTACTTGTTTTGTTTGGGTTTGTTCGGCGAGAAATTCGGTATGCCCGGTGAAAGGAATGCCCGCATCGTTGATGATGCCCTTATGTACCGGCGCGGTGACCATGCCGCCGAATTCGCCTGCCTGGCAACCCAACAGCGCGCGGCTCAGCAGATCAAGCACATAGCGGCTGTTGGCGGAGTTCAGCTTGCCAGCCTGCACGGGCTGCGCCAGCGGCACGTGCAGCACGCACAGATGGCCTGGCGAAAGGGGAAAAATTTGCTGCGGATCATAATCATTCAGTTGCACGTCCAGGCCGAGCAGCGCGGCGCGCTGTTGCAGCAAGGCCTTGTCAGCCAACACCACCAGCGCCTGTTTATGCGCCCATTGCGCCAGCTGCAGACACAAATCGGGGCCGATACCTGCTGGTTCGCCGGATGTAACTGCCAATACAGGAGCAGGGCGTGCCATCATCAACACCCTGTCAAGCGTCAGTTGTTCTGACCATCAAGACGGTACTCGACGTAAGCCCGGTCGCGCAGTTGGCGCAGCCAGTCCTGGTAAGCCTCGTCGGATTTGAGGGTGCGTATCGCCATGCGTGCCTGCTGTTTTTTCTGCTCCACGCTCACATCAGCGTTGCGGCGTTCCAGCACCTGGATCAGGTGCCAGCCGAAACCCGATTGCACCGCCCCGCTTATCTGCCCTTCCCGCAGGGCGTTCATCGCGTCCTCGAATTCAGGCACGGTTTCACCCGGCGAAATCCAGCCCAAGTCGCCGCCCTGTGCGGCGCTGCCGTCCTCTGAATAACGCTTGGCCTCCTCGGCAAAATCTGCGCCCGCTTCTATGCGCAGCTTGCTTTCCAGCAAACGGTTTTTGGCCTCGTTCTCCGGCACCAGCTCGCTGGTCTTGATCAGGATGTGGCGCGCATGGGTCTGCGTGATCACCTGCGGCACGCCCTTGCTGCGCCGTTCAACCAGCTTGAGGATGTGGAAACCGTTCGCGCTGCGCAGTATCTGGCTGATTTCGCCGCGATGCATCTTTTGCAGCGCATCCAGGAACAGTGCAGGAATGCGGTCAGCCGGGCGCCAACCCAGGCTGCCCCCTTGCAGGGCGTCCTTGGCATCGGAAAACTCCGCTGCTATCTGCGCAAATTCCGCTCCGCCGCGCAACTGCTCCTGCGCCTGCTCAGCACGCTGGCGGCTGGCCTGTATCTTGTCGGCGCTGGCCTGTTCCGGCACTAGAACCAGAATGTGCGCCAACTGGTACTCCTCACCCTTGTCCGGCTGCCTGGCCTGGGTGGCGAGGTAGTTCTCAATCTCGCTGTCGCTGATCACCAGCTTGCTGTCCACCTCGCGTTCGCGCAGGCGGGTGGCGATGATCTCGCTGCGGATTTCCTCGCGAAATTTCTTGAAGTCCACCCCATCCTGTTCCAGTTTGGCGCGGAATTCGGCCAGCGAGGAAAATTTGTTCTCCTGCGCGATGCGTTGCAGCGTCTTGTCCAGTTGCGTGTCATCCACGCGCACACCGGTTTCCTTGGCAAATTGCGTTTGCAGCATGTCGGTGATCATGCGTTCAAGCATCTGCTTCTCCAGCGCTTCCAGGGGGGGTAACGGCGTGCCCTGTTTTTGCAGCTGGCGCACCACGATGCCCATGCGGTCATCAAGTTCGTGGCGTGTAATCACATCATCGTTTACCACTGCGGCGATCTGGTCAATCGGTGTGACCTGATTTTGCGGCTCCGGTTTTTTTTGCAGGTCGGCGGCATGGGCTGTTACCGAACAGGCCAGCCACAGCAGGAATGCCTGCATCATCTTGTTACGCAACATATCTGGCTCTCTCAAAATTAGCGCAAGCCTTGCACCGGCTTGTCGCGGGGGGGTTCGTTTGATTTGGCGTACCCCGGAATGCTCTGGCGCAGCAAAGACAGCGGGTCCGGGCCAACCATTATCAGATCATTCAGCTCGAGCTGCGCAAAAAAACCTGTGGCAACCTGTTGTGTCGCCGTGGCAAAACGCTGTGCCACCAGGCGCATTGTCCAACATTTTTCATTATACTCAAGCCCGGTCAACGCCTCCAGAATACGGCTGTCCTGCAGTGAGTAGTTCCAGCGTGCCACCGCGTGCCAGCGCCCTGACAGAGGCCACTGTGTGGACAGATCCACCTGCCTGAGGATGTTGCGCGTAAAGCGGTAGCCCAGGTTGAGCACCTTGCCGCTTTCCGGCTGGTAGCGTGCCGCCACGTTGAATTTCTCGCTGTGCGACTGGTTGGGATTGTACTGGAAGGTGCTGTCCAGCGACCACGCGGGCGTTGCCCGGCCGGAAACCGCAAACAATATATCCGATTTGTTGGTGGTAGCCGTGGGCGCAACCAGGTTCACCTGCGGTGCCTTTGCGCTGAAGCGCTGGCCGATGGCCACACGAATCCGCTCCGCGCCGCTGTCCGGCTCCAGCAGGCGCGAGGTGAGCGCCAGTGTCACCTGGTTGGCGTCACCGATGCGGTCACTGCCGAAGAAACGATTTTCGGTAAACATCTGGGCAAAGCTGAAATCGGCCTGGGCCGAATCGAAATTCGGCAACAGGCTCTGGTCGCGGTAAGGAATGTTCACGTAGTACGCGCGCGGCTCCAGTGTCTGCACGAAATTCTGCCCGGCCAGGCTCCAGTCGCGTTCCAATGTAATACCGCTATCCAGGCTGAAAAGCGGCACGGTGCGTGTCGTATCGGGCAACGCTCCTGCATTGTTTGCACCCATCGTGTAATAGGTATTGTGCAGCCCGAACTTGGGAGTCAGGTAAAACGCGGGGTACGCAATAAGCGGGTAGCTCATGCTGGGATATAGCACCAGGCGCTGCCCGTTAACTAAAGTAGGGTGGCGAAAGTCCACGAACTCCCCGGCAAATGTCACATTCGCCTTGGCCAGTGTACGCTGTGCGCCCGCGCTGATTTGCGGCTGGCGACGGGACGGCACAGCCCCCGGTGCGGCCGGATCCTGCAGGGTCTGGAAGCTCTGCACCCGTGCCGCGGCATTCCACCAGCCGCCGCCATAGGACAGCACGCCTTCGCGCACCAGGTTGGTTTGCGAGGTACCGCTCACCGCACCGGACAAATCACGGAAATAGGCATCATCTGAAACATCGTTGAGGTTGATTGATCCGTTCAGCCCGTGGCCAAAGCTTTGCGCATGAGATAAAGCAAGCCGCGAACGGGTGCGATTGGCGAGGCGATCACCAGGCAACACATCCAGATGCGCCTCTCCGGAATAAGTTGGTTCCAGATAGCGCAATTCGTTGTTGAGCAAAAGACCGCGCTTAAGCATTACTCGCGGCGCAAGCGTGGCATCGCGGTTGGGCGCAATATTCCAGTAGTAGGGCAGTGTCAGCTCACTGCCGCCCTGTACCGTGCTGCCGAACACCGGACCGAGGAAACCAGACTTGCGCTGGTCGTTGAGCGCGAAATCCATCCATGGCGTATAGAGAATCGGCACACCCATGAATTCCACAAGCGCGCTGTGCGCCACTCCCATCTGGCGGCCGCGGTCAATCTCGAGCTCGCGCACTTGCAGCAGCCAGTCGTCCTTGTCCGCCGGGCATGTGGTATATGTGACATTGTGCAGAGTGTAGTTCTGCCTGTCTTTCATGTACAAGGCATCGGCGTTGCCGCGCGCATGATTGTCACCCAAATAAAATGCCGGCTGCGTCATAACACCGATATTGGTATCCAGATTGAGCTGGAGATGCGGACTCCGGACCACGTTGCCGTCCTGCTCCAGGCGTACCGCACCATCGGCCGTTACATCCTTGCTGTTCTGAGAGTACAGCAGGTGATCGGCGGATATCGCCTGTCCCTGCTTGCGCAACTTGACCTCGCCGATCGCCTCGACCTGGTTACCCTTCTTGCCTTCCACGCGTTGCGCCGAAATGAAGACTGGTGTCTCATCATAATTTTTCGGCGAACTCATAAAGGTACGATCCAGCTTCAACATCAGCGTTTCCTCCTCGGCGCAAACCGCCGGAGCAAAAAAACAGAGCAGGGAAAACGCGAGGGGATTAAGGCGAAAGTGCATGATGCGGGATAAATGGATTAAGGTGCTAAAATCGCATAAATCCACGATTAAGGCAATCCGGGAACATCCATGCAACGCCTGCAACAGCTTACCGAATGGCTCCACGGCCAGCTTCCCGGCGCTTCGTTCGACCTCGCGCCGGCCTCTGCCGATGCCAGCTTCCGCCGCTACTTCCGCGCTACCTTTCCTGATAGCGGTTGCAACACGTTACTGGCGAAGCCAGCCGATTGCACCCGCAAGGAGTACGCCGACGGGTACCCGGCAGCTTCACTGCCACCCTTTCGCAGCGGGAGCAGCCCCCACGCCGCCCCTACCGCACCGTGTCGGGCCGGCACATTGATCGTGATGGACGCCCCGCCACAGCATGAGAACTGCCGCCCGTTTCTGCATATTGCCAAGCTGTTTGAGGATGCAGGCACGCATGTTCCGCATGTGTACGCGCAGGACTTGGAACAAGGCTTTCTGCTGCTATCCGACCTCGGCAGCACCACTTACCTGCAAGCGCTATGCGGGGGAAATATCAATAATGCGCGCGAACTTTATGGTGCCGCGACCGATGCATTGATTGCCATCCAGCTCGCCAGCCGCGAGAACGAATTGCCGCCTTACGACGAAGCCTTGCTGCTGCGCGAAATGCGCCTGTTCCCGGAGTGGTACATAGCCAAACACTTGCATGCGACGCTGGATGAAAAGCAAAACGCCACGCTGGAAGCCACGTTCCAGCGCATCATTCAGAACAACCTGGCGCAGCCGCGCGTGTATGTGCACCGCGACTATCACTCGCGCAACCTTATGTTTATCGAGCCCCCTCTCCTCAATCCTCTCCCGCATGCGGGAGAGGAGGCAAACGAGAAAAGCAATTTTTTGATTTCGCCCGGCATACTGGATTTTCAGGATGCCGTGTATGGCCCCATCACCTACGACCTCGCCTCGCTGTTCAAGGATGCCTACATTCGCTGGGAAGAATCTGACGTGCTGGACTGGCTGATCCGCTACTGGGAAAAAGCGCGCAAGGCCGGGTTGCCGGTGCATGAAGATTTTTCCGAATTCTTTCGCGACTACGAATGGATGGGTGTGCAGCGCCACCTCAAGGTGCTGGGCATCTTCGCCCGTCTGCACCACCGCGACGGCAAGGACAGCTACCTGAAAGACCTGCCGCTGGTGATGGACCATTTGCGCCGCGCCTGCAAACGCTATATTGAACTCAAGCCGCTGCTCAACCTGCTGGATCAGTTGGAAACCAGAAAGCCTGAAGTGGGGCTCACCTTCTGATGCTACGCATCTCCCCATATCCAACTTTCCCCCGCCAGCGTGTGTTGTTGGGGCTTCAGCCCCTTAGTGCAAATTCTGTCCAGCCGCTGGCTGGTAACAGATTTGCCTACCCTTGCGGTACAAACCACGGCGCACCTCTTGCGGGTGCAGCGGGAGATAGGGCAAACGTGAAAGGCGTAAACTCATGATGGCCATGCTGCTGGCCGCCGGGCGCGGCGAGCGCATGCGCCCGCTCACCGACCACACGCCGAAACCCTTGTTAGAGGTAGGCGGCAAGCCGCTGATCCTGTGGCACATCGAAAAGCTGGCGCATGCCGGTATAACCGATCTGGTCATCAACCATGCCCACCTCGGGGCGCAAATTGAAAACACCCTGGGCGATGGCAGCCGTTATGGCGCCCATATCCGCTATTCGCCGGAACACCCGTCCGCACTGGAAACAGCGGGCGGCATCGCCCACGCCCTGCACCTGCTGGGAGGCAAGCCATTCGCGGTGATCAACAGCGACATCTACTGCGCCTACGATTTCGCGCATCTGCCAGCCCATGCGGCGGCGCTCCATGCCAGCGGCGATAGCGCGCATCTGGTTCTGGTCAACAATCCAGCTCATCACCCTAACGGCGATTTTGGCTTGCGGCACGGAAGGGTAACTGACAGCGAGCCCAAACTGACTTTCAGTGGCATCGGCATCTACCCCCCTGCGTTATTTACCAGTATCGCCCGGGGAACCGCCGCGCCGCTCGCTCCGCTGCTGCGTGCGCAGATCGCGCTGTGCAAGGTAAGCGGCGAACACTACACCGGTTGCTGGGTGGATGTTGGCACGACGCAGCGCCTGGAAGAACTCGACAAGCAATTGCGCGCAACGCAGAATATCGGCCATGTCTAACGCAGCCATCTACATACAACGCCGCACCCACCTCATCAGCCTGATGCGGCGCGGCATCGCCGTCATCCCCACCGCACCGGAAGTGGTGCGCAATGGCGATGCGCACTATCCTTACCGCTACGACAGCCACTTTTATTACCTCACCGGCTTCGACGAGCCGGAGGCTGTGCTGGTGCTGGTCGCAGGCAATGAACCGCAATCCATCCTGTTCTGCCGCGAGAAGAACCTGGAACGCGAGATATGGGACGGCTACCGCCACGGCCCCGATGCGGCAAAAGAAGCGTTTGGTTTCGATGCAGCCTTCCCCATCGCGCAACTCGACGACAAGCTCACCGAGCTGATGGGCAACCAGCCCGCGCTGTTCCATCCGCTTGGCGCACACGCCGCGTGGGACGACCGCATCCTCGCACTGCGCGCCAAAGTGCAGGCGCAGGCGCGCAGCGGCATTACGGCACCGAACGAGATTCACGACGTGCGCATGCTGCTGAACGAGATGCGCCTGCTCAAGGATAGCGAAGAACTTGCCACCATGCGCCGCGCCGCCGCCATCTCCGCCGCCGCGCATCTCCGCGCCATGCGCGCCACGCGCCCCGGCAGGATGGAATATGAGATCGAGGCGGAGCTGCTGCACGAATTCCGCCGCAGCGGCGCGCCCGCGCCGGCCTACCCCCCCATCGTCGCAGGCGGAGCCAACGCCTGCGTGCTGCACTATGTCGGCAACAATGCGGCACTCAGGGAGGGCGACCTGCTGTTGATAGACGCGGGCTGCGAAGTGGATGGCTATGCCGCAGACATCACGCGCACTTTTCCGGTAAATGGCAAATTCAGTGCCGCGCAGAAGGACGTGTATGAAGTGGTGCTGGCGGCGCAGGCCGCCGCCATAGGGGCGGCGCGGCCCGGTGCGCGCTGGAACGAACCGCATGATGCCGCGCTGCGTGTGCTCGCGCAGGGACTGATAGACCTCGGGCTATGCCGGGGCAACCTCGATGCCGTGCTGGAAAGCGAAAGCTACAAGCGCTTCTACATGCACCGCACCGGCCACTGGCTCGGCATGGACGTGCACGACGTGGGCACCTACAAGCAGGGCGACAACTGGCGCGTGCTGCAGCACGGCATGACGCTGACCGTCGAACCCGGCTGCTACATCCGCCCTGCCGACGATGTGCCGCAGGCCTTCTGGAACATCGGCATCCGCATCGAGGACGATGTGGCCATCACCGCACAGGGCTGTGAAGTGCTGAGCGGAGCCGCACCGAAAACGGTGGCGGCGATTGAAGAACTCATGAATCACGACTCGTGTTGACCCCCTTCGTAAAACTCAGGGCAGGAGTACAAAACCGCCAACCGTTTTTAAATTAAGGGCAGCCTCCGCCCATAAAAAAGCAGCCGAAGCTGCTTTCATTGTGCTTGTTGCCTGGGTTTAATGTCCCGCTTGCTTGCGCAGTTGCTGGATCGCGCGCAACTGAGCAATCGCTTCCAGCAATTCGGCTTGTGCCTGAGCATAGTCAATATCGGAGGTGCGATTTTTCAGCGCATCTTCCGCTGCCCTCTTCGCTTCCAGTGCGCGTGTCTCATCCAGATCGGCACCGCGTATCGCGGTGTCGGCCAGGATAGTCACTACGCTGGGCTGCACTTCAAGCATGCCGCCTGAAACATAGATGAGCACTTCCTGCTCCTGATCCGGCTGCTTGATCCTGACCGAACCCGGTTTGATACGCGTCATCAATGGGGTATGGCGCGGATAAATGCCCAATTCGCCCATTTCTCCGGGGACAACTACCATTTCTGCCAGCCCGGAAAAGAGGGCTTCTTCCGCGCTGACCACATCGACATGTACAGTCCCGGGAAAGAGTGCATCTTTCGCGCTAACCGCATTGACAGGTTCAGTCATTACCATGCTTATCCCCTTTACCGCTACAGTGTTTTGGCTTTTTCAACCGCTTCTTCGATACCGCCGACCATGTAAAACGCCTGCTCCGGCAGGTGATCGTATTCGCCCTCGACGATGCCCTTGAAGCCCTTGATGGTATCTTTCAAGGTGACATATTTACCCGGGCTGCCGGTGAACACTTCAGCCACGTGGAACGGCTGCGACAGAAAGCGCTGGATCTTGCGCGCACGTGCCACGGCCAGCTTGTCTTCCGGCGCCAGTTCGTCCATACCCAGAATCGCGATGATGTCGCGCAATTCCTTGTAGCGTTGCAAGGTTTGCTGCACACCGCGTGCCACGTTGTAATGCTCTTCGCCCACCACCAGCGGATCAAGTTGGCGGGAGGTGGAATCCAGCGGGTCAACTGCGGGGTAAATACCCAGCGAGGCGATGTCGCGAGACAACACCACAGTGGAATCCAGGTGCAGGAAAGTGGTCGCCGGCGACGGGTCAGTCAAGTCGTCCGCAGGCACATACACGGCCTGAATCGAGGTGATCGAGCCCACTTTCGTCGAGGTGATGCGCTCTTGCAGCCGGCCCATTTCTTCCGCCAGCGTCGGCTGGTAGCCCACAGCGGAAGGCATACGACCCAGCAGCGCGGACACTTCGGTGCCAGCCAGGGTGAAGCGATAGATGTTGTCGACGAAGAACAGGATGTCGCGGCCTTCATCGCGGAAATACTCGGCCATGGTCAGGCCGGACAACGCCACGCGCAGGCGGTTGCCGGGCGGTTCGTTCATCTGGCCGAATACCATGGCCACTTTGGACTCGGGCAGATTGTCCAGCTGGATAACGCCCGCTTCCGACATTTCATGGTAGAAGTCATTGCCTTCACGGGTACGCTCACCCACGCCGGCGAACACCGACAG
>ORMF011601231.1_pt1 | contig 26557 bp, 22 predicted proteins | sample 1779871 | NCBI WGS metagenome assembly ORMF01 (sample SAMEA104232316, study PRJEB22302) | groundwater metagenome | biome: forest; feature: aquifer; material: groundwater | place: USA | collected 2011-08-07 | depth 5.4 m | reverse complement strand
TCGCGGGCGAACTCATCGCGGACGTCCAGCACGTGCGCGCGAACCGCGCCGGCGGCCAGGGCAGCCTGGCGCACACCTTCGAGCTCGCGTCCCTGTCCGACGTCGAGCGTCATCGCCACGATCTCCCCTCCGAAGGTCGACGCGAGCCAAGGAATGGCGGCGCAATTCTCCGAGCTCCCCGAGCAGGCGAACACGATGCGTTGTGTCAAGCTGTCTGTCCCTCTCCGGTGAACCGCTCGAACCGTTTGACGAGTGCCTTGGCGCGCCGTGTGTCGGGCGCAATCACCAGCACCGTATCCTCGCCTGCGACGGTGCCGACCACCTCGGGCAGCCGCGCATCGTCAATGGTCACGCAGAGCGCCTGCGCGCGGCCGAGACCGGTGCGCAGCAGCACGAGCTGCTGCACGCGGTCGACGCGGAGCAGGTACTCGGCAACGGCTCGCTGCAGCATCGATTCGGCCACTTTGCCGTTCGGCGCGGCGCGGCCAGGTGCCTGATAGGCGCCGTCCGCGCCTCCCTTGACGAGCCCGAGCTCACGGATGTCGCGCGAGAGCGTCGCCTGCGTCACGTCGAACCCCGCGCCGCGCATCGTGCGCCGCAGCTGCTCCTGGCTGCGCACGGGCGCGCGCTGGATGGCGTCGAGGATTGCGGCCTGACGGCGCGTCTTCACATCAAAAGGATACATCAAAGTCTTGACTGATTATGCAGCCGACTGTATAAATATTCTTTCCTGGATCGACCCTAGACAATGGCCATAGCAGCCCCGCTCGACGCCACCCAGCCCTGCCCCTCCGGCACGGCACGCCGCACGCGTGTCGCCGTGGCAGGCGCCACCGGCTATGCCGGCCAGGAGCTGGTGCGCCTGCTCGCGCGGCATCCCGCGGTCACGCTGACGACGGCGATGTCCTCGGGCGCCTCGAGCACACCCCGTCCGCTTCCGGCGCTCGCGCGCATCTGGGATGACCCGGTCGTCCCGCTCGATATCGATCGCCTCGTGGCGTCGGCGGACATCGTGTTCCTCGCGCTTCCGGAGGCGGCCTCGGCGGAGCTCGCCCCCACGCTGCTCGAGCGCGGGGCCCGTGTCATCGATCTCTCCGGCGCGTTCCGCATCCGCAGCGACGCGGATCGGCAACGGTGGTATCCGGCGACCGCCATGCTCCCTGCGGGTGTTGTCTATGGGCTGCCGGAGCGCGATGCCGCGGCGATCCGTGGCGCGCGTCTCGTGTCATGTCCCGGCTGCTACCCGACGGCCGCGCTGCTCGCGCTGGAACCCCTGGAAGCGGCAGGCCTGATCGAAGGCACTGTGATCGTCGACGCGAAATCTGGCATCTCGGGCGCCGGCAAGGCGCCGAGCGACCGCACACACTTCTCGGAGAACCACGGCAGCGTCTCCGCGTACGGCGTCTTCTCGCATCGCCACAACGCGGAGATGGAGCAGGAGCTGAAGCGCGAGGTGACGTTCGTCCCGCACCTCGTGCCTCTCGACCGCGGCATCCTCGAGACGATTTACGTCTCGCTGAAGCACGGCACGACCGAGGCGCAGGTGTCAACCGCGTTGCAGGACGCATATCGCGACGCCCCGTTCGTCCGTCTTACCGGCGCGGCGCTGCCCGAAATCAAGCACGTCACCCACACCAATTTCTGTGACATCGGGTGGAAAGTGGACGAAGAGCGTCGCCGGCTGGCGCTGATCGCCGTGCTCGACAACCTCGTCAAGGGCGCCGCGGGGCAGGCCGTTCAGAACCTCAACATCGTGCTGGGCCTCGACGAGCGGACGGGACTGCTTTGATGGCCGCCGCGCCAAAGGCGAGATCCCCGTTCGTCCTGAAGCTGGGAGGCGAGCTCCTGGAGCACCCCGCCGATCTCGAGCGGATTGCCGGTTCCATCGCGGCGCTCACGCAGCGCACCGCGCTGGTCGTGGTCCACGGCGGTGGCCGTGAAATCGACGCGGCGCTTGCCACGGCGGGGATCGAGAAGCAGCAGGTGGACGGACTGCGCGTCACCGACGCACGCACCCTCGACGTGGTGGTGGCGGTGCTCGCCGGCGCGATCAACACGCGCCTGGTCGCCGCGATCAGGAGGGCCGGCGGGCGCCCGGTCGGGCTTACCGGCGCGGACGCATCGGTGGCGACGATGAAGCGTTCGGGGCCAATCGCAAGCGTTGCAGGTCCGAGAGTGGATCTCGGGCTCGTCGGTTCACCGATCAACAACGGCTCGCCGCAGCTGCTCACCGATCTCCTTGCGCGCGGATACGTGCCCGTCGTGGCTTGCATTGGCGCGACGCGAGATGGCCAACTGCTGAACGTCAACGCCGACACGCTGGCGGCGCATCTGGCCGCTGCTCTCGGCGCGCGGCGACTCGTGATTGCCGGGGGCACGTCGGGTGTCCTCGACGAAGCCGGCCAGACGATCGAGCGACTCGACTCGCGCGGGGCAGCACGGATGATCAAGGCGGGGACCGCGAACAAAGGAATGGTCGCGAAGCTCGAGGCGTGCCGGGCTGCCTTGCGCAGAGGCGTGGGCGACGTGGTCATCGCCAACGGCCGGGATATTCCGCTCGAGACGCTTGTCGCGGCAAAGGGGCCGCTTTCGGGATGCACGCAGGTGGTGAGATGAGACTGACACTCGACGACATCAAGGCGCGAGAGTCGCGCCACGTGGTCCAGACCTACAAGCGGCAGCCGATCGCCTTCGTACGCGGCAGCGGCTCCCGTTTGTACGACGTCGACGGGCGCGAGTACCTGGACCTCGTCTCCGGCATCGGCGTCGCGTCGCTCGGGCACGCGCATCCGGGTCTTGCGGCGGCAATCGCCGACCAGGCATCGACGCTGATACACGTGTCGAACCTCTACTACCACCCGCTGCAGGGCGAGGCGGCGGCACGGCTCACGCAGCTGTCCGGCCTCGCCCGCGTGTTTTTCGCGAACAGCGGCGCCGAAGCGGTCGAGGGCTGCCTGAAATTCGCGCGCCGCTACTGGTACACCCAGGGCGTGACGTCACGCACGGGCTTTGTGGCAATCGAGGGTGGATTTGCAGGACGCACCTTTGGCGCACTATCGGTCACGCACGACGAGCATTACCGCGCGCCGTTCCAGCCGCTGCTCGGCCCGGTGACCTTCGTCGCGTCGGGCGACGCTGCGGCGCTCGAGGCAGCGGTGGGCGACCGCACGGCTGCCATCATCGCGGAGCCGATCCAGGGCGAAGGCGGTATCCGCCCGATGTCACAGGAGTTCGCCCGGGCCATCACCGACGTCTGCCGCCGCACTGGCACGATCCTGATCGCGGACGAAGTACAGACCGGGCTTGGGCGCACGGGCCATCCGTTCTACTTCCCGGCGCTTGGCCTTCAGCCCGATCTGGTGAGTGTTGGCAAGGCGCTTGGCGGCGGTGTCCCGGTGGGCGCGATCGTGATGTCGGAGCGTGTGGCGCAGGCGATTGCGCCCGGCGATCACGGCAGCACGTATGGCGGCAACCTGCTCTCCTGCCGCGCGGCGGCGTATTTCCTCGAGCAGTTGATGGACAAGGGGCTGCTGGACCACGTGAGGACGGTGGGCGCCCATTTCGAGCGCCAGCTGCGTGCGCTCGCGTTGAAACACCCCGTGATCGTTGAAAGACGCGGCGTTGGCCTGATGCAGGGCCTTCAGCTCGCCATCGATGCGATGCCTATCGTCGACACGGCTCGCGAACGCGGGCTACTGGTGAATCGCACGAATGAAAAAGTCGTGCGGATGCTTCCACCGCTGACGATCGAAACGGCGGATCTCGATCGGGCCGTCGACATCCTCGACGGCGTGTTCGCGGCCGTCGAGGCGGAGGTACACGCATGACGTCGTTGCAACTGGTGTCAATCGCAGGGATCGGGGATCAGGGATCAGGGATCAAGAGCAACGCCGTTCTTGATCGCGAGTTACCGCTTCTTGATCCCGGATCCCCAATCCCGGATCCCGACTCGATCACGCTCCGCACCGCCAACGTGAATGAAGCAGCGGCCGTTCACGAGCTGATCGTCGAGCATCTCGCGGAGGGGCACCTCCTCCCGCGCGAGCGTGGCGAGATCGTCGTGCACGCACACCGCTTCGTCGTCGCCGTGCAGGATCACGACGCCCTCGCGTGCGCGGAACTGGCGCCCCTGAGCCGCTCGGTTGCCGAGATCCGTTCGCTGGTCGTCAGCCGGGAGGCGCGGAGTCTCGGCGTCGGACGCCGCCTGATCGACGAACTGCTTCATCGCGCGTCGATGGCCGGCTTCGACAAGCTCTGCGCGTTCACGCACTCGCCCGGGTACTTCGTCCACCTGGGGTTCTCGATCGTGCCGCACGCGTGGCTGCCCGAGAAGATCGTGACCGATTGCCATGCCTGCCGCCATTTCCGGCAGTGCGGACAGTACGCAGTCGTGCGCTCGCTCGAGCGTGCGCGTCACGCCTGTGTTCCACTGGCGGCCCTGCATGGCTGACGTGATGCCGTTGACGCGGCCGTTCACGGTCACGCCGATCGACGGCGGCATCACGGCGCCCACCGCCTTCCGATCCGCCGCCGTGCATTGCGGTATCAAGGCGAAGGCGGGCGCTCTCGACCTCGCAGTGCTGGCGGTCGACACCTTCGCATCGATGGCGGGACTCTTTACGACGAATCTCGCCCAGGCGGCGCCGGTTCTCGTCTCGAAGCGTCATCTCGAGGTCACTCACGGCATCGGGTGCGCAATCGTTGTCAACAGCGGCTGCGCCAACGCGTGCACCGGTGATGATGGTCTTGCCAACGCAGTCACGATGGCATCGGCAGTCGCTGCCGACCTCGGTTGCGAGCCGGAGCAGGTCCTGGTGGCGTCAACCGGCGTCATCGGTGTCGGGCTCAAGATGGATCGCCTGGTCCCTGGCATCCACACCGCGTGTTCCTTGCTGGCGCACGGGAACGCCGGCGAAGCGGCGCGCGCCATCATGACGACCGATCCGTTTCCGAAGGAGCACGCCGTACGCGTCGACACCGCACAGGGATCGTTTTCCGTCGGGGGGATGGCAAAGGGCTCCGGAATGATCGAGCCGAAGATGGCGACGATGCTCGGCTTTCTGACGACCGATGCCCAGGTAACGCCCGCCGTGCTGCAGCGGGCGCTCGAGGCATCTGCTCGCGATACGTTCAACGCCATCACGGTCGATGGCGAGTGTTCGACCAATGACTCGCTCTTTGCCATGGCATCCGGTACGAGCGGCGTCGTGATCACCGAGGAACTCTACCCTGCTCTTCTCGAAGGACTGCTGGCCGTCTCCCGCAACCTTGCCCTTGGCATCGTCCGCGGCGGCGAGGGAGCGACGCGGATGATCGCAGTGACGGTCCGGAACGCGCGGACGATCGACGATGCGCGTCAGGTGGCGCGAACGATCGCGAATTCGCCGCTCGTCAAGACCGCGGTGCACGGCGCCGATCCCAACTGGGGCCGCATCGTCGCCGCCGCCGGCCGCGCGGGCGTGCTGTTTGACGTCGCCCGCGCGACCGTCCACATTGGCGGGATTCTCCTCTTCGAAAACGGCCTGCCGCACGACGAAGCAGCGCCAATGGCGGCGGAGATGCTCAGGCGCGATACGGTGGACATCGAGGTGAGCCTCGGGGCCGGGGATGCGGCCGCGACCATCTGGGGATGCGACCTGAGCGCGGAATACGTGCGAATCAATGGCGAGTACCGGACGTAGGAACCTCGACGTGCCACTGACGAAGGACTTCCTGTCGGTTCTCGATCTGTCCGCAGCCGATCTCGCGCGGCTGCTCGATCTCGCGCGACAGCTGAAGGCGGATCGCCGGCTTGGCCGCCAGGCGCCCACTGCAGCGGCGCTCGCCGGGCGGCACGTGGCCATGCTGTTCGAGAAGCCCTCGCTGCGGACGCGCTCGACCTTCGAGATCGCCGTGAAGGAGCTGGGCGCCGAGACCCTGCATGTCCCTTCTGAATTTGCCGACGGGTCACGTGAACCGCTTGACGACGTCGCGCGCAACCTCGAACGGTGGGTCCACGGCCTGGTCGTGAGGACCTATGCGCAGGAGAAGGTCGTGAGTATGGCTGCCGCGGCGCCGTGCCTTCACGTCATCAACGCGCTGAGCGACGAACAGCACCCGTGTCAGGCGCTCGCCGATATGCTGACCCTGCAGGAGCGGTGGGGAACACTGCGCGGCCGGCGAGTCGCATTCGTGGGGGACGGGAACAACGTGGCGACGTCCCTTGCACACGCGTCAGCGCTGGTTGGCATTTCCCTGCACGTGGCATCGCCGCGCGGGTATGAGCTGCCGGAGCAAGCGGTCCATGCCGCGACGCGCGCCGGGCAGGGGAACACGATCCGCCTCTTCACCGATCCGCACGAAGCAGTGGCGGGCGTCGACGCGATCTACGCGGACGTCTGGACCTCGATGGGACAGGAACGCGAGTCGGACCGGCGGAAACAGATCTTTGCGAACTACCAGGTGAACGCGCATCTGATGAAGGCCGCGGCGCCGCGTGCCTTGTTCATGCATTGCCTTCCTGCGCATCGCGGCGAAGAAGTCACCTCCGAAGTGCTCGATTCGCCGATGTCGGTCGTGTTCGACCAGGCCGAGAACCGGCTGCATACGCAAAAAGCGCTGCTGCTGATGCTGTTGTCGTAGGCCGACTGCCGAAGCCTTCGGCTTTTCCGCCTCTATACGCATTTCGGAGACAATGACGCGCAGCATGGCCGACCAGCCGTGGCTGGCGCACTACGACGCGGATGTGCCGCGCTCGCTCCAGCCGTACCCCGACAAGACACTCCTCGATTACCTTGCGCCGCTGGCCCGCGACCACGGCTCGAAAGCCGCACTCCTTTTCAAAGGCACGTCGGTCTCGTACTCGCAGCTGGACGCGGAAAGCGACGCGTTCGCCGCGGCACTGGTCGCGATGGGCGTGCAACGCGGGGATCGCGTGGCGCTCGTGCTGCCGAACTGCCCCCAGTTCTTCGTCGCCGAGTTCGGCACGTGGAAGGCGGGCGCCATTGTGGTTCCGGTGAATCCAACGTACACGGAGCGCGAGCTCGAATTCGCGCTCAAGGCCACGCAGCCGGTATGTGTTGTGGCCCTCACGCCGTTTTACGGAAGGCTCAAAGCGATTCAGCCACGGACGAACGTGAGGTATCTGATCGCGACGTCCATCAAGGAATACCTGCCGCCGGCACTGCGCGTGCTGTTCACGCTGTTCAAGGAGAAGAAGGACGGCCACCGCATCTCGATTGCCGGGGACGATACGTGGTTCCAGGACCTGCTCCAGCGGTATCGCGGCGCGCCGCGGCCATCAGTCGTCGTGGGTCCGGACGATCGCGCGGTGATTCTGGCGAGCGGTGGGACGACGGGCACACCGAAAGGCGTGGTTGGGCTGCACCGCCACTACATCGCCGCAGGGTTGCAGTTGCACGAGTGGACCAAGTCTGCGAAACGCCCGTGGATTGACACGATCATGCTTCCATTGCCCCTGTTTCACGTCTATGCCAATGTCGGCGTGCAGCCGCTCGCGTTCATCGGCCCCAACCCGGTGTCGCTCGTGCCGAACCCGCGCGACATCGACGATCTGCTGAAGACCATCAAGCAGGTGAAGCCCGCGTTTTTCAACGGCGTGCCAACGCTGTACACCGCAATCCTGAATCACCCCAGCATGCGAGCCGGCAAAGTGGATCTCAGCTCGATCAGATTGTGCTTCTGCGGCGCCGCTGCACTGATGGGTGAAACGAAACGACGATTCGAAGAGTTGACAGGCGCCAGGCTGATCGAGGGCTACTCGCTGACGGAAGGCATGATGGCGTGCTGCGTCAACCCCGTGCAGGGCACGAACAAGCTCGGATCGATCGGCGTTCCGCTGCCGGATGTCGAAGTGCGAATCGTCGACGCCGACGATGCAGATCGACCGATGCCTGCCGGCGAGGTCGGAGAGATGCTGCTGCGCGCGCCGCAGCACATGGTCGAGTACTGGAACAACCCCACCGAGACCGCTGAGACCCTGCGCGCCCATGGTCCCGGCGGGCCCTGGATCCACACCGGCGACCTCGCCCGCATGGATGACGATGGCTTCATCTTCATCGTCGATCGCAAGAAGGACATGCTGAAAACGAGCGGCTTCCAAGTGTGGCCGCGCGAGATTGAAGAAGTGCTGAGCACGCATCCCGCGGTCATGGAGGCTGGAGTGGCAGGCGTACCGGACGCGGCAAAGGGCGAAGTCGCGCACGCCTGGGTGGTCCTCAAGCCTGGAAGCAGTGCCACCGCCGAGGAACTGCGATCGTTCTGTCGCGAGCGTCTCGCGCCGTACAAGGTGCCCGCGCACTTCGAATTCCGGACAGAGTTGCCGAAGACAATGGTCGGCAAAGTTCTTCGCCGCGCCCTCCGGGAAACCCGCCCGTAGGCTGGAGCCTTTCGGACCCGGTAGGTCGGAAGCACGCCGGGTCCAGGGGGACCCGGCCTACGGTCGGCCGATCGATTTCACGTCAATTCCGCTCGCGGCGAGCGCCGCGCGGATCCGGGCGGCCAGCCCCGCGGCTCCGGGCGTGTCTCCGTGCACGCAGATCGTGTCCAGCGTGATTGGCACCCGCGTCCCATCGATCGCGATTACGGCACGTTCGCGCGCTATCGCGGTGACACGGGTCAGGACCTGCGACGCGTCATCAATCACAGCGCCCGGCTGCGTGCGCGGCACGAGGGTGCCGTCGGGACGATACGCTCGATCGGCGAACGCCTCGCACGCGGTTTGGAGACCCGCCGCTTTGCCCGCTGCAATCAACTCGGAGGCCGGCAGACCGAACAGAATCAAGGCAGGGTCGACCAACGCGGTGGCACGCGCGATCGCGTCGGCGACGGAGCGATCGCGGACGGCGACGTTGAACAGCGCTCCATGCGGCTTTACGTGCTGCAGCCGCACGCCTTCCGCTGCCGCGATCGCCGCGAGCGCCTCAATTTGGGACACGACGACATCTTCGATCTCCATCGGAGGGAGTTGGAGCTCACGGCGGCCGAATCCCTCGCGGTCGGGGAACGACGGATGCGCGCCGACCGCGACGCCGTGCTGGCGCGCGAGGAGCACCGTCTCGCGCATTACGGCCGGGCCTCCGGCGTGGACTCCGCAGGCGACGTTGGCGGACGTAATGTGGGGCATCAGCGCGGGGTCCTGCCCAACCCCCTCGCCTACGTCAGCATTGAGGTCGATCCGCATGCGTTGGATACGAACACCCTTGTAATTCTTCCCACACTATTGCGGGTGGCTGGAACCTAAGATCGTCGATTTTCCCAAGGAACTCATGCGGCATACCCGTTGCCCTATGGGAAACTGTTGGCCTGTGGTTTACGGCAGGGCGCCGTAAATGCTGGGGGGAGCCAGGCTGACACTCCAGGAATGGGCGCCCTTCGGGGCGCCCTTTCCGGTTTCAATTTTGGTCTAAACCCCCGCGCCTTCCGGATATTCCAACGCCAGTTTCAGCTCACGGGCCAGAGACTCCACCGTGGTGCCAGCGCGCTTCCACGCGCCCTCGGTCTCGAAGCGCAGGTCTCCGATGCGGCGTCCCCAGGGTGCAATCACGCGCCCGATGGCACGGTAATCGCCCCGGTCGGCGTGCTCCTGATCGAGTCGGCGCACGACGTCCGGCGCCACTCTGATGAACGCGCGCAGCGCGGTGGCGGATTTGATGCTGTACTTCCGGCCTCCCCAGGCGGCACCGAACACCACCGAGATCTGTCTGAAGTAGTTCACGAAGAACCGCTTGGAGTCCTCGCGAAAGTCGGCCGCCTTGCGCGGTCCGCCGAACGCGTCGCTGGCAAAGAGCTTCTTGAGCTCCTGGGCGAGCGGCGCCTGCGCCACGCGTCCGCGTCCAACGCCTAGGAGTTTGATCTCGCCGTGGAGCGGCGAGTCTTCCTTGTCGTTGAGCGCACGCACGACGTCGTGCGCCGCTGCCAGCGAGTCGTCGCGGTACAGTTGGCGGCCTGACAGGCTCACGAGATGCGAGGCATTCAGGCGGGTGTGTTTCGCGTTGATCGTGACGAACATCTGCACGATGTGGTCTTCCGGGACGCGGTCGAAGATGATCGCGGGGACCGTGAAGTCGTGGTCCTTGATGTTCTCGATGTCAGCGTGCAGCGCGAGCAGCCGGTGCTGGCCGTCTATGGCGCGCAGAATCCCCTCGCGCTCGGGGACCTTGAGGCGGCCGACCGCCGCTCCCGATTCGACGGGCTCGAACGTGAGCTTCTCGTCGCAGGAAATAATCACCGCGCCCGGAATCGATGGTAGGTCCTGTGCCTGGCGACACTGCTCGTAATACTGGACGAGTTCGTCGATCTTTCGCCTGATGATCTGGCGTTGGTACGCCTTCTCGCTCGACGCGATGCGCCGTTCGAGCAGGTCCCAATTCACTTTCGATGGTGTCTTCTTCTTGCCGCCGCGGACGGGCTGCTGACCCGATTCGCCGTAGCTGAGCACCTCGAAGCGTACGAGTTTGTCGATGTCACTGGCCGTCAGAGACGCCTGGTAAAACTGCACGCCAAACTGCTGCATTCGAATCGCAGCGACGTTGATCATTCGGATTTCCCCTCCGGAACGGGAGCGACTGGCCCAAGAAAGAGGCGAATTGTAGTCATCTGCCCCCGCGAATCTCAATGATTTTCTGAACTTATTTTCGCAGTCTTATCGCCTCACGCACCCGGAACGTCATTTCCGACAGACACTTAACAAGGTATAATCACGACTTCTCATGCACAGATTCTTCGCACCTTGCGTAGTCGCTATCGTTGTGTCCGCCACCTCGACCGGCTACGCCCAGAATGTGGCGACGGGCTCGGTCACCCTTCCAGCCGCCGGGCGACCGGATGGCACCGTCCGCCCGGAAGCGAAACCGAAAGGCGCCGAGACCATCAACTACGACACGATTCACCTGGAGAAGCGAATCTCCGCCATCCGCGCCAGCGGCAACATCATGCTGGATGGCGCGCTCGACGAGCCAGCCTGGAGCGAAGCGCCAATGGCGAACGGGTTCATCCAGAACGACCCGCTCGAAGGGTCGCCGGCGACGTATGACACCGAAGTGCGCGTGTTGTACAGCGACGACGCGCTCTACTTCGGCGTCTGGGCGAAGGATGAAGAGGCCTCGAAGATCATCGTCAGCGACCTGAAGAAGGACTACAACACCGGCAGCAGCGACGGCTTCCGCGTCGTCCTCGACACGTTTCATGACGGCCGCAACGCCTACCAGTTCGCGACCAACCCGTCGGGTGCGAAATGGGACTCGCAGATGGCCAACGAGGGCCGCGACAACAACTCGAACTGGGACGGCATCTGGGACGTGAAGACGCGCGTCACCGAGACCGGATGGTTCGCCGAGATCTGGATTCCATTTCGCACGCTCAAGTTCGGTGACGAAGATCCGCAGGTCTGGGGAATCAATTTCGAGCGCAAGTTGCGGCGGCTGAACGAAGACAGTTACTGGTCGCCGATCCCTCGTATTTACGACGCGCAACGTGTGTCGCTGGCCGGAACGCTCGAGGGAATGCGCGGGTTGCAGCCGGGGAAGAGCCTCCGCGTGAAGCCCTATGCGCTGACGAGCGGGAGCCGGGTCACCACGAAACCATTGGCCGGCAATTTTCAGGGCGGCGTGGACGTGAAGTATGGCGTCACGAACGGTCTTGTGTGGGACTTCACGGTCAACACAGACTTCTCGCAGGTCGAAGCAGACGAACAGCAGGTCAATCTGACGCGATTCAACTTGTTCTTTCCCGAGAAGCGCGATTTTTTTCTCGAGAACCAGGGGATCTTCAACTTTGGCCAGGAAAACAACTTCGGCGGCGGCGGCAACTTCGGCGCCGGCCGCACGAACCAGACGCAGGATATGCGGCTTTTCTTCACGCGCCGCATCGGACTCTCGAGTGAGGGCCAGGCGCTTCCAATCCTGGGCGGCACCCGCCTGAGCGGACGTCAGGGCGCCTATTCGATCGGCATACTGAACATTCACCAGCGCGAAGACCAGGGCGTTCCGGCCACCAATTTCAGCGCGCTGCGGCTGCGCCGCGACGTACTCGCCAACTCTGACATCGGGGCGGTGCTGCTCGATAAGGAAGTCAGCGGGCCGAGGTTCAATCGCCTCGCGGGTATGGACGCGAACTTCCGCTTTGGAAACCTGCAGTTGACCGGTTTCGCGGCAAAAACGTTCTCACCTGTGACTGTGGTCGCCTCGAAGGGCAGCGAGATCTCGTCCCGGGCCAGCTTCGACTACCGGAATCGGCAATGGCGGGCGAACGCCAAGTTCACCACCATCGGCGAGGGCTTCAACGACGAGCTCGGCTTCATTCCACGCGTGGGCGTGAATGAGGTGAACTGGCAGCTCAACCGGACACTGAGGCCAAAGTGGCTCCCGAGCGCCATCCGCGAGTTCGGACCGCACTGGGTGGTCGCGCAGTTCAATCGTCAGGATGGAGGCGCGCTCGATCAGCGGGTCCAGGACTTCCACTTTCCAATCAATTTCGCGAACGGGGGGTTCGTCGAGGGCGGTGTAAACACCAACCTCGAGGTCATTCGCACGCCATTCAAGCTGAACAGCGCGCGCGGATCGGAGGTTGGAAACGGACGTTACGAGTACTCGGAGTACTTCGTCACGTACCGGCCCAACGACGCGACGGTCTTCTCGTCAGGTCTTCGATATGGAATGGGCAAATTCTACGATGGATACAAGCGCAGTTACGCGTGGGGACCAACCTTCCGGCCCAACGAGAAGCTGAACATGTCGCTCGTCATGCAGCTGAATGACATCACGCTGCCGACGATGTCGTACCTGTCGACACTGACCACGACTCGTCTGAACTACAACTTCAACACGAAGGTGTTCGTCAACGCGCTGCTGCAATACAGCACCGACTCGCATCAACTGAGCTCCAACATCCGGTTCAACATCATCCACCGGCCGCTCAGCGACTTTTTCTTCGTCTACAACGAACACCGCGACGAGCGCACGGGCCTGATGCAGGACCGTTCGCTCATCGCGAAGATGACCTACATGGTCGCGTTCTAGTGACGCGCCGCTTCCCAGCGATGCTGGCGGCGGCGCTCCTCTTCGCTCCGCTCCTCGCAATCGCCCAGGACCTCCCCGCCCCGAAGGTCGACTCCAGCGCCACGCACCTGACCCGTCGGGTGTCGGCCGCGCGGACCTCATTCCCCATCACGCTCGATGGCGCGCTCGAGGAGCCCGCGTGGGGCGAAGCGCCGATTGCGACCGGGTTCATCCAGAACGACCCGCGGGAAGGGGCGCCCGCGACTTATGACACCGAAGTCCGCGTGTTGTACACAGACGACGCCCTCTACTTCGGCGTCTGGGCGAAAGACGAAGAGCCATCGAAGCTCATCGTCAGCGACCTGAAGAAGGACTACAACACCGGCAGCAGCGACGGTTTCCGCATCGTCCTTGACACGTTTCACGACGGCCTCAACGCCTACCAGTTCGCGACCAACCCATCCGGCGCGAAATGGGACTCCCAGATGGCCAACGAGGGCCGCGATAACAACCCGAACTGGGACGGCGTCTGGGACGTCAAGACGCGCATCACCGACACCGGATGGTTCGCGGAGTTCTGGATTCCGTTCCGAACGCTCAAGTTCGGCGACGAAGATCCGCAGGTGTGGGGGATCAACTTCGAGCGCAAGCTGCGCCGGCTCAATGAAGACAGCTACTGGTCGCCGCTGCCGCGCATTTACGATGCGCAGCGCGTGTCACTAGCGGGCACACTCGAGGGGATGCGCGGGCTGCACGCAGGCAAGAACATCCGCGTGAAGCCCTACGCGTTGACCAGCGGCAGCCGGGTCACCGCGAAGCCCATGGCGGGCGACTTCCAGGGCGGCGTCGACGTCAAGTACGGCGTCACCTCCGGCCTCGTCTGGGATTTCACCGTCAACACCGATTTCGCGCAGGTCGAGGCGGACGAGCAGCAGGTCAATCTGACGCGATTCAACCTGTTCTTTCCCGAGAAACGCGATTTCTTTCTCGAGAACCAGGGGATTTTCAACTTTGGCCAGGACGCTGCCGGACTCGGTGGTGGCGGTGTCAACTTCCGCTCCGGCCGCACGAACCAGACCCAGGACCTGCGCCTGTTCTTCACGCGCCGCGTTGGACTCTCCGACGTCGGCCAGGCGCTTCCGATTCTTGGCGGCACGCGCCTGAGCGGACGTCAGGGTGCCTATTCGATTGGGGTACTGAACATTCAGCAGCGTGAGGACCAGGGGGTTCCGGCCACCAATTTCAGCGCGCTGCGGCTGCGCCGCGACATCCTGGCGAACTCCGATGTCGGAGCCGTCCTGCTGGACAAGGAAGTCAACGGGCCGGCTTTCAATCGCCTCGCCGGCCTGGATGCGAACTTCCGCATTGGAAACATGCAGGTGAATGGTTTCGCGGCAAGGACGTTCTCACCCGCGAACGCGATCGCCTCGAAGGGCGGGGAGCTCACGTCGCGCGCGAGCTTCGATTACCGGAACCGGCAATGGCGGGCGAACGTGAGGTTCACGACTGTCGGAGAGCGATTCAACGACGAGCTCGGGTTCATTCCGCGTGTCGGCGTCAACGAGTTGTACGGACGGTTTGACCGGACGTTGCGGCCGAAGTGGCTTCCGCGCGCCATACGCGAATTCCAGCCGCACTGGGTGCTCGCTCAGTTCAATCGTCAGGATGGAGGCGCGCTCGATCAGCGGGCGCAGGACTTCCACTTTCCGGCGAACTTCGCGAACGGCTCCTTCCTGGAAGTCGGTGAGAACACGAACCTCGAGATCATTCGCACGCCATTTGCACTGAACAGCTCGCGCGGAGCGCGGGTTGCAAACGGACGTTACGAGTACACGGAGTACTTCATCACCTACAGTGCCAACGACGCGGCGCGTTTCTCCTCGAGCGCCCGGTACGCGATCGGAAAATTCTATGACGGGTACAAGCGCAACTATTCGTGGGGACCGACGTTCCGGCCGAACGAGAAGCTCAATGCGTCGTTGAATGTGCAACTCAACGACATCACGCTTCCGACGGTGTCATATCTGTCGACGCTGATGACCACGCGCGTGAACTACAACTTCAACACAAAGGTCTTCCTGAACGCGCTGCTGCAATACAGTACCGACTCGCATCAACTGAGCTCCAACATCCGGTTCAACGTGATCCACCGGCCGCTCAGCGATTTCTTCTTCGTGTACAACGAGCACCGCGACGAGCACACGGGCCTGATGCAGGATCGGTCACTCATCGCGAAGATGACGTACATGGTCGCCTTCTAGAAAAATCCCAAAACCCTACAAGGCGCCCGACGGCTGGAGGCGCCCGATGTTCCACCACACGAGCACGCGGTCCTTCAACTTCGCGGCCCCGAACATCGCGACGCTGAACAGCGCGTACGCGACGAGAGCATGGTTCAGCGTCAGGCTCTTGTGCAGGGGTCCACTCAGCACACCGTAGACCAGCTCTACGTGAATCCAGTAGACGAACAGCGAGGCACGGCCGAACTCCTGCAGCACTGATCGTCCTGTCCAGAGCGCGTTCCACCCGTAGGCAAGCGGCAGCGACGCGATCAGGATGCCGAGGCGCAGGAACAAGAACGTCGGCGACGTCGTCCAGAAGCTGGTCTGCGCGTAGATCGGGGGCAGGAACGACGCGGCGTAGGCTGCTATCGTCAGTGTCACGCCGCTCACGAGGAGCATGAGGTTGACGTGGCGCTCTTCGGGCGGCGTCCGCGCGGCATCCAGCCAGAGGCCTACGGCGCCTCCGGCCAGCAGAAAGGCCGCCCACGGAAACAGCGTGAAGGTTCCGCGGCCGGGAATCGGCCGGATGTACCACTCGATCGGGTCAGGCAGGGGTGTCAGCAGCGGCGTCGCGCGGATGATCGGTGTCACCATCGCGATGACGACCGTCCCGGCAATCAGCCATGCTGCGCGCTCCCGGCGCTCACGTCCGAAACTCCACAGAATCGCCGCGGCCAGCATCGCCAGCCCCATGACGTTGAGGATGTCGACCTTGAGGAGGACCTGGGCCGGCCCGCCGCCGCTGATCAACCAGGACTGCAACCGGAACAGGAAGGCGAGTCCGAAAATCTGCAGGCCCCTGCTCGCCGCGAGGGACGCCGCTTCCTCGGCGGGCGCCCCCCGCCGCAGCCGGGACCCCGCCGCCAGCGCCATCGAGCGGCCCGCCAGAAACAGAAAAGCGGGCGCAGCAAAGCCGCCGACGATCATCGCCCAGCCGTAGAGCGCATTGCCCCGCTCCGACAGTCGGGTCCACGAGTCGAGGGTGTGCGCCTCGATCATGATCAGCACGGAGATGCCGCGCAGCCAGTCGATGTACCCGCGCCGGTTCATGGGTTGATGTCGAAGGTCGTGGAAAGCTCGATGTCCTGCCTGAACGAGTGCCACACCGAGCAGTACTTCTCGCGCGAGAGTGCAATCGCCCGCTCCACCGCCTTGGACGGCACCGCACCTTGGATCGCAAACCGAAGGGAGATGGCGAGGAATCGGCGAGGAGGGGTGTCGGCGCGCGTCCCCGTGAACGTGACGCGCAACGCTCGCAACGGATGCCGGCCCTTGCGGATGATGTCGACAACGTCAGCCGCCATGCAGCCCGCAAGACCCATGGCGGCGTATTGCGTGGGCGAGGGCCCGGCCTTGCTGTCGCCGTCCACGACCGCCGCATTCGCCCCGCTCGTCGCGTCGAACCGAAGTCCGTCGGACCACACCAGCTCGGCGACGAGTGGCGGCTTCGCGTCGGCCATGACGCGTAAATCGTAGATCAGCGTGCCGTGGCGGTGTGCACGGGCGGTCCCGGCTTGTGATGCGGGGTGAGCAGTCCTCTCAGCACCAGCCATCCAGCCGGCAGCAGCACCAGCATGTAAGTCAGAGCGTGACCGAAGGCGCTGTCGGGTCCCCACGATTCGGTGGCTTCGTGGATGGGCCCGCTCAACGGCAACAGGTTCTGCTCGGACATCTCGTGGACGCCGAAAATCAGGAGCTGGATGACGAAGACAAACAGGAAGATCGCGGTGACCTGGAAGAACAAACCGAGATTCACGCGGTGGCCGTACTTGGACCAGAGAGCGGCGAGAGCGGCGGCACCAACGACGCCGAGCGCCGCGCCAACCACAAGGTTCAGCGTCTCTTTGAGCTGCATCAGCAACAGCGCGGTCTCCATCCCCTCGCGCGTCACCATCAGCACGGTGAAGAGGAAAACGCCGGCAAACGCGCCCGCCGCGGCTTTACCGCTGGACGATGCGAGGCGCCCTTCGATGTCGCGCTTCATGTGGCGCCCCGCGCGCCACATGTGGACAACCATCCATGTGACCGAGATGGCCGCCACCAACGCCAGGGGTCCTTCGAGGAATTCCTGGTTGGACGCGTTGTAAAGGAGGTACCCGCCGACCGCGCTGAGCACGAGCGCGGCACCAATCCCCACGTGGACGGCCCGGGTTAGCTCATGGCGTCCTGACTTCCGCAGGTAGGCGAGGCTGATGGCAACAATGAGAAAGGCCTCAAGCCCTTCCCGCAGCGTGATGACGAAGGCTTGTAGCATGGCTTTTCAGAAATGAGATTGATTCGCAGGAAAGTCTAACCCGACCAGTTTGGTCGGATCAAGTCAATCTCTATTGACCGATGAGACGAGCCACGGAGACACGGAGACACGGAGCTTTTAGTGGGCTTCCTCCCTGCCTTCGTGTCTCCGCGTAGGCTTGCCTCAGGAGCTACCGGCGCTGGCTGGGCTGCGGAATGGTCCAGAGGTAGATGGAACGGCCGCTCACCGTTTGTGTCTGCTGCGGCTTCCAATCGCCCATGTCGAATGCGTGAGAGACGATGCGCGTGCCGGGCTTGAGATCCTTCATCAGTTTGTCCGCCAGCTTCAGGTTGAGCGACGGCAGAAGGTAAAGGGTGACGACAGTGGCAGGACTGATATCGGTCGTGAACAGATCGTCGGTCCTGAACGTCACCTTGTCGGCGACGCCGTTCGAACGTGCGTTCCCCGTGGCTTCGCGGATGCGCTCCGGGTCAATGTCGATACCGACTCCGCGCGCCCCGTACGTCTTCGCGGCAGCAATCGGGATCCGGCCGTCCCCCGACCCCAGGTCATAGACAAGGTCACTCGACGTGACCTTCGCGAGCTTGAGCATCGCGTCGACAACGTCGGGAGGCGTGGGGACGAAGATCACGTCGGGCTCGCGCTGAGGCGCGGCAGCCTGCGGCGCGATTGCGGACGCTCCCAATGCGACGGTCATCGCCACGACCAGCACCAACGTATTCAGCGCCATGCTCTCCCTCCAACTTCCATGTTACCGCGCTATGCTCTGGCGATGGCGATCGTCGTCCAGAAGTATGGCGGCAGCAGCGTCGCCGACGTCGACAAGCTCAGGCGTGTGGCAGAGCGGGTGATGCAGACCCGCTCGCAAGGGCACGCGGTCGTCGTTGTGGTCTCCGCGATGGGTGACACCACCGACGACCTCCTCGCGATGGCGAAGAAGGTGTCTCCGAATCCCGACCGGCGGGAGCTGGACATGCTGCTCTCTGCGGGCGAGCGGATCTCAATGGCTCTCCTCTCGATCGCGATCAGGGAGCTGGGGGGCGACGCCATCAGCTTCACCGGCAGCCAGTCTGGCATCATCACCAACGATCGCCACATCGACGCGCGCATCATCGAAGTGCGTCCCTTCCGGGTGCAGGACGAGCTTGCGCGCGGAAAGATCGTCGTAATTGCGGGCTATCAGGGCGTCTCGTACAAGAAGGAAGTCACGACCCTCGGACGTGGAGGCAGCGACACGACGGCCGTCGCGATGGCTGCGGCGCTCGACGCCGAGTACTGCGAAATCTGCTCGGACGTCGACGGTGTGTACTCCGCCGATCCGCGTGTCGTGGGACCGGCGCGGCGGATCGGCACGCTGTCATACGAAGAGACGCAGGAGATGGCCGAGGCCGGCGCGAAGGTCTTGAACGCCCAGGCCGTGGAATTTGCGAAGGAAAAAGGGATCGCGATCTATGCGCGCGCGACCAGCGGGCCACTCCCCGGCGCGGATCCCTCCAGCGACGGAACAGTCGTCCGCAAATCGGCGCCACGGATGCCCGGTACGGTCGTCGGTGTCGCGAGCGAGCGTGAGGTGATTCTGCTCGAGGGCGAGGCGAGGCTGCCGGAGCTGCTCGCTCTGCTGGACGAGCGGGGCGTGGCGGGCAAACAGCTTCACGTCTTCGACGATCGCGTCGACGTCGTCATCTCGCGCGAGAACCTGCATGACGAAGAGCGGCTTCGCGACGCGCTGCATACGCGGCTCGGCGGCCGCGCGCGGCTGATCGACGGCCTCGGGGCCGTCAGCGTCGTCGGTGCGGGGATCAATGCCACCTACGCGAACGTTCGTGTCGGATCAAATCTGCTCGCGGGCAAGGGCATCACGTTCGCCATGATCTCGACCTCGTCATTCCGCATCACGTGGATGGTGCCGCGCGACCGGACCGAGGAGGCTGTGAAGATCCTCCATCATGGCTTCATCGAGGCGCCGCAGGCACTGCTGCCCTGAGCTCGGCTGCACGCCACGGATCGCGGATCCCGGATCCCCGATCCCGGATCCCTGATCCCTACTCTCCGTATCAAATTTAGTTGGTGTGTGCTGAGCGCACCGCGCGCGCGCTCCGTGCGGGGCGGAGATTGCGCATCACGCGGAGCAGGTGATCGCGCCACGTCGGCGGCTTCGCGATCGCATCGACGTGCGACTCGATGGCATCGACTTGCGACTCGATGGCGTCAACTTGCGACGACGGGCGCCGGCGGTCACCCTCCACGGGATGTCCGAGCTCGTCCTGGTAGGTGGATGGGTGCGCGACGATCGCAGCGAAGTCACGGAACGTCCCTTCCGCCCGGCGATCGCCCTGGGGAAACAGCCTGCAGAACTCATCGACCGTGTCGCTGGGATCCAGCCCGATGACACCGGCGTAGCCGCGAATCCACGCGCGCGCATAGATGCCGCGAGGCCACACGGTCAGGTCGCCGCTCTCGAAGGCTTCGAGCTGCTCTCGCTTGATGCGCGTCGCGCTGACGATTTCATCGAGGGAGATCCGGTTTCGCTCGCGATGCCGTCGAAGCCGGGTAATGAAGGTCTCCTGAGGGGTCATTCTGGGTTCTCCGTGATCAGAGAACCCCAGCAATTAGCGCGCCCGACCACCGTGCGATGGGCTCGAGCGCTATCTGTTCAGGGCGTGCAATTTAGCGTATGCACACCTTTCTGTGATCCCGGGCGCCGCTACAAAATCGACATTTGGATCACAGATCTGTGAGGATTCCGTCACCTCTCGACTACGCCTCGGGCTGACGTGAAATCGTCAGAGTGTCGGGACCTGTCCATCCAGGAATGACGCGAGCTGACCGGGGGCGAACTGCAGCCCGGTGTAGAACGGACCGAACTCCGCGAACTTCGCGCTCGCCTCGTCGAATCGCATCTCGTAGATCAGCTTCTTGAACACGAGCGGATCCTGAGCGAAGAGGTCGACGCCCCACTCCCAGTCATCGAACCCGATCGACCCCGAGATGACCTGGGTCACCTTGCCGGCATAGTGACGGCCGATCATGCCATGCTCGCGCATCATCGACGCGCGGCGCTCGAAGGTTTCGGAGTACCAGTTCACGGCTTCGCCGCGCCGCTTGTTCATCGGATAGAAGCAGACGTAGCGCGCGCCGGGAAGATCGAGAAAGAGGCGGCTCATCACGCGTTGGCGCTGCGTCTCCATCTCGCTATCGAACGCGCGGTCGAATTCGTCGGTGCCGGGTTTGTGCACGGCACCTACCTGCGCGTGCATCTTCGCGGTCATCTCGTACATTCCGAGCTCGACGACCGACACGTATGACGATGTGGGCTCGAGAAGATCGTGCAGCGCGGTGTGCGAGAAGTCGAGCTGCACCTGGGCAAGCTGCTCGAATCCGCGGCGGAAACAGACAAGCATCAGGTCGGCTTTGTGGCCAAGCACCTGGACGAAGGCGGTCGATCCGGTGTCCGGGACGACCAGCGCGTCGACGGCTTCCTTGGCCATCCTCTGGCAATCGGTGTTCGCCACCGCGCGGAGGCGATCCCACCGCACCCGGTACATCAGGTGCAGAACGCTCCAGCCTTCGAGCGTTTCCGGAACGAACGGGTTGTGCATCAGGAGATGGTAAATCCCAAATCCCAAATCCCAAACCCCAAATCCCAAACCCCAACGTTCCCTACCGCACGTTCGCGAGCAGCCGTTCAATCGACGGCAGGATCTCTTCCGCGGGTCCGAGCAGCGACAGATCAACGCGGGACGACGCGGGCGTCGCCTCGGTGTTGATCTCGGCAGTGAAGGCGCCTCTCGCCCTGGCCTCGTGAACGAATCCGGCGGCCGGATACACAACGGCGGACGTGCCGATCGTCAGAAACACATCACACGTCGTCGCCTCGAATGCCCGATCGACATCCGCGCCGTCCAGCGATTCTCCGAACCAGACGACGGCGGGCCGCGCCTGGCCCCCGCAATGGGGGCACAGTGGAGGCAATTCCGGGAGCGGCACGCGCTCGTCGCGCCATGGCAGCGCGCCCTTCGCGCAAACATTGAAACATTTGAGCTCCCAGAGCGAGCCGTGCAGGCGAACCAGGTCTCGTGTCCCTGCGCGGCCGTGCAGATCGTCAACGTTCTGCGTAATGAGACGGAAACCGTCGTGTTGTGACCACCGCGCGAGCACGTCGTGTGCCGCATTCGGATGGCAGGCGGCCACCCTTTCCCGGCGCCAGGCGTACCATTCCCAGACGAGCGAGGGATCGCGTGCGAACGCGACCGGCGTCGCGAGATCCTCCGGCCGGTAGTGGCGCCACAATCCATCGGGACCGCGAAAGGTCGGCACGCCGCTCGCCGCGGACACCCCGGCGCCCGTCATTGCCGTCACCCGGCGTGCGGATGCAATGCGCGACGCGAGATCAGCAAGGGCGGTATCGGTCATAATTTGCACGTGCCTGGCTTCAACGCAGCAGCGCTCTTCGAGGAATACGGCGATCAGGGTCTCGTGCGCGAGCTGGCGCAGCTGCTCATCGACACGACACCTTCTCAGCTGGAAGCCATCCGATCGGCGATAGCCGCAGGAGACGCCGTCACGGTGCGCGCAGCGGCCCATCGCCTGCGTGGTTCCCTTCTGGCGTTCGGCGTTTCCGACGCCATTGAAGCGGCGAGGACGCTGGAAGCGATGGGGTCGGCAGGCGATCTGACAGGCGCCGATGCGTTGAGCGCATCGCTGGACAAGGATGTTCGGTCCTTATGCGAAAGCGCGCTGGCGTGGCTCATCGATCATCGATCGGCGGATGAGAGCCCCGCGTAGTAGATTCCGTTGAACAGGAACTTGAACGTGCCGTGCGCCTGGGCGCGGAACGTGATCTCGGGACCGAACAGCAGCACGCGGCCCTTGCCCAGGGGCGCGTCGACGACCGCGGCGCTTCCCTTCAGATACGACTGACCCCACGCCCATCCGCTGCGCAGCGGCGAGTCGCTCTCGTACCAGGCGACGGGGGAGACACCACTGGCAACGGCGTTCGGCCCGAGGGTGAATGCGGGACTATCGTCGAAGAACACGTCCACCTGACGCCCGAACCCGTACGCGAGCGGCGTCGTGTTGTCGACGCTGACGCGCAGCACCGATCCGGGTACGTAGAACCTGCTGCGCGGCAGTGGCTGGGTCGAACCGTCGGCGCTTTTTGCGACGAGGGCGCTCGTCACCGGCACGCCAAAATGCTTCGCGAGACTCGTCGAGCTCCCGATGACCAGCACGGTCCCCCCCTGCTCGACGAACACCCTCAGTTGCGGAATCGTGCGCGACACGGTGATGCTGCCGGTGCGATTGCGATACTCAACGGGCAGATTCGCCGGCGGCTGGGCTTCGTTCCCATCGCGTTCCGGGATTGCGTCGGTCGGGAAAATGAGCACGTCGTACTTCGCACTGAGGTTGCCAGCATCGAGCGTCTGCGGGTACACCACGTCGAACGGAAATTCGTATCGCTCCAGTAACCACCGGATCCATCCGCTTTCGACCGACCCGCCGTATCGATCCCACAACCCGATTCGAACGGCGCGCAGCTTCACTCCGTCTACGGGGGGGCGCAATGACACGGCGGTAAACGTCAATCCGAGATCGGTGGCCGCCGTCTGCAGAATCGGCAGCGTTGTCGCCTTCGCCGCGACATAGATGGAGCCGGTCGCCTCAGGCGCACCGCCGAGCGTCCGGTCCCGGAGCCAGTACACGTCCCCGCCTGCCTTCAAGAGCCGATTGACGGCAAGCGACGCGTCGTTCTGTTGATGCCCGACCAGATACCCGGTCACGTTTTCCGTTGCCACGACGCGGCCTGTGAGCGGTCTGGCAACTCCTGTGATGGTCTCGAACGGCCCATCGAATCCATCAAGGATGCGGTCGAACTTCACCCCCATCTGGAACGCGAGCGTCCACCCGGCGCTGTCGTAGGGCGGAGTCGGAGGTGCACCGGGATACGGAATGTCGTCCGGGTGGTCCTGCGGCTCGAACATGTCGAGCACGTGCGGCCGGAATGCCTGGTTCGTCTTGACGATGAATGAGCCCGCCGGGTAGCGGGTGGTGTTCACCGTAAACGGAGCGGACGCACGCAGGACCGTGATGCCGTTCAACAACAGCGCGTTCACGAACTTGGTTGCGGTGGGAAAGTCCGGTTGATCGGACGGCAGGATGTAGCCTCGCGGATCGCGAAGCTGCGGATCGTGGAGCTTGTCCCGATCGAGGCGCGCCGCCGTGCCTGCCGCGCTGCCGCTGGCGGCCATGCGATGGGGCGACACCGTCCACGTATCGCGGCTGCCGCGCTCGATCGAATTCCTCCCCATCCGATAGATGTTGAAGAGGAACGTTTCGCGATACCGTGACGCCGCGTCGAGGACCGCTCGATTGGCGGTCAACTCGTACTCGATCGACTGGCGGAAATGCCAGCGCGGGGGCGCGAGGGGATACGGCAGGGCGGCGCGCGGCAGCTGCCGCTCGGCGACGTAGGGAATATCGACCGGCGTCGGGTTGCCGATCGCCTCGGTCAGCAACCCCAGTTCGTTGTGAAAATATGCCGTCGTGCGCAACCCGCCGTTCCACCACGTGGAGTACGTCGAACCACTACGCATGGTGACACCCGGCTTCGCCTCAGCCGCGAAACGGCCGTGGATCGCCGCGCCCAGCAGATCGATGCCGGCGGGGATCAGCGGATCGAAAACATAGTTGAACGGATCGCGGAACGGCGGCGCGAACATCACGGTGCCCGCAGGTCCGGTCTGATGGTGGTTGTAGACGATCTGGGGGAACCACTCCTTGTACAAGACGCGGTTCATGTTGATCGTCTCCGCCTGCGTCGACATGTAGAAGTCGCGGTTGTCGTCGTGTCCCGTGTACTTCTGATAGAGGCGCGGCAGGCCGTTGAGCGTCCGTTTCAGCGGATCGGGTTCCCGCATGTACCAATTGGCGGTGAGCTCTTCCCCGTCGGGATTACAGTTGACCAGCAGGATGATGACGTCCCGTAGGATGCGCATCGTCTCTGCGTCGTTGCGGCTGACAAGCTGGTACGCCGTTTCGATCAACTGCTGCGTGCTGAGCACCTCGTTCGCATGGAGGCCGCCATCGATCCATACGATCGCCTTGCCCTCCGCGGCGAGCGCGCGCGCCTGATCGTCGGTCAGTCCCTCCGCGTGCGCCAGGCGCTGGGAGATTTCCTTGTACCGATCGAGCGCGCGGAAATTCTCGGGCGCGGTGACAACCGCCATCCACTGCGTCCGGCCCTCTTCCGTCCTGCCGATGTCGACGAGCGACACACGGTCGGACTGCCTATCGAGCTTTTTCCAGTACGCTTCAATCTGCGTATAGTTCGCGAGGAAGTAGTCGTCGCCGACGTTGGCGCCGAACTGCTCCTTGGGCGAGGTGATGGCCGCAGCGACTTGCGATTGCGTGCTCGTCCATCGCGAGCCTGAGACGACGAGCACGACGGCCAGCGCGACGGCGCGCGCCTTGCGGTTCACCATGACGGGAGGAATGATAGTCCGGTCAATGAAAATCGCTACCTGGAACGTGAACGGCATTCGGGCGCGGCAGGCGCAGGTGCAGGAATTCATCGAACGTGAGCAGCCGGATGCCCTGTGCCTGCAGGAGATCAAGGCCGGCCTCGATCAGCTGCCAGTATGGTTGTGCGAGCTCGAAGGGTATTGGTGCTACTGGCACGGCGGGAAAGGCTATTCGGGCGTCGGTCTGCACGTGCGCAAGGCGACATACCCGGAGCGGCCAGCGTTTCATCATCCCGACTTCGACTACGAGCACCGGATCGTGGCCGTGCGGCTGCCCCAGGCGACCGTTGCATCGATCTACGTGCCGAACGGAGGAAAGGACTTCCCCGCCAAGATGCGCTTCCTGGAGGCGATGGATGCCTACGCCGCCGAGTTTCAGGCCTCGGGGACGCCACTCATCATGTGTGGAGATCTGAATGTCGCGCGCACCGACATGGACGTCCATCTCAAGGAGCGGAAGCCGCGGGCCATCGGACAACTGCCGGAGGAGCGAGCGCTCATCGAGCGGATCGTGAGCCGCGGGCTCGTCGACGTGCACCGCGCGCTCGCTCCCGATAACGCGGAGCTGTTCACGTGGTGGGCGCCGTGGCGCAACATGAAGCAGCGCAATATCGGGTGGCGGCTCGACTACGTGCTCGCCGCGCGACCGATCGCCGCGCACGCCTCTTCGTGCGTGGTGCAGAGAGAGGTGGGCACGAGCGACCACGGTCCGGTGGTTGCTGTATTCGATCTCTAGGCGGGTCCGAAAGGACCCGCCCTACGACTCCGCGCTCGACCACGCCTCCGCGAGCTCGTCTCCACTCGCCAGGTGGTTGAGTGAATAGTCCGCGTACCTGAACGCCTCGCGCATGAGGGCTGCGTCAAGCGTCCGGTTCGCATCACGGCATTGACGCGCGGCTTCGACGCGGACAAGCGCGAGCGCCGCGTCGAGGCCGCGCACGATCGTCAGCAGGCCGCGTCCCTGGTAGGCGGTCCAGGAAGCAAATGCCTTCGCCGCCAGGTATCGTTTCAACGGCGCCTGCCATTCCTGCCAGCACGGCCGGACGTCGCGCTCAAAGACTTTCGCGAGGCCGTGTTCGTCCGCCTCGGGTTTCCATTCGTCCGGCACCGCCGCCATGACTTCCGCGTGCCGCGACAGGCTCACGTCGAGGGTGTCCGGGACCGCGCCGGACACACCGTCTCGCGGAAGTGTCTCGATCGCGAGCGCGATCGATTCGCCGTCCGACGGCTTGACGCGCCGTACGAGCCGCGCGTCTCGCTCCAGAGTCGCAATCACACCTTCCGGTGTGAGCGCGGCGTCGGCACACCTGGACACCATGTGGCGCTCCCAGGCGGCATATCCGTCGAGATCGGTGAGCATCCCCGGATGCAACAGCGGTGGCCACGCACCCGCCTTCACCACCAGGCCGTCGTACTCGGCCTCGGGAAATGCTGGCGGACTCTCGACAATTTCGATCGGTACGTCGGCACGGAACAATGACGCCGCCGCGGTCGGACAGTAATGCG